>Ga0207678_10001575_pt1 | contig 20968 bp, 17 predicted proteins | sample KBSC63metaG_FD_184319 | JGI IMG/M metagenome (GOLD analysis project Ga0207678, IMG submission 184319) | Corn rhizosphere microbial communities from Kellogg Biological Station, Michigan, USA - KBS C6-3 metaG (SPAdes) (version 2) | ecosystem: Host-associated > Plants > Roots > Rhizosphere > Soil ... | reverse complement strand
CTGCGGACGATGCAGGTGCGGTTGAAGCAGCACGAGGCCAGCGCCCTGGAAGTCGCGCGTTGGCTCAAGGAGCAGCGGCAGGTCGGCAGAGTGCTCCACCCTGCCCTCCCCGATTGCCCCGGCCACGAACTTTGGGCGCGCGACTTCAAGGGCTCCTCGGGCCTGTTCTCGTTCGAGTTCAACGGGAGCGATGCCGAGCGCACCGCGTTCGTCGATGCGCTGGAGCTATTCGGGATCGGCTATAGCTGGGGTGGCTACGAGAGCCTGGCGCTGCCCGTCGATCCAATTCGAACCATTTCATCGCCGCCCGGCGCGAACCTCGTGCGGCTGCACGTCGGTCTCGAAGACCCAGACGACCTGATTGCCGACCTCGCCCAGGCCTTCGTTCAGGCGGGGCGTTCGCCGTAGACATTCCCGGCGTCGCTGTAGCGGCAGACCAGGAATTCCTCGTGCTTGCCGACCGCCGTCGCGCAGCCGACTTCGCCCGAGCTGCGCCAGATCAGCTGGGTGTAATGACCAACATTCTCGACATTGCCGGACCGGCTGTTGTTGGGGAAGATGCCCGGCCGGTAATCCTTCCGCTCCGCGGCCCACAAGCCGACCATCGACTCGGGCGAGAAGGCGCGCGGCGTGCCTGCCCACAGGTTTTCACCTTCGGGCGGCGCGTTCGGGTCGTCCGGCGAATGCTCGAAGCGCCCGGTCGCGGCAAGCTCATCGGCCCAGGCGCGAGCATTGGCGGCGAGTTGGTCGTTCCACTTGAGCGGTGGCACCCCGGCGGCGGCGCGCTGGGTATTGTGCGCGGCAAGCAGGCGCGCGTTGAAATCGGCGCGAAAGTTCGTTCCGCCGATCAGCAACGGACTCGCCGCGACCAGCGCGAGAGCAAGGATGCGCTTGTTTGTCCTGACCTGCACGAAACGCCTCTTCTTCGAGGCGACCCTAGTCAGGGCAGGATTGGACCCGCGTTACGAGACTTGGTTAACGACCTGGTTACGCGGGGGGAGAATGTCGCGCGCTGTTGGGAACGACCGACACTTCATCTCCGATCCTGGCGACCTCGAACAGGTGCCGGGCGAAGGCAATGGGAACGCCGATGCAGCCGTGGGTGGCGGCGCCCCAGCGAACCTTGCTGCCGTGGATGGAAACGCCGTCGTTAGTCAGCCGTAAGGTGTAAGGCATTGCCGCATCGTACAGCGACGAGCGGTGATCGGCGTCCTTGCCGAGTATATGCAGCGTGCCGGTCGGCGTTTGCTTGTTATCGCCCCCGTAGACGATCACCGCCGTCCCGATCTCGTGACCGGCGCGGAATACGGAGATGAGCTGCGAACGTAGGTCCACGCGAATCCAGACGGGACCGTTCGCCACTGCGTGATCGCTCCAGACGAAATCGCCGAATTCCATCGGCTTGCTGATGCGCAACAAGGATTTGACGGGCCGGTCGATTGTTCCGCTCGCCATCGCCTGCTTTACCTGCGCATTGGACAGGAACAGGCGGCTGCCGTCCGGTGCCTGCGCGACCGCCGCCGCGCGCTGGACGGCCACGCGATCGCTGGAATGCACGGCAGCCGGCTGCGCAGCCAGCCACGACCAGGTCGCGACCCCTCCAGCAAGAACGAGACCCGCAGCGGCCGCGGCGCGGAAATTCATCTTGCCATCAAGCAGCGGTTGCGGCGCCGGAGCGCATGGCCGATCGCGGCGAATCCCAGGAGCATCATCGCCCAGCTGGCGGGCTCCGGAACTCCGGGTGGCCCGGGTGGCGGCGGACCGGGCGGTCCCGGCGGGATTACGACGGGCGGCGGGATGATGATCCCGCCACCACCGCCCGGAGGCGGCGGAATTGGAAAGCCGCCTGGTGGTCCCACCACGCCAGGAGGCGTCGCCAGGACAGGCGGAGCAGTCACCATGTTGTAGAGCGGAGCCGTGGCGGGCGGCAGCACCACCGGCGGCAGCGGCCCGGCCTCGCCGATCGGCGGCGCGGCTGCGGGACGGCGGACTTTCGGCAGTGCGCGCTGGTGAAGCGCCGGCAGGAGCCGATGCTTGAGGTTCGCCAGAGCGCCCTTCATGCGCTCGCCCGGCGAGCGCTCGGCGAGCAGATCGGCGACACTGCGAAAGCCGTTGGCGGCCTGCTGCGCCGCCTGTCCCGCCGCGCGGGAAAGAGACGAGCCAGAATCCGAGCCGGGCCGAAAGACCGCGCGATCGTAGATCGCGAACCCGATCACCCCTGCCAAAGCAAGGATGGCAACGATGAGCGCAATGCGGCGAGTCGCGGGAGACGCTGCGGCGGTGGGCGCGGCCGTGCTCACTCGCACTTCTCGAATGTGATCACAAAGCTGCGCGGACTCAGCAACTGCGCCCCGTTGGAAGGTTATCGCCCTGTTAACCTTCTACGAATGAATTGGTTTCAGGCCAACCATGATTAGCGGTTTGTCCACAAGTGTTTGTCTCGTTGCGGCGTCCGCGAAGCGCCGATGCTACCCTTCGCCGGATTTCTGCTGATCTGTCTCGTTCGCACCCTCCGGAGCAGGGTCGGCGGCAGGCGGCTCCGCGCTTCTCAACAGTGCGCGATAGCCCGCAAGAACAGACCGGCAGCTCTCGAGCCCCTCGTCGAGCGTGGAGCTTGCCTTCTCGAATTCCCCCTCGTCCCCGGAGTCCTGCACAATTTCCCTCATTCTATGGATGCCGACCAAACCGGCCCGGGAGAGCGCGGTTCCTCGGCTCGCCGCGTCAGAAGCTCGGAATCAGGAGACCAGCGCGCTCGCCCCGCATGAGCGCAAAATCGCGGCTTCGAGCGCGATCGCGGTGAACGGCTTCAACAACAGCTCGACGCCCGCCGGGCGGTCGCGGATCATTTCCGTCTCGGCGTAGCCGGTGATCAGAAGCGCGGGCACTTCCGGGCACAAGCCACGCGCCTCGCGAAGGAAGTCCGTCCCCGACAAGTGCGGCATCGCATAATCGGTGATCAGAAGGTCGAACGCGCAATCATGCTCTTTCAAAAGCTCAATCGCGTGCGCGCCGTTGCCGGCTTCGATGACGTCGTGGCCGCCGTCGCCGAGCACCGCGGCCGTGGTGCTCCGAACCTCTGGATGATCATCGACCAGGAGCACGCGCAGCGGGCGCAACGGACGGCGCTTGGTGACCACCGGCTCCGCGACCGGCGACGCGGCGGCCTTGGGCGCACGCGGCAGCCACAGCTCCGCGGTCGTACCGACTCCGAGTTCGCTGTCGAGGCGGAACGCGCCATTCGACTGCTTGGCGAAGCCGTAAACCATGCTGAGCCCGAGTCCGCTCCCCTTCCCCACTTCCTTAGTGGTGAAGAAGGGCTCCATCACCTTCTCGAGGTTGTGCCGGGCAATGCCGCTGCCATTATCCTCGACGGCAATGCGGACGTAGTCGCCCGCGCCAAGGCCGCTCGCCTCGTCCCCGGCAGCGGTCCGGTTCTCGGCGCGAACGACCACGGTGCCGCCATCGGGCATCGCATCGCGGGCATTGATGATCAGGTTGACGAGCGCGAGCTCGAGCTGCGCCTGGTCGGCAAAGACTGACCAAATGCCGTTATCGATCTTCCATTCGAACGCCACGAGCCCGCCAAGGGTATGCGTGAGCAGATCGGAAACGGCGTCGCGCAAGGCCTCGATGTCGACGGCGCGCGGCTCGAGTTGCTGACGGCGGGCGAAGGCCAGCAAGCGCCGGACGAGTTCGGTACCCTGCTCGGCAGCCCGGCGCGTCATGCCAAGCACGCGCCGGTGTTCCTCGGGAAGATTGGCCTTGCGCTCGATCAGGCTGAGGCCGCCGATCACGGCCGCCAGCAAATTGTTGAAATCGTGCGCGATCCCTCCTGTGAGCTTGCCGATCGCGTCCATTTTCTGGGCCTGTACAAGCTGGCTTTCGAGCGAGCGCTGATCGGTGACATCGGTCAGCGTCCCGGCGAACTCGACTGGTTTTCCGTCCGGATCCCGGAGCAGCACCGCCTGATCGAGAAAATGCTTGTAGCTGCCGTCGGCGCATTTCCAGCGATATTCGATCGACGATCGGCCGGTCTTGCGCCGGTCCGCCATCGCGGCGAGGGTCCGCTCGCGATCTTCAGGATGGAGCCGCTCGCTCCACAGGTTCGAATCATTGGCGATGTCGTCCAGCTTGAACCCGGTGATCCCCTCGAAATCGCCGCTGACGTAGGTCGGGCGCCGCGCGCTCGCCCCATATGGATCGAGATAGAGAACCATCGGAAGCGACTGGATGATGGCCGACTGGCGCTGCTCCGCGCGACGCAATTCCTGCTCGGCGCGGAGCCGCTCGGCGTTGGCGCGCAGGTTAGCGTCGAGCAGCGCCTGCTCGTGCCGGGCCTTGCGCTCGACCTCCTTCGTTTTCTCGAAGAGTTCGACGAATACCGAGACTTTCGACCGCAGGATCAGCGGGTCGACGGGCTTGAACACATAGTCGACCGCGCCCATCGAATAACCACGCAGCAGATGCTCGGCTTCCTTGTTCACGGCCGAGAGGAACACGATCGGAATGCCCTTGGTCTGCTCGCGGCTGCGGATGATCTGGGCGGTTTCATAACCGTCCATGCCCGGCATGTAGACGTCGAGCAGGATCACCGCGAACTGACCCTTGAGCAGGTGGCGGAGCGCCTCCTCGCCCGAGCGGGCAAGCACGACCTCGCCGAGATCTTCGAGGACTGTGGCGAGCGCGAGCAGGTTGCGGTCGTCGTCGTCGACGAGCAGGACGCGCGCCGCTTCCGCTCGAGTCTCTTTCGGAGCGGCCTCCTCCTCCGCCGGCGCTGCGACAGGGATGTCTCCCACGGGACGGTTCATCGCCTCACTCCGCCGCCTCTAGCGGCACCGGCGGGGCCGCGTCGGCCTGCGTCTCACGATTGCGCGCGACCCACACGCGCAGAAGCGCCAGGAGCAACTCGATGTCGACCGGCTTGGCGATATAGTCGGAAGCGCCGGCGTCGAGGCACTTCTGCCGGTCGCCCTTCATCGCCTTGGCGGTGACCGCAATCAGCGGCAGGTCCGCCAGCTGGCGAAGGCGCCGGATCTCCCGCATCGTCTCGTAGCCGTCCATCTCCGGCATCATGATGTCGATCAGCGCCACGTCGACGCCGGGTGTCTGCTCCAGAATGAGGATCCCATCCTTTCCCCGCTCCGCGTGGAGAACTTCCACGTCGTGGCTCTCCAGAACGCTCGTCAGCGAAAAGATGTTTCGAATATCATCATCGACGATGAGCACCCTGGCGCCGGCGAGTTCGGCAACCGGTCGCGTCGAAGCCGCAGTGTCGGACATCTTGCGGCGCTTGCGCGGCTTCTTTTCGGCTTCGTCGCGAAGATCCCGGAATAGCTGGACCAATTGCTCCCGCTCGACAGGTTTTTCGGTCACACCGAATGCGCCCATGCCGATCACCGCACCGCTACGATCGGCACCCGTCACGACATGGATCGGCACATGGCAGGTCTGCGGGTCATGCTTCAGCAAATCGAGCAGGACGAAACCGTCGATGTCGGAAAGCCCGAGATCGAGCGTGATGGCGCTCGGCTGAAGCTTGCGCGCCATCGCCAGCGTCCCGGCGCCCGCGGTCGACACGACGCCTTTCAACCCCGCCTCGTGCGCCGCGTCGAGCAGAATCGACGCGAAGGCCGGATCATCCTCGACAATCAGGACGAAGGGCTCCTTGCCAAGCTCGTCGCGGTCGTCATTGACCTCGAACGCGGCCGGGAGCGCGTTCGGCACAACGGCACCGCTATTGTCGTAGCGCGCGGGCGTGCCGGCAATCGCCGTACCCACTTCCGCTACCGCCTCGAGCGGGACGTAGAGCGTGAAGGTCGATCCCTCCCCCGGAGTCGAACGGACCTGAAGCTCACCGCCGAGCAGCCGCGCGATCTCGCGGCTGATCGAAAGCCCGAGGCCGGTGCCGCCATATTTGCGGCTGGTCGTCCCGTCGGCCTGCTGGAAGGCCTCGAAAATCAGCTTCTGCTTGTCGCTCGGGATGCCGATGCCGGTATCGGTGACTGCAATCTCGATCGCCCGCTCGGCATTGCGAAGCATGCTGCTCGTGCCGCTCCATCCGCTCTCGGCACAACGCACGGCGAGTGTCACGCTGCCCTTCGACGTGAACTTGAACGCGTTAGACAGGAGGTTGAGAACGATCTGCTGCAGCCGCTTCTCGTCGGTGCGGATGGTCTGCGGGAGCTTGCCGTCGAAGCGCACATTGAAATCGAGGTTCTTGTCGGCCGCGAGCTGCCGGAAGGTCCGCTCCATGTGCTGCTTCAAATTCTGCATCGGCATCTCGCCGACCTCGATCGTCACCGTGCCGGATTCGATCTTCGATAGATCGAGGATGTCGTTGATGAGATTGAGGAGGTCGGAACCCGCCGAGTTGATCGTCCGCGCGAACTCGACCTGCTTCTCGTTAAGGTTGCCCTGCGCGTTGTCCGACAGCAGCTTCGAAAGGATCAGCAGCGAATTGAGCGGCGTCCGCAGCTCATGGCTCATGTTCGCAAGGAACTCGGACTTGTACTTGGAAGTGAGCGCGAGCTGCTCGGCTTTCTCCTCGACCGCGCGCCGCGCCATCTCGATCTCGATATTCTTCGCCTCGACCTGCTTCTTCTCATTTTCAAGCAGCTGCGCCTTCTCCTGAAGCTCCTCGTTGGTCGCGTGCAGCTCCTGCTGCTTGCGGGTGAGCTCGGTCTGCCGCGCCTGAAGCTCCTGCGTGAGCAGCTGCGATTGCTTGAGCAGGCCCTCGGTACGCATCGTCGCGGCGATCGTGTTCAGCACGATTCCGACCGATTCCATCAACTGGTCGAGGAAGTTCTGGTGGGTCTCGTTGAACTCGTTGAACGAGGCGAGTTCGATCACCGCCTTGACCTCGTCCTCGAACAAGGCCGGCAGGATGTTGACGTTGGCGGGCGTCGCGTGGCCGAGACCTGATCCGATGCGGATGAAATCGGGCGGCACGTCCTTCAACAGGATCGGCCGCCGGTCCGCCGCCGCCTGGCCAATCAGCCCCTCGCGCAGCCGGAACTGCTGCTTCAGCTCTTCCGGCCCCTCGGCGCCGTAGCTGGCGACGAGCTCGAGCTTGGTCTCGTCCTCTTCGCGCCGGGTGACGTAGAACACGCCATATTGGGCATTCACCAGCGGCGCGAGCTCGGACATGATGAGGTTCGAGACGGTCGCGAGATCGCGCTCGCCCTGAAGCATGCGGCTGAAGCGCGCGAGGTTGGTCTTGAGCCAGTCCTGCTCGGCGTTCTTGAGCGTCTGCTCCTTCAGGTTCGAGATCATCTCGTTGATCGTGTCCTTGAGGGCAGCCATCTCGCCCGAAGCCTCGACAGCGATGGAGCGCGTGAGGTCGCCCTTGGTGACCGCCATGGCCACCTCGGAGATCGATCGAACCTGGTTGGTGAGGTTCGCGGCGAGCTGGTTCACGTTGTCCGTGAGGTCGCGCCACAGCCCCGCGGCGCCGGGCACGCGCGCCTGTCCCCCGAGCTTGCCCTCGATGCCGACCTCGCGCGCCATGTTGGTAACCTGGTCGCCGAAGGTCGAGAGCGTATCGATCATGAAGTTGATGGTGTCGGCGAGCGCCGCGATTTCGCCCTTGGCGCCGACGCTCAGCTTGCGCTTCAAATTGCCCTGCGCGACCGCGGTCACCACTTCGGCGATGCCGCGCACCTGGTTGGTGAGGTTGGTCGCCATCAGGTTGACGTTGTCGGTGAGGTCCTTCCAGGTGCCGCCGACGCCCGGCACGGCCGCCTGCCCGCCGAGCTTGCCCTCGGTCCCCACTTCGCGCGCAACGCGGGTCACTTCGCTGGCGAAGGCGTTGAGCTGATCGACCATGGTGTTGATGGTATTCTTGAGCGCAAGGATCTCGCCCTTCACGTCGACGGTGATCTTCCGCGACAGGTCGCCCTTCGCCACCGCCGTGGTCACGTCGGCGATGTTTCGCACCTGACCGGTCAGGTTCGCCGCCATCAGATTGACGTTGTCGGTGAGGTCCTTCCAGGTGCCGCCGACGCCGCGCACCTGCGCCTGGCCCCCGAGCTTGCCTTCGGTGCCGACTTCGCGCGCCACGCGGGTGACTTCAGACGCGAAGGAATTGAGCTGGTCGACCATTACGTTGATGGTGTTCTTGAGCTCGAGGATCTCGCCCTTCACGTCGACGGTGATCTTCTTCGACAGGTCGCCCGATGCGACCGCGGTCGTCACCTCGGCGATGTTGCGCACCTGCCCGGTAAGGTTCGCGGCCATGGCGTTGACGTTGTCGGTCAGGTCCTTCCACGTGCCGCCGACGCCGGGCACCTGCGCCTGGCCGCCGAGCTTGCCTTCGGTGCCGACCTCGCGCGCGACGCGCGTCACCTCGCTGGCGAAGGCGTTCAGCTGATCGACCATCGTGTTGATCGTGTCCTTCAGAGCGAGAATTTCGCCCTTCACGTCGACGGTGATCTTCTTCGACAGGTCGCCGCGCGCGACGGCCGTCGTCACCTCGGCGATATTGCGCACTTGCCCGGTGAGGTTGCCGGCCATCAGGTTGACGCTGTCGGTGAGGTCGGCCCAGGTGCCAGCGACTCCTTCGACCTGCGCCTGGCCGCCGAGCTTGCCTTCCGTACCGACCTCGCGGGCGACGCGGGTCACTTCCGAAGCGAAGCCGTTTAGCTGGTCGACCATCGTGTTGATGGTGTTCTTGAGCTCGAGGATCTCACCTTTGACGTCAACCGTGATCTTCTTCGACAGGTCGCCCTTCGCGACGGCGGTCGTCACCTCAGCAATGTTGCGCACCTGACCGGTCAGATTGTCCGCCATCAGATTTACATTGTCGGTGAGGTCGGCCCAGGTGCCCCCGACGCCGGGCACCTGCGCCTGGCCGCCGAGCTTGCCTTCGGAACCGACTTCGCGCGCCACGCGGGTCACCTCCGAGGCGAACGAATTGAGCTGATCGACCATCGTGTTGATGGTGTCCTTGAGCTCGAGGATCTCACCGCGCACGTCGACAGTGATCTTCTTCGACAGGTCGCCTCGCGCGATCGCCGTCGTCACCTCAGCGATGTTGCGCACCTGACCGGTCAGGTTGTTCGCGAGCTGGTTCACATTGTCGGTCAGGTCGGCCCAGGTCCCGGCGACTCCGGGCACCTGCGCCTGTCCGCCGAGCTTGCCCTCGGTGCCCACCTCGCGCGCCACGCGCGTGACTTCCGAAGCGAAGCCATTCAGCTGATCGACCATCGTGTTGATCGTGTTCTTGAGCTCGAGGATCTCGCCTTTGACGTCGACGGTGATCTTCTTCGACAGGTCGCCCTTTGCGACGGCCGTCGTGACCTCGGCAATGTTGCGGACTTGGCCGGTCAGATTCTCGGCCATCAGGTTGACGTTGTCGGTGAGGTCCTTCCAGGTGCCGGCAACGCCTTCGACGCGGGCCTGGCCGCCGAGCTTGCCTTCGGTACCGACCTCGCGCGCGACGCGCGTCACTTCGCTCGCGAACGCGTTCAACTGATCGACCATCACGTTGATCGTGTTCTTGAGCTCGAGGATCTCGCCTTTCACCTCGACGGTGATCTTCTTGGAAAGGTCACCGCGCGCGACGGCGGTGGTCACTTCGGCGATGTTGCGGACCTGACCGGTGAGGTTCGTCGCCATCGCGTTGACGTTGTCGGTGAGGTCTTTCCAGGTGCCGGCGACGCCCTTCACCTTGGCCTGACCGCCGAGCCGGCCTTCGGTGCCGACCTCGCGGGCCACGCGGGTCACTTCGGAGGCGAATGAAGCGAGCTGCTCGACCATCGCGTTGACGACCTTGCCAATGCGCAGGAACTCGCCGCGCAGCGGGCGCCCGTCGATCTCGACGGTCATGGTTTGCGAAAGGTCGCCCTTGGCGACCGCGCCGATCACGCGCGAAACTTCGGCGGTCGGCTGGACCATGTCGTCGATCAGCTCATTGACGGAACGCAGCTTGCTGTCCCATCCGCCGCTGGCGCCGCGGACCCGCGCTCGCTGGGTAATCTTGCCTTCCTTGCCGACGACCTTGGCAAGGCGATCAAATTCCTTGGTGATCGCCTCGTTCATGCCGACCACTTCGTTGAAGAGGGTGGCAATTTCGCCGTCGACGCCGTCGACTTCTTCGGGGAGGCGCACGGAAAAGTCGCCGCGGCGGAGCGCGCGCAGTGCGCTGACGAGCTGGCGGCGATCGATGAAGTCGCGCGGGGGTTGGAGGTTCACTTAGCTCTCCGGTGCTCTCACTCCCCCCACCCAGGTTGGACCAAGCGCAGCCCCCCGGCTGCGAATGGCCAGTTTAGCACCGATTCCGGTTTACGCTTCCTGAAAAAAACGACGGAGTGTGTCATCGAGGGATGGTAGCGGAGGAGGGACTTGAACCCCCGACACGCGGATTATGATTCCGCTGCTCTAACCAGCTGAGCTACTCCGCCCCAAGGCTCGGGAAGCACCCGCTTGGGGGCGCCAGAGGCGCGGCATATAGGTGCGTGCGATGAGCCGGTCAACGCGAGGAACCGCATACGGCTGCTCTCGTTGAGCGGGACAACAGGACGAGGTTTTGATGGACCCGCTGACGCCCCTCGACACGCTGTGCCGCCTGATCTTGCGGGCGCGCGAATATGAAGCGCAGACCGCGAGCGACTTCGACCCGGGCGAGGACCCCGACAATGTCGACGACGAGCAGGAAGGCGTGCTCAGCGTCCTTGAGGACGACATCAACACCAGCGTCGAGGAGGAAATCCGCTCGACTCTCGAGGACCTTGGCGAGGACCAGCTCGCCGAAGTGATCGCGTTTTGCTGGGTCGGCCAGGGCACCTACGAAGCCGCGGATTGGGACGAGGCCATGACCGAAGCGCACGACCTCGTCGGCGAAAGCACGGAAGAAGCGGTCGACGAGGTGATGGAACAGCCGATGCTCGCCTCGGTGCTGGAGGCAGGCCTTGCCGCGTTCGACCTCAGCTGCGACGGAATCGGCGAGGTCGCCTAACCACGAAAGGGATAGACGGCGATCCGCTCCCAGGGGCCACCGGCATAGCGGTCCAAGGCGAGACCGCGCATTGCGAGCGGCCGCGGCTGAAACGCCGCCCGCAGCCGAACGAGGAGCGCCCGTGCTTCCCGCACCGCGACCTTGTTCTGGATCGTGATGTGCGGCCGCCATCCGCCGGCATCCTGCACCAGCAAGCCACGGAAGGAATCGGCGAGATCCTCGCGCATGCGATCGAGTTCGGGCGAGACGATCCGGAAGGCAACGCCGCCGCCGAGATCCATCAATCCGTCGACCGACGCGCGGGGCGCCGGTTCAGCGGCTGCCCGCGACAATGCGGTGCGGACTTCGCGCTCGGCCGAGGGGGGAAGAGCGTGGAAAATCGTGAGGTGCGCCGGCACTTGGTTTCGCTCCGCGGGATAGTGCGCGCGGCGCAGCTGGTCGAACCAGGCCTGATCGGGAGCGGCAAGCTCCGCCGTGACAATGAGCGGACCGAGAACTGCCGGGGTGCAGTTTGCGGAGCCGGTCATCGCCCCGGCCACTGGTCGCGTGGAAGCTCTTGGAGCCTGCAAAAGCGTTCCGCTGTCACATTCGCCACAAGCACCTCCCCATCGACGTGGGCGTTGCTCCACGGCAAGCGGCGCAAAGTCTCGCCGACGCCGGCGAAGCCGCCTTGCGAGACGACAACATAATCGAGGCGCCCGCTCGAGCAGCCCGCCATCGCATCGACGCAGCGTCCGAGCTCGCAGGCGCCATTGGTGACCGGGGCCCGCGACAGCAGGGAAATCGGAAACAGCACCTCGCCGGGCGTCCGTTCACTCGCCTCGGAGGCGGCACGCGCACCTTCCCGCACCTCGGTCTGGCGCCCGAGCCAGCGCCAAATCCCGAAGACGTTGAGGACCGTCAGCACCGCATCGGTCCAGATCAGCGCTGGCTGGTTGGTGAGCAGCCCGACCGAAACCCAAGCGACTGATCCGACCAGGAAGACGCAAAAGCCGTAGCCGGTGATTCGCGGGCCGAGGTTCGAAGCCGTCAGGAAAGCCGCAACGATCGTCGCGACAGTCGCGATCCATGGAATGAAGTCAGCCATGGAGCAGCCAACAACCGCCACCGTGAAGTGGTTTCAGCGATCAAATCTCAACCTGGCTTCCAAGCTCGACGACGCGGTTGGTCGGAAGCTTGAAGAATTCCATCGCGCTTTCGGCGTTGCGCAGCATCCAGGCGAACAGTTTCTCGCGCCAGATCGCCATTCCCGGCCTGGACGAGGCGAGCAACGTCTGGCGCGCGAGGAAGAAACTGGTGTCCATCATGCGGCACTGTTGACCGATGTCCTTCAACTGCGCGAGCGCGGACGGAACGTCGATTTCCTCCATGAAACCGTAGCGAAGGATCACGCGGTAGAAGCCCGAACCATAATCCTTGGTCTCGAGCCGTTTGTCCTCCCGCACATACGGCACATCCTCGATCCTGACAGTCATCAGGATCACGCGCTCGTGCAGGACCTTGTTGTGCTTGAGATTGTGGAGCAGCGCGTGGGGGACGCCGCTCGCCGAACTGGTCATGAACACCGCCGTGCCGGGGACGCGGGCGGCGCTCGGGGCCGCCGACTTGATGAAGATTTCCATCGGCAGGCTGGCTTCGTTCATGCGGCTGATCATCAGCTGGCGTCCCTTCGCCCAGGTCGTCAGCAAGGTGAAGGCAATCGCCCCGACCAATAGCGGGAACCAGCCGCCCGCCGGGATCTTGGTCAGGTTTGAGCTGAAATAGCCAAGATCGACGGCAAAGAAGAGGATCAGCAAGGCCGCGCTCAGGATGCGGTTCCACTTCCACATCGTGATCAGCACGACGGCGATCAGCACCGTGTCGATCAGCATCGCGCCGGTGACCGCGATTCCATATGCCGCGGCCAGGTTCGACGAGGTGCGGAAGGTCAGCACCAGCAGCAGGACCATGATCATCAGCGCCCAGTTGACGACCGGGATGTATATCTGGCCCGCGGCGCTTTCGCTCGTATGGGTAATTCGGAGGCGCGGCACGAAACCGAGCTGAATTGCCTGCTGGGTGACCGAGAATGCGCCCGAGATCACCGCCTGGCTGGCAATGATCGTCGCCGCGGTCGCAAGCAGCACCAGCGGAAGCCGGAACGCATCCGAGGCGAGGTAGAAAAACGGATCTTTGACCGCGGTCGCGACCTCGTGCGGCGGCATCGACAGGAGCATCGCCCCCTGCCCCATGTAATTGAGCAGCAGCGCCGGCAGCACGAAGTAAAGCCAGGCGACCTTGATCGGCCGGCGGCCGAAATGGCCCATGTCGGCGTATAACGCCTCAGCGCCGGTCAGCGCGAGGACGACCGAACCCATCGCCAGGAACGCCTTCAGCGGCTCCTCGATGAAGAAGGATGCCGCGTTCAGCGGGTTGATCATCGCCAGGATAATGCTCGGCTTGCCGATGATGTGCAGGATTCCGAGCACCGACAGAGCGGCGAAATAGATCAGCATCACTGGCCCGAACATCATGCCCACGCGGGCGGTGCCGCGCGCCTGGATGGCGAACAGGCCGATGAGGATGCCGACCGCGATCGGGATGACGAATGGCTCGAGCCCGACATTGACGGTGGTGAGACCCTCGACCGCGGACAGCACCGAAATCGCCGGCGTGATCATCGAATCGCCGTAGAACAGCGCGGTCGCGAAGACGCCGAGCATCACGATCCCGTTCGCCCACTTCTTCTTGCCGCTGATCGTGCGGTTGATGAGGGCCAGTAGCGCGAGGCTGCCGCCTTCGCCCTTATTGTCGGCCCGCATGATAATCATGACATATTTGAGCGTCACGACGATCATCATCGACCAGAAGATCATCGAGAGGACCGCCTGGATGTGGAACTGGTCAGGAGTCAGCGGATGATGGCCGGTGAAGGTCTCGCGGAACGAGTAGATCGGCGAGGTACCGATATCGCCGAACACGACGCCGACGGCGCCGATGGCGAGCTTGTACAGCGGCCCCTGTGCGTGGCCGTGCGCAATGTCCTGCGGGGCTTCGGTTACAGCGCCCCCGGTCGCGGTGATATTCATGTGTTGAGGTTCAGACCCGCTAGACCGCGAACTCGCATCCCTTGCACCGTGAGCGAGACCCTCGGTCACAGGCGGCGCTCCGTAGCACCGCCGTTGCAGCCCCGCAATCGGACGGGACAGGGGCGCAAAGCCCGGCTATAGGCCCGCTCAATCATTGAGCGGAGCTAACGATTAAATGCGCATTGGAGTACCAAAAGAGATCAAGGTCCACGAGTATCGCGTCGGATTGACGCCGGCGTCGGTCGCTGAACTGGTGGCACACGGTCACGAACTGTTCGTGGAAACCAAGGCCGGGAACGGCATCGATTGCCCGGATTCGGCCTATGAGAAGGCCGGCGCGACTATCCTTTCCGACGCGAAGGCGGTGTTTGACGCCGCCGACATGATCGTGAAGGTCAAGGAGCCGCAGCCGCAGGAAATCGCGATGCTGCGCCCGGGCCAGATCCTCTTTACTTACCTCCACCTCGCCGCCGACAAGCCGCAGGCGGAAGGCCTCATGAAATCGGGCGCGACCTGCATCGCCTATGAAACCGTGACCGGCCGCAACGGCTCGCTCCCGCTGCTCAAGCCGATGAGCGAGGTCGCGGGCCGCATGTCAGTCCAGGTCGGCGCACACTATCTCGAAAAGGAACAGGGCGGTCGTGGCGTGCTGCTCGGCGGCGTCCCCGGCGTTGCTCCCGCGAAAGTGGCGATCCTCGGCGGCGGCGTAGCCGGCGTGAACGCCGCGCAGATGGCGACCGGCATGCGTGCCGACGTCACGATCTACGATATCAACAATGATCGCTTGGCCGAGCTCGACATGTTCTTCTCGAGCCAGATCAAGACCGCCTATGCCTCGCGCTCGGCGATCGCCAGTGCCGTCAAGGAAGCCGAGCTGGTAATCGGCGCCGTGCTGGTGCCTGGCGCCGCCGCCCCCAAGCTCGTCACTCGCGACATGCTGAAGACGATGAAGCGCGGCTCCGTGCTGGTCGACATCGCCATCGACCAGGGCGGCTGCTTCGAAACGTCGCACGCGACCACTCACGCCGACCCAGTCTACGAGGTTGACGGGATCACCCATTATTGCGTCGCCAACATGCCGGGCGCGGTCGCGCGCACCAGCGCGTTCGCGCTCAACAACGCAACCCTGCCATTCGCGCTCAAGATCGCCAATCTCGGCGCCGAAGAGGCGATGCGGCAAGATCCGAACCTTGCGAACGGCCTCAACGTCTCGAACGGCAAGATCAGACACAAGGCCGTCGCCGACGCGCTCGATCTTGCCTACGAGCCGGTCGGCGCTTGACTGGACGCGGCGCCCGGTTCGCTGAGCGCCGCGACACCCTGCTCGACCAGCGGACGCCACTCGGCGTCGCTGGGCGCGGTCTTGAGTATCCGCTGCCACATCGCAACCGCCTGCTGCCGGTCGCCCGAACGCGCCAGCGCCAGACCGTAGAAGAAGGATGCCGCGGGATAGCCGGGCGAAAGCTCGGCGGCGCGCTTGTAAGCGAGCTCCGCCGGGGGCGTCAGGCCGCGGGCGTGGTCGACAAGCGCGTTGCCGAGCGCGATCCACAATTGCGGGTCGCCGGGATAACGCCGGACCGCGTTCTGGAGAATGCCGACGGCGTCCTCGCTCTTGCCGTCGCGCGCGAGCGCCTCGGAAATGCGGATCCAGCTCTCGGCGGGCGTGAAATGACCGAAGAAGGCGTGACGAGCATCGGTCAGCGGGAAGATGTCGCCCGATTCCCCGGCTTGCGCGGGTGCATCGGGGAGCCCGGGGCTGCCCTGGAGCGCATAGCCGGACGCTCCCAGCAGCAACGCCGCAGCGCTCGCCGTCAGCAGCCCGCCGCGGACGCCGAGAAGCCACAGAAGGCCGAGGCTGGCGGCGGCCAGCAGCAAGAGGATCAGCCAACCCATCAACGCTTCGCCCTCAAGCGAATGCGATGCCGGATCAGCCATGCGCCGACGACCAGCAAACCGATCGGCGCCAGCCACAAGGGCCACGCGGCGGGCTCGTCGGTCGGCTTGTAGCTGATCCACGTACCGTAGCGCTCGATCAGCCAGGCGCGGATCGCGCTCGGCTTTTCACCCGCGGCGATGCGGCGGCGGACGAGGTCGCGCATGTCGCCGGCAAGCTCGGCATCCGAATCCGCGATCGATTGTCCCTGGCAGACGAGGCAACGCAGCTCGACCATCAGCGCCTGCGCTTCGGCTTCCTGTTGCGGGTTGGGAAGCTGACGATTGGCCCAATAAGCCGGCGGCAGATTGCTATCGGCAAGCAGCGGCTGCGCCACGGCGAGCGCAACGAGGACGAGATATTTCACCGCGCCGCCGCCAGTTGCTGGAGGACTCCAGGAATGTTGGCGGCGGTCAGTGGACCGACATATTGGTGGCGAATGATCCCGCGCGCGTCGACGACGAACGTCTCCGGCACGCCGGACGAACCCAGCGCAATCTGCACTTCGCTCTGCCGATCGCTGCCGATCCGCTGGTAGGGATCGCCGTTACGCGCAAGGAAGGTCGTGATCGCGTCCGGCGTGTCGCGAACGGCAATGGCGTCGATCGCCACGCCCCTGCGCTTGAGCTCGGCGAGGACGGGCGCTTCGCCCGCGCAGGGCACGCACCAGCTTGCGAAAATGTTGACCAACCGCGGCCGGCCCGACGCAAGATCGGTCGACTTGAGGCCCGGCTTCGAGGGGAGCGCCGCGGGCAAATCGAATGCGGGGAGCTCGCGGTGCACCAGCTGCGAGGGGACCGCCGGGTCCGCCGGCTTGATCAGCCGCCAGGCGAGTCCCGCGACCAGCCACGCCAGCAGAATGATCGGGATCAGGCGCAGGCCGCGGCTCATGCGTAGCGTGCCTTGCGCCACTCGGCCGCGGCCGCGTGCCGCCAGCGGAACCGCGACACCCGGCCGAGCATCGCCAACGCGCCGCCCAGGGCGATCAGCGCGCCGCCAAGCCAGATCAGCGTCACGAACGGTTTCCACCACAGCCTCAGCTGCCAGCCGCCGGAAGGATCGGACTTGCCGAGCACGGTGTAGAGTTGCCCGTTCCAGAATGTCTCGATCGCCGACTCATTCGTCTCCGTCGGAGGGTCGCTGTAATAGTGGGATTGCGGCTTGAGGACGATGATCCCCTCCCCGCGGCTCGCGTGAAGCTCGGCTTCGAGCGCGGTGTAATTCTTGCCGGCGGTGGGCGTGACGCCCTCCAGCTGCACTGACCAGGGCCCGACGGTCAGAGTTTCTCCCGGCTTGGCTACGGCAAGGCGCTCGCTGGTGAACGCGGCATTGGAGGCCATTCCGGCCAGGGCGACGGCGATCCCGAAATGGGCGATGACCATGCCCCATGTCGCGAGCGGCGCGCGCAACGGATTGCGACCGATCATCGGCAACATGCTCGAGGCCGCCAGGAATGCGGCGACGGCGAAACCGAGGCGGGGCAGAATGCTCATGCCCGGCCAAAGAATGATGGTGATGACCAGCGCGCTCGCCCCGAGCAGCGCCGGAGTTGCCAGACGGCGGAGCACGGGCCGGCGTTCGCGCCGCCAGCTGAGCAGCGGGCCGACACCGACCAGCACGGCGAGGATCAGCGCCAGCGGACCCGCGACGGCATTGAAATAAGGTGCTCCGACCGACAGCTTCTCACCGGTCAGTGCCTCGATGAACAAGGGGTAGAGCGTTCCGACGAAGACGATCCCCAGGATCACGCTGAGCAGCAGGTTGTTGACGACCAGCCCGCTCTCGCGGCTGACCAGCTCGAACGGCGCTCCTTCCTTCAGAGTCGCGCCTCGCACGGCGAACAGGATGAACGCGGCCCCCACATAGATCGTCAGCAGCACCAGCAGGAACGTGCCACGCTCGGGATCGATCGCGAAGGCATGGACCGAGGTCAGGATGCCGGAGCGGACCAGGAACGTGCCGACCATCGACATCGAGAAGGCGATCACCGCGAGCATCATCGTCCAAGCCTTCAGCGCGCCACGCGCCGCGAGAACATTGATCGAGTGGAGCAGCGCAGTCGCGGCGAGCCACGGCATCAACGACGCATTCTCGACCGGGTCCCAGAACCAATAGCCGCCCCAGCCGAGCTCGTAATAGGCCCAGTAGCTTCCCGCCGTGATTCCCAGCGTGAGCAGGACCCACGCGCCCAGCACCCACGGCCGCATCGCGCGCGCGAGTCGTGAATCGACTTCGCCGGTGAGCAGCGCACCGACCGCAAGGCTGAAGGCTACGGAAAGGCCGACATAACCGAGATAAAGGGTCGGGGGATGGAAGGCCAAGCCGGGGTCCTGCAGCAACGGATTGAGCCCCTGCCCGTCCGGCGGCGCCGGAAACAGCCGCGCGAACGGGTTCGAGGCGAACAGCAGGAACGCATAGAATCCGAGCGCCAGCAGCGCCTGGCTGCCGAGCGCCGCAATCAGCGTGCGTTCGCTGGTTCGATGCGCGAGCAAGGCGAGAAATGCGCCGGCGACGGCGAGGATCGTCACCCACATCAGCATCGAGCCTTCGTGGTTCCCCCACGTGCCCGCGACCTTGTAGATGAATGGCTTGGCGGAGTTGCTGTTCTCGAACACCAGCGCGACCGACATGTCGCTGCTCGCGAACACCAGCAGCAGCATGGCGAAGGCGACGAGGGTCAGAGCGCCTTGCATCACGGCGACGGAACGCATCGCCCGCGCCACGTCGAAATTGCTGCGCAGCGCCAGCAGCATCAGCACGAACTGATAAGCCGCCAGCCCTGTCGAGAGCCACAGCGCCGCAAGACCGGCTTCAGCGATCATTTCTGGAGCGTCTTCCCGGCCTGGTGCTCCGCGGCGAGATTGCCGAGCTGGGGCGGCATGTATTTCTCGTCGTGCTTGGCGAGGATCGTGTCCGCCACGAAAGTGCCGTTCTCGATCCGTCCCTCCGCGACCGCGCCGCTGCCTTCGCGGAAGAGATCGGGGACGATTCCCCGATAGACGACCGGCGTCGTCGCCTTGCCGTCAGTCAGCAGGAAGCGGATCGTCACCCCGTCAGGCTCATGCCGGATTGAGCCCTGCTTGACCATTCCGCCAAGCCGGGCGGCCTCTCCCGGCGTCGCTTTGCCGGCGCTGATGTCGGCGGGCGTGTAGAAGAATGATGCCTGGTTCCTGAGGCCCCACATCGCGAGCAGCACGGCGGCAAGCACCGCAGCAAGGGCCGCGACGACCAGCACGAGGCGCTGGTTCTTGGCCTTCATTTACGCTTCAGCGCGTCCGCCGCCGCCTCCGCGCGGCGCATCGACGCGAACGCCCACAAGAGCAACGCCACCGTCAGCGCGATGGTCACGAGATAGGCGGCAGTCACGAATGGCCAGGGGTTCACGAGCTCAGCCTCCGCATCCGCGCTTCGACCTTGGTTTCGGCGAGCTCGGCGCGCATACGCATCAACGTCGCCGCGGCGAACAGGCAGGTAAAGCCGATCATCGTCAGCGGCAGCGGCCAGAGAATCGAATTGTCGATCGACGATCCGCCAATTCCGATGCTTGTGCCCTGATGCAGCGTGCGCCACCACAGCACTGAATAATGGATGATCGGCAAGTTGATCGCGCCGACCAGTCCGTACAGCGCAGCGATGCGCCCCTCGCCGCCGCGCTCGCGCTCGGCCGAGGCCAGCGCAATGTAGCCGAGGTAGAGGAAGAAGAGGACGAGCATCGACGTCAGCCGTCCGTCCCATTCCCACCAGGTGCCCCAGGTCGGACGGCCCCAGATCGACCCGGTGATGAGGCAAATCGCAGCGAATGTCGCGCCCGCGGGAGCGACCGCGCGACCTGCGATCGTCGCTAGCGGATGGCGCCACACGAGCTGACTGACCGATGCAGCGGCGATGCCTGTCCACCCGGCCATCCCCAACCACGCCGACGGCACATGGATGTAAAGGATGCGCACCGTCTCGCCCTGCAGGTAATCGGGCGGCGTCAACGTCAGCCCCGCGGCCATTCCGGCAATTGACAAAGCAACGCCGACCAGCAGCAGCCACGTCGTGGCAGGCCGTGCAAATCGAAGGAACCGGGCGGGGTTGGCTAGAGCGTGCATCGGTCGAGCCCCGTCATTGCGAGGAGCGGAGCGACGAAGCAATCCAGAATTGCGGGGCCGGATTGCTTCGTTCCGCTCGCGATGACGATCGTTAGCCTCTCCCGATCAGCCGCTGTGCCATGGCGTCGGCGACCGCGGCCGGGTCGCGGCCGCTTTGCTTGCTCTCGGTCCAGATTTCCTCGAGCCGCACCGGAATTCCCTGGATCCGCTCGCGCACCAGGCTCGCATCGCCGTCTCCGAGATATTCGGTGCAAACGTTGATGATACCGCCGGCATTGATGACGTAATCGGGCGCGTAGAGAATGCCGCGTGCCTGAAGCCGCTGACCGTCCTCGTCGGTCGCGAGCTGGTTGTTCGCGGCGCCCGCGACGATCGGCACCCTAAGCTCGCCAATGCTCTTGTCGTTGAGAATGGCGCCGAGCGCGCAAGGGCTCAGCACGTCCGCTTCGAGGGCCAGGATCTCGTCGGGCGCGATCACTTCCCCGCCAGCCCGATCTGCGAGCTTCTTCGCCTTGGCCGCGTCGATATCCGCGATCGACAGCTTCGCGCCTTCCGCGCAGGCGTGGAGGGCGACACCCGTGGCGACGCTGCCAGCGCCCTGCATCGCGATGTGGAGGCCCTTGAGGCTGTCCTTGCCGAGCGCGCGCTTGACCGCGGCCTTGATGCCGAGGAACACGCCGAGCGCCGTGTGCGGACCGGGGTCGCCGCCGACATCGCCGCTGCTGTTCGGCAGGCCGGCGACATATTGCGTCGAGCGCGCGACCTCGATCATGTCGGCGACATTGATGCCGACGTCCTCGGCGGTGATGTAGCGCCCGCCGAGCCGGTCGACCGCCTTGCCGAACGCGTGCAGCAGTTCCGGGGTCTTGGTTCGGTCGGCATTGGCGAGGATGACCGACTTGCCGCCGCCGAGCGGCAG
>Ga0207678_10001574_pt1 | contig 20968 bp, 20 predicted proteins | sample KBSC63metaG_FD_184319 | JGI IMG/M metagenome (GOLD analysis project Ga0207678, IMG submission 184319) | Corn rhizosphere microbial communities from Kellogg Biological Station, Michigan, USA - KBS C6-3 metaG (SPAdes) (version 2) | ecosystem: Host-associated > Plants > Roots > Rhizosphere > Soil ... | reverse complement strand
CTGAAAACGCGGCGCAAACGACGACGTCCCGCCGCCGGCGTCGTATGCCGGCGGCGGGACGTCGATATGCCGCTACGTCGTGGTCGATGCGGCGCGTCAGCCGCCGAGGCGCTGCTCGATCTTCTTCATCGTGTCGGTCAGCTCGATCGGCAGGCGCAGCTTCAGCGTGTCGAACAGCGCCGCATGCAACTTCAGCTCCTCGCGCCATTCATCGGCGTTCATCGACGTCACCGCCCCGAACTGCTCGCGCGTGAAGTCGAGCCCGTCCCAGTGTAGATCGTCATAAGCCGGCGACACGCCGAACGCATGTTCGCCGCCGCCGCCGTTGCCTTCGAGACGATCGAGCATCCACTTCAGCACGCGCATGTTCTCGCCGAAGCCCGGCCACACGAACTTGCCGTTCGCGTCCTTGCGGAACCAGTTCACGCAGTAGATCTTCGGCAGCTTCGCGCCCGCGCCTTCGAGCTGCTTGCCGATCTTCAGCCAGTGCGCAAAATAATCGCTCACGTTGTAGCCGCAGAACGGCAGCATCGCGAACGGATCGCGGCGCACGATGCCTTGCTGGCCGACGGCCGCGGCGGTCGTCTCCGAGCCCATCGTCGCGGCCATGTACACGCCTTCGACCCAATCGCGCGCTTCGGTCACGAGCGGCACGGTCGTCGAGCGACGGCCGCCGAAGATGAACGCGTCGATCGGCACGCCGGCCGGATTTTCCCAGTCCGCGTCGATCGACGGGCATTGCGATGCGGGCGCCGTGAAGCGCGAGTTCGGATGCGCGGCCTTGCGACCCGTTTCCTTTCCGATTTCCGGCGTCCACGGGTTGCCTTGCCAATCGGTCAGCTTCGCGGGCGGCGTGTCGGTCAGGCCTTCCCACCACACGTCGCCGTCCTCCGTCAGCGCGACGTTCGTGAAGATCACGTTTTCCTTCAGCGTCGAGATTGCGTTCGGATTGGTCTTCACCCCGGTGCCCGGCGCGACGCCGAAGAAGCCGGCTTCCGGGTTGATCGCGTACAGGCGGCCGTCGCGGCCGGGCTTCAGCCACGCGATATCGTCGCCAATTGTCGTGACCTTCCAGCCGTCGAAGCCCTGCGGCGGAATCAGCATCGCGAAGTTGGTCTTGCCGCACGCGGACGGGAACGCCGCCGCCACGTGATACTTCTTGCCGGCCGGCGACGTCACGCCGAGGATCAGCATGTGTTCGGCGAGCCAGCCCTGGTCGCGGCCCATCGTCGACGCGATACGCAGCGCGAAGCATTTCTTGCCGAGCAGCGCGTTGCCGCCGTAACCGGAACCGAAGCTCCAGATCTCGCGCGTCTCGGGGAAATGCACGATGTACTTGACCGGGTTGCACGGCCAGCGCACGTCCTTCTGCCCCGCGTCCAGCGGATGGCCGACGCTGTGCACGCACGGAACGAAATCGCCGTCCTCGCCGAGCACGTCATAGACCTCGCGGCCCATGCGCGTCATGATCCGCATGTTCACGACCACGTACGGGCTGTCGGACAGCTCGACGCCGATATGCGCGATCGGCGAGCCGAGCGGGCCCATCGAGAACGGCACCACGTACAGCGTGCGGCCGCGCATCGAGCCGCGGAACAGACCGTTCAGCGTCTCGCGCATTTCTTCGGGCGCGATCCAGTTGTTGGTCGGGCCGACGTCGTCGGGCGACGGCGTGCAGATGAACGTGCGATCCTCGACGCGCGCGACGTCGGACGGATCGGATTGCGCGAGATACGAATTCGGCCGCTTCTCCGGGTTCAGGCGCGTGAGCGTGCCCTGGTCGACCATCGCCTGGCACAGCGCATCGTATTCCTCCTGCGAGCCGTCGCACCACACGACGCGTTCCGGCTCCGTGAGCGCCGCGATACGCGACACCCACTCGATCAGTTTGCGATGCTTGACGAATGCCGGGGGAGCGATCAGCGGGCTGTGCGTCGCTTCGGCCATGGTGTTATGCGACATGGAAACGTCTCCAGATTATTGGAAGGGATCGGGGATGCGGGGCGAGCCCGCCAGATGGGGGAATGCGGTCGGAGCGCAGGTTGAAGCGACGCGCAAGGCGGGACGCGCGAGCGGAGCGCGTGTCGATGCCGCGATGCGGGCGAGAGAATGTGATGTCTCGTATGAGCGTGCGAACGCGAGTTTCGCCATGCAAGCAACCTGCCGTACAACTCCATGCCGGCCAGCATACCATCGCCGTTATTGGGCGGGCGTTGCGTTGCAACAAGAAACAATTGTGACGACGCGCCGGCATGCTGCTTGCCGGCCGATCCCTTTTTTTGCGCCGACGCATTCGCTTTGGGGACGAAACGGCTCGAAACGTCCGTCCGGCAAGGGTTTCGCGAAGGCGGAAAAATCGGCGCGACGCGTTCGCATGCGGCGCCCCCGAACGGGCGGGGGCCGAATTGGCGTTTTCGCTACTCAGGCAAACCCTGAATTAGGTTGCGCACACAAACATCCATCGCGAACGCGTTGTGTGCGCTACCGCTCAAAGCGGCGCGCCCGGCAATCCGGGGTAATACGTGCCTGCGGCCATCCCGCCGTCGACGGCCAGCTCGGCGCCGTTGCAGTACGACGCTTCGTCGCTCGCGAGGAACAGCGTCGCGCGCGCGATTTCGTCAGGCAAGCCGACGCGTTGCAGCGGCACGTGCGTGTAGTGCTTGTCGACTTCGTCGAGCGGTGCGCCGCTCGGGTTCGACATCGCCGTGTTCACGCCGCCCGGATGGATCGAATTCACGCGCACGGCCTGATGGCCGAGTTCCAGCGCCGCGACCTTCGTCAGCCCGCGCACGCCCCATTTGCTCGACACGTAAGCGGCCAGCGCGTTCACGCCGCGCAGCCCGTCCACCGACGAAATGTTGACGGTCGACCCGCGCTGCTGCGCGATCATGCGCGGCGCGATCGTGCGAATCCCGACGAACGTGCCGACCAGGTTGATCGACACCGCACGCTCGAAATCGCGTTTCGACAACTCCGTGATCGCGCCGAACATCAGCACCGCCGCATTGTTGACAAGCACGTCGATGCGGCCGAACCGCTCGACGGTCGCGTCGCCGACGCCGATGTCGCGCCGGCCGCCGGGCTGAAGCAGACCAACACGGACCCGGGCATCGACGGCATCGTCGCGGTGTGGGTCGACAGCGCGAACCCGATGTTCCGCCAGCCGTTCGACGACGCGGTGCGCACGGTCGCACCGCACATGGCCGCGTATCTCGTCACCGAGTCGCAACCGATTCCGAATACGCGCTTTCCGGCGCGGCCCGGCGAGCGCACGAGCGGCTTCTCGCAGCTCGCGTTCCTGAAGCGCCCGCCGCGCCTCACGCACGAAGCGTGGCTCGACGTGTGGCACGGCCATCACACGCGCGTCGCGATCGATACGCAGGACAACTTCCTGTACGTGCAGAACGTGGTCGTGCGCGCGCTCACGCATGCGGCGCCCGGCTACGACGCGATCGTCGAGGAGTGCTTCCCCGCCGCGGCGATGACCGATCCGTATGCGTTCTTCGATGCGGTCGGCGACGAGGAGAAGTTCCAGCGCAACGTCGCGCAGATGATGGACAGCTGCGGACGCTTCATCGATTTCGACAAGATCGACGTGGTGCCGACGAGCCAGTACGTCGTGAACGCGGTGCGCGGATAAAAAAACGCCAACCCGCGCTGAACGGGTTGGCGTCGTGCCGCGGGGACGACGATTACGAGAACTGGTTCATCGTGTTGTCCTTGCCCGCTGCCTTCAGCGCTGCTTCGCCGCTGAAGTATTCCTTGTGGTCGTCGCCGATATCCGAGCCGGACATGTTCTGGTGCTTGACGCACGCGATGCCCTGGCGGATCTCCTTGCGCTGCACGCCGGCAACGTAACCGAGCATGCCCTGGTCACCGAAGTATTCCTTCGCGAGGTTGTCGGTCGACAGCGCAGCCGTGTGGTACGTCGGCAGCGTGATCAGGTGGTGGAAGATACCTGCTTCACGCGACGCATCGGCCTGGAACGTGCGGATCTTCTCGTCGGCGAGCGTGGCCAGTTCGGTCTGGTCGTACTCGACGCTCATCAGCTGCGCGCGGTCGTATGCCGACACGTCCTTGCCCGCTGCCTTCATCGCGTCATACACCTGCTGACGGAAGTTCAGCGTCCAGTTGAACGACGGGCTGTTGTTGTACACCAGCTTCGCGTTCGGGATCACCTTGCGGATTTCGCTGACCATGCCGCCGATCTGCGCGATGTGCGGCTTTTCGGTTTCGATCCACAGCAAGTCGGCGCCGTTCTGCAGCGACGTGATGCAATCCAGCACGCAACGCGCTTCGCCGGTGCCCGGGCGGAACTGGAACAGGTTGCTCGGCAGGCGCTTCGGACGCAGCAGCTTGCCGTCGCGCTTGATCACGACGTCGCCGTTGCCGAGCTGGTCGGCCGACAGCTCTTCGCAGTCGAGGAACGAGTTGTACTGGTCGCCCAGGTCGCCCGGCGTGTTGGTCACGGCGATCTGCTTGGTCAGGCCGGCGCCGAGCGAGTCGGTACGGGCGACGATGATGCCGTCGTCCACGCCCAGTTCCAGGAACGCGTAGCGGATCGCGCGGATCTTCGCGAGGAAGTCCTCGTGCGGCACCGTGACCTTGCCGTCCTGGTGGCCGCACTGCTTCTCGTCGGACACCTGGTTCTCGATCTGGATGCAGCACGCGCCCGCTTCGATGAACTGCTTGGCCAGCAGGTACGTTGCCTCGGCATTGCCGAAACCCGCGTCGATGTCGGCGATGATCGGCACGACGTGCGTCACGTGGTTGTCGATCTTTTCCTGGATCGCGGCCTTGGCAGCCGCATCCTTGGCCGCATCCAGCTCGCGGAACAGGCCGCCGAGCTCACGGGCGTCGGCCTGGCGCAGGAACGTGTACAGCTCGCGGATCAGCGCGCTGACCGAGGTCTTTTCGTGCATCGACTGGTCCGGCAGCGGGCCGAACTCCGAACGCAGCGCGGCGACCATCCAGCCCGACAGGTACAGGTAACGGCGTTCGGTGCTGTTGAAGTGCTTCTTGATGGAGATCATTTTCTGCTGGCCGATGAAGCCGTGCCAGCAACCCAGCGACTGCGTGTACTTGGTCGGGTCCGCATCGTACGCGGCCATGTCGGCGCGCATGATCTTCGCGGTGTAGCGGGCGATGTCCAGGCCCGTCTTGAACTTGTTCTGGGCGCGCATGCGGGCAGCCGATTCCGGATTGATGGCATCCCACGCGCTGCCTTGCTTCTCCTTCAAACCAGCCACTGCCTTGATGTCGTCTTGATATTGGGACATGTCTATCTCCTGGGAACGAAGCGCATTTGAGTAAAGGGTTCAGCGTGCCCGCTCCGTGTGACGAAGCGAACTGCATGGACTTAATAGTACCGCCGCCCGGTTCGCTTTCGACCAACTCTTATATAAGACATAAGATATAAATTTCGCTGTTTTTTCAATGAGATAAGCGCGCGTTTTTGCGATGCAAAACAAGTTTTCACGCGGCGGGACAGCCCCGCGCCGGAAATTCGATTGACATCCCGCGATATGAAACGATCTTTCGGCAGTTGGTGCGACGACAGACAGGGCGATCCATGCTTCGGGCTTTTGCCATGCGCATGACAAAACGTCTATACTTGGACAATTCATCGACGGCGCCGAACGCGCCCCTTCTACCCGGAACGACATGAGCGACTACCCCGTTTTCGACGCGCTGTGCGAGCTGCTGACGACCGCCGGCGCGCGGTTCCGCGTGATGGAGCACCCGGCCGAAGGCAAATCCGACGTGATCGCCGCGATACGCGGCACGCGTCCCCAACAGGGCGCGAAGGCGATGCTCTGCACATTCAAGGACGGCGGCGACGCCACCGCGCTCGCGGTGATCCCCGGCCACCTGAAGATCGATTTCCGCAAGGTCGCCGACGCGCTCGGCCGCCGCAAGGCGACGCTCGCGCCGCCCGAACTCGCGGCCGCGGTCACGCACTGCGTGATGGGCGCCGTGCCGCCGTTCGTGTTCGACGCGAACGTGACGCTCGTCGTCGACCCGGCTCTCATCGAACTCAACGACGAAATCGCGTTCAACGCGGGCCGCCTCGACCGCTCGGTCGTGCTCGACGCGTCCGACTACGTGCGGATCGCCCGCCCGCTGCTCGCCGACATCACGCGGCCGGACGCCGCCAACGCGCCCTCGCTGCAGGCCAACGCATGACCACGCCACGCCCCCGGCCGCAACTGGAGCAGGCATCGCTGATCGAGCAGGTGCTGCGCATCGCCGAAGGGCTCGGCGCGATGTTCGCGCCGTTCACCGAGGTCGTCGTGCACGACCTGCGCACGCCGGAACACGCGATCCTCGCGATCCACAACAACCTGTCGTGCCGCGCGGTCGGCGATCCGGCGACCGAGCTCGGGCTTGCTCGCATCGAGGACGACGACTACCCACAGGTGCTCGCGAACTACGCGAACCGCTTCGCCGACGGCCGCACCGCGAAAAGCACGTCGATCGGCATCAAGGATTCGAGCGGCCGCTACGTGGCCGCGCTGTGCCTGAACGCGGACGTCACGCTGTTCCGCGGCTTCCAGGGCATGCTGAACCAGTTCTGCAGCACCGAAGGCGAACCCGTCGCAGAAACGCTCGACCCGGCCGGCGCGGACGCGATCCGGCAGCGCATCGACGCGTTCGCGACCCGCCTGGCGACCACGCCGCGCGAACTGAAAACCGACCAGCGCCGCGAGCTGATGCACGCGCTGAAGGCGGACGGCTTCCTCGAGGTGCGCCGCGCGATGGAAATCGTGTCGCAGCACCTCGGCGTGTCGCGCGCCACCGTCTACAACGATGCGAAATGATGCGCGCCCTGATGCCCCATTGACCGACCCTTCCGACGAGCGACCTTCATGAACACTCCGACCCTCCCCACCTACGACGACGTCGCGGCCGCCGCGGCACGGCTCGAAGGCCACGCGCACCGCACGCCCGTGATGACGTCGCGCACGATCGACGAAGCGCTCGGCGCGCAGGTGTTCTTCAAGTGCGAGAACCTGCAGCGCATGGGTGCATTCAAGTTCCGCGGCGCGTTCAACGCGCTGTCGCGCTTCGACGCGACGCAGCGCCGCAACGGCGTCGTCGCGTTCTCGTCCGGCAACCACGCGCAGGCGATCGCGCTCTCGGCGCGCATCCTCGGCATTCCGGCGACGATCGTGATGCCGCAGGATGCGCCGGCCGCGAAGATGGCCGCGACGCGCGGCTACGGCGGCAACGTCGTGACCTACGACCGCTATACCGAGGACCGCGAGCAGATCGGCCGCGAGCTTGCCGAGAAACACGGGCTCACGCTGGTCCCGCCGTACGACCATGCGGACGTGATCGCGGGCCAGGGCACGGCGGCAAAGGAACTGTTCGACGAGGTCGGGCCGCTCGACGCGGTGTTCACGCCGCTCGGCGGCGGCGGCCTGCTGTCGGGCACGGCGCTCGCGACGCGCGCGCTGTCGCCGCACGCGAAGCTGTACGGCGTCGAGCCGGAAGCCGGCAACGACGGCCAGCAGTCGTTCCGGTCCGGCTCGATCGTCCATATCGACACGCCGCGCACGATCGCCGACGGCGCGCAAACGCAGCACCTCGGCAACCTGACGTTCCCGATCCTGCGGCGCGACGTCGACGACATCCTGACCGCGACCGATGCCGAGCTGGTCGACTGCATGCGCTTCTTCGCGACCCGTATGAAGATTGTCGTCGAGCCGACCGGCTGCCTGTCGTTCGCGGCCGCGCGCCGGATGAAGGACGAACTGAAGGGCAAGCGCGTCGGCATCGTGATCAGCGGCGGCAACGTCGATCTCGAGAACTTCTGCGCGCTGGTGTCCGCCTCCGCATGACCGTCGTGGCGCGCGGATGGCGTGGATGAATATCCTGTCATCCGCGTGCCGCCGCTTCTTCACGGCGCGTTAAGTTTCGCGCCCTAGACTGATTAGGTATCCCGCATTCAGTCGTGAAGAAGGAGTCGTCATGAACAAGCACGCGATCGTCGCCGCCGCCCTCGCGGCAGCCTCCCTTTCGGCGTTCGCTCAACCGGGCGTTACGTCATCCAGCCTTCCCGCCGCGTCGCCGCAAGGCCCCGTCGCGCAGTCCACCCACCGTCCGCCCGCCGCGCTGCCGCCCGCCGACTTCGTGCTCGCGAAAATCGATCAGAACAATACGCCGCCCGATCGCGGCGGCGATCCCAACGGCCGCACGCGCTCCGGCTCGCATATGTAAAACGTGAGCCGGCCGTGTCGGACGGCCGGCCCGCCCCACTGAGTCACCACGACATCACAACGACGGCAGCGACGGATCGCGTGCGGCGAGGATGTCCTCGGTGCGCCGCTACAGCACGCCGTCGATCGTCTCCGGTTGCGGAATCAGCCAGTAACGCCCGTCTCGAATGCCATCGAACACCCGCGCGGCGAATGCGTCGGGCGTGAGTCCGTGCGCGTTCAGCATCGCGCGCATCGTATCGACGAAACCCTGCACTTCGGGCCGGTCGTGCGCGGCGCCGAACCGGGTCGTTGAAGATGCCCGACTGCACCGGGCCGGGCGCGAGCAGCGACAGCGGATCACCGCGCATCTCGGGTTCAGCGGCGAGGAAGCGTTCCGACGGGCGTTCGTGCGATGGACGGGTATCGCGCCGAGCCGGTTCCGGCGCGATTGCGGCGCCGCCGATGTGCCGTTTCATCAGACGTGAAGGCGGTTCGAATGCGTCGAAAAAAGAAAGAACTTCGAAAGCATTCGGCGAACACTGACGTTTTTTCGCATCCCGTCGGCCGCCGACGATTGACGCGCCGGAGCGCTCGCCATTACGCTTGCGCGCTGATGGTTCCCGGGAACGGGATCAAAAGGGAACGCAGGAGAGGCCGTGCCTCGAATCTGCGGCTGCCCCCGCAACTGTAAGCGGCGAATCCGCGCCACACACGCCACTGGGAAACCGGGAAGGCCGGCGCGAATGACGACCCGCGAGCCAGGAGACCTGCCATCGACCCGAGGTCCAAGCAGCCGCACCGGGCGGGGTGTCCCGATGCGCCGGCACCGCCTTTGGCGGTCGCCCCGTTGCATGGACGGCCCGACCTCAGGACCCTTCAGATGTCCAACCTTTCCGCATCCGCTTCCACGCCGGAAGCGTCGCGCCGTGGCGCCCCCGTCATGCGCGGCGTCTTTGCGCGCTCACGCCGTACCTGCAACACGATCACGCTCGCCGCCTCATGAATCTTCGCCACCTTCTCGCCACGTCCGCCGCCACCGCGCTGCTCTCCCCGATCGCCCATGCTGCCGGCGACACGGCGCCCGCGCAGCCGCGCCAGCCCGCCGATGGCACCGACCTGCCGGCGATCACCGTGACCGACACGCGGCATCTGCCCGAATCGTTCGACCAGCGCTATGCGACGACGCAGGTGCTCACGCGCGCCGATCTCGACCGGCTGTCGCCGAGCGAGCCGAGCATCACGCAGGCGCTCGCGATGGTGCCGGGCGTGACCGTCTCGCAGACCGGCGGCCCCGGCTCGTCCGCGTCGGTCAGCATCCGCGGCTCGTCGGCAAGCCAGGTCGCGGTGTTCATCGACGGGATCCGGATCGGGTCGCCGACCACCGGCATCGCGCCGTGGGCCGACCTGCCGACCGAAGCGTTCGAGCGCGTCGAAGTGATTTCGGGGCCGGCCGCCGCATCGTTCGGCGCGAACGCGATGGGCGGCGTCGTGCAGCTGTTCACGCGCCGCGCCGCCGGCCAGCCCAACCAGACGAGCGTGTCGTTCGGCGGCGGCTCGAACAAGACCTTCGACACGCAGCTGCGCACGTCGGGCACCGTGCCGTCGACCGGGCCGCTGGCCGCGCTCGGCGGACTCACTTACTCGCTCGGCCTGCACTCGTACAACACCGCCGGCATCGACGCGACGCGGCCCGTGTTGCCATACCACGAGGACGGCCGCAATCCGTATCACGCGCAGGATGTCGATGCGCGCCTCGGCTACGCACGCGATAACTGGTCGATCTCGACGTTCGCGCTGTATCACCGCTCCGACCTGTCCTATGACAACGCCGGCTTTGCGAACCGCGAGCTCGATCATCAGCTGACGACCGGCATCGCGTTCCATCTCGACATCACGCCCGACACGCAGTTCGACCAGTCGTTTGGTTATGCGAACGACCGCCAGTTCCTGTATGCGAGCGACCCGTCCATCCGGACCGACCGGATCGACTCGCAGCGCATCAGTTCGTCGACGTCGCTGACCCATCAGGCGCACGGCTTCCACCTGTTCGGCCTGCCGCTGTCGGGCGAGACGAAGGTCGCGTACGACTTCACGCGCGAGCAGGCGTTCCTGCCGGTCGACGTGCCGGACGGCGTGCCCACGCGCAACGATTCCGCGTTCTCGCTGCATCAGTCGGCGACGCTCGGCAGCGTGACGATGTTCGTCGCGGGCCGTCACGAGATCATCGCGGGGAAAACCGTGAACACCGGCAACGCCGCGTTGTCGTGGGCGATCACGCCGGTCTATACGGCGCGCGTGTCGTACGGCAATGCATTCCGCCTGCCGTCGTTCAACGACCTGTACTACCCCGGTTACGGCAATCCGAACCTGAATCCGGAGCGCAGCGATTCGGTCGAAGCCGCGCTCGAAGCGAACACCGCGTACGGCACGTTCAGCGCCGCGATCTACGATACGCGCGTCAACAACCTGATCGCGTACAACCCGGCGACGTTCTCGCCGATGAACATCGGCCGCGCGCATATCCGCGGCATCGACCTGTCGTACAAGGGCACGATCGGTCGCACGACGCCGGTGAGCATCGCGGTGGGGATTCTCAATCCGCAGGACGAAACCAACGGCAGCTGGCTCAACCGCCGGCCGCGCCAGACGGTCAGCGTGAACATCGACCACACGTGGGACGAACTGCACCTGCATGCACTGAGCACCGGCGCATCGCTGAACTACGGCGGCACGACGTTCGACGACCCGGCCAACGCCACGTATCTGCCGTCGTATCTGACCGTGAACCTGCGCGCGTCGTACAAGATCAATGCGCACCTGACGGTGTCGGCGACGCTGTCGAACCTGTTCGACCGTCAGTACGTGACTGCGTACGGCTACAACACGCTCGGGCGCACCGCGTTCGGTAAGGTTAGCTATACGTTCTGATCGGGGCGGTCGAGGGCGTCGGTCTGGACAGGTTCGAGCGTTCTATCGCACCGCGGTTCGCGTCAGGACCACACGATGCCATGTACGCCGGCAATCAACTGGATCGCGCCGAACACCGCGATCACGACGGCCGACACGCGCGACAGCCCGTGCATGAACGTCAGCGGCATCTTCGTGCGCAACGCGGCGGTCGCGCTGCTCAGGCACAGCCACCACGTCGCGGAGCCGACGAACACGCCGGCGACCATCAGCGCGACCGTCGGCCCCATCGCAACCTCATGCGTACCGGTCAGCGGGCCGAGCGCCGCGAAAATCCCGACGAACGACAGAATCGTCATCGGATTCGACAGCGTCAGGCCGAACGTCGTCAGGAAATCGCGCAGCACCGTCATGCGCGGCAAGTCGCGCCGTGCCGCCGATGCGGCCGGCGCCTGCCGCGCGATGGTCCAGGCCAGCCACACGAGGAACGCGCCGCCGCCGATTTTAAGCGCGACGGTCAGCATCGGAAACGCGGTGACGATGCCGGCGACGCCCAGCGCGCCGAGCAGCCCGTAGACCGCATCGGCGCACGCAGCGCCGATGCCGGTGGCGAATCCCGCGTGAAAGCCTCGGCTCAGGCTGCGCTGGATGCACAGCATCCCGATCGGGCCGACCGGCACCGCGATCGACAATCCCATCACGACGGACTTGATGAACAGCATGGCCGGCTCCTCGCGATTTCCCGTGGCTTCAACCGCATCGTAGGGAAAGTCCGGTCGCCGCTGAAGGCGGTTTTTAAGGAAAAATGGCGGCTTCACCTTAAAAACTCCGCCGCGATGGACGAACTCGACTGGAAGGTACTCGCGCTGCTGCAGGCCAACGGCCGCATCAGCTATACGGAGCTGGCGCGCCAAGTTCATCTGTCGGTGCCGGCGGTCACGGAACGCGTGAAGCGCCTCGAATCGGCCGGCGTGATCGACGGCTACACGACGCGGGTCAATCCGGCGGCGGCCGGCTACCCGGTCAGCGCGCTGATCGGCATCACGGTGCCGCAGCCGGCGAAGGCGAAATTTCTGAAGCTGCTCGAGACGATTCCCGAAGTGGTCGAGTGCCATCACGTGACGGGCGCGGACTCCTACGTGATGCGGTTGGTCGCGGTCAGCATGGCGCACCTCGAGCAACTGATCGAGCGCATCAACCTGTACGGCGAAACGCGCACGTCGATCGTGATGTCGACGCCGCTGCCGGCGCGCGGGCTCGCGCGTCCGGCGGGTGCGAGCAAAGGCGGTCGGGGATGACACGAGCGCTCAAGGGTTTTCTACTTCCGTTTGAGGCTCACCGCGCCACAGGCACGATGCACGCCCAAGTGACCATTCCGTCGACGTCAGGCACATTGACCCTTACCTGAAATGAATCGATCCAACGCGAAATTCATCGGACTCATTCTGCGAGTTCTATTCGCCAGCCTCTGTGTGCTGGCCGCTGATTCGCAGGCCAGCCCTTTTACAGCACAGACCAGCAAGGTCAGTGCATCCATGTCCGACCTGCCACGTTACGAAAAACTGCCGTTGTTCAACCCGCATCGCAAGACCTTCACATGCGTGTATCAGGACCAACATGTACCGCCTGTCGATCCCCAGGCTGAATTGTGGTTTCAGCAGGCGCTGGCGCTCGATAACCCAAACATCGATTACGACAAGCGAGATTACGGGAAGATTTATCAACTCTACATGCAGGCCGCCGAGCGCAATCACTGGAAGGCCATGCTTAATATCGCCTCGATGATATTGAGCGACCGTCAGGGAGTGCCAACCCACGATCCGGAAACCGCCATCCGCTGGGTGGAAAAGGCAATGAAACTGGGCGTGCCTGACGCCTACGACATGATGGGCATCTACCATCAGAATGGGCTGGTCAAGGGCGGCGATGCCACCAGTGCCTATGCCTTCTTCCAGCGCGCTGCCGATATGGGCAGTCCATCCGCACAAACATTTATCGGGACAAAGACGGATGCGGCACATGACGACCCAGGAGGTGAATTCTGGGGCAATCTGCCTATCGCGACACAAATGCTGGAATGTGCCTTCGCACAGGGATTTGGGGATGCGGCCGATGAGTTAGGACTGGTCTACGCAAGGGACAATACCTCCGAAGGCAAAACACGCGCTCTAAAAATTTTGCACGACGGCGTAAAGCTGGGAAGTGCCAAATGCGCGCATAGCCTGGCACCAGAATTTCGCGGCCTAGACCTCACCGACGGCACCAACCTGGTCGGCCATATCGACAAGGCGCGTGCGGAACGTTACAGCAAGCTCGGGGATGCGCTCGAGTTCTATCAGGGCCGACTGAAGCTGCCAAATCTCGACAAGGTACTTCCGTTGCCTCCCGCACCGTTGCCGAAATGGGATGGCAAAGTACAGACGTTGATCGACGGCGCAAAGGCTGTGACCCCGGCCCCCAAACCACAGAAGAGTGCGGCGCTGCAAGGTCGCGAATTTATTCCGAGCGGGTATGCCGTGGCGGCACGAGAACGAAGCAAGATGGTCGTCACGGGCAACGATCCGGTACCGCTCGACGGCTATTGGCTCGCACTGTATGGTCCGCCGTCGATCTCCAAGGCCGACTTGATTCCCGCCCGTCAGAACACGCCGGAGCGCTATCAAGTCGGCGAACGCTTTGGGGCGCCGTCATTCGACTGGCTGGCAGCAGACCGGGTGCAGTGGCATTACCTTGGCGAAGCCTATCCCCTCCCACCGCAACGGTACGATTTTATGAAGCACATGATCGAAACCGGGCTGCTGCGCGAAGTCCCCGAGCCTGCTTCGCCAGTCCAATGCACCGGTCAACAGCGTTGCCCGCTAACTGGAATATGGCAAGGTCACGTGGCTGCAGAGCACCCGATGGCAACGCTTTACAATCGATGGAATCGTCAAGCGTTCGTCGAGAAAGGCGGGGCATTTCCGCATGCCGGAGACAGTTTCCTCGATGTCGCCATGACAGACGTGCAATGGACGTACCTCGGCAGTCCGAATGCCGAAACCGGTATGCCCGGCATCCATGCAATTGGAATGTAAATGCACGGGGCCTTCACGCCGCCGCACGCACAAGGAAAATACAAGTGGTTCGTCAAGTCATCGTGGCGGGTGATACGCTCGCGCCGCACGGCGGCACCGTTACGACAGGTTCGAATGCCGACGTGATAGACGGTAAGTCGATTGCCCGCAAAGGCGATACGGTCGAATGTCAGGAGCATGGAACGCAGACGATCGCTGAGGGCGACGCCAACGGTATGATCGGCGGCGCTCCGGTTGCGTTGCATGGACATCGTGTGACATGCGGCTGCACGTTGGTGAGTCGTTCAACCACCGTGTCGTGGTCCTGAGCGGAACAGAAACGCCGCCCGCCGGAACAATCGCATAGAAGCAAAGAGTGACCGGCACCGGTTCCCACGGGATGCGATTCGTCGCGATCGTCTTGGCGCACCGTGAGTAGCGGAGAGCCGATCAACCCGGACGGCGAAACGCGCACGTCGATCGTGATGTCGACGCCGCTGCCGGCGCGCGGGCTTGCGCGTCCGGCGGCTGCGAGCAAAGGCGGTCGGGGGTGACACGATGCCCCGCGCCGCGCGATGCTGTGCCCTGCGCACCTTGCACGAACCGGACAACCTGCCATGTCAGTGATCGGAATCAATCATTACAACCTGCGCACGGATCGGGCGACGCTCGATACGCTGCGCGATTTCTATGTGAACGTCGTCGGCCTCGAGCAGGGCTATCGCCCACCGTTCCAGAGCGCGGGCTACTGGCTCTACGCGGAAACGCAGGCAATCCTCCACCTGTCGGAAGCGCGGCCCGGCGAGGTACGGCCATCGCACGTCGTCAATACGTTCGACCACATGGCGTTTTCATGCGAAAACGCCGCCGACATGGAACGGCGTCTCACCGATGCGCAGGTCCGGTACTCGCGCAGGTACGTGCCGCTCACGAGGCAGCTCCAGCTCTTTTTCGCCGACCCGGCCGGCAATGGCGTCGAGTTGAACTTCGCCGAGCCCGACCGCGATTCCGGTAATGAACCGGGTTAGCACACGCGGTTCGGGCCGGCGATTCGTTCGTGCCGCCATGGCGTTGACGACGCGCCGTGCGCCGGTTGGGCGCGCTGACGGTCAGTACGGCCCCGTCACCTGCCGACCGCTCCGCCGAGCAAGCCGCCGACGAGCGACGTGACCGGCGCGAGCGGATTGCTCGTACCGCCCGACGTCGCACCGCCGCTCGTACCGGTGCCGGGACCGTTGTGCACGGTCGCCGGTATCCCGCCAACCACACTCGTCAGCAGGCCTGCCACCGGCGCGACGCCGTTTGCTCCGTTCGGATTCACGAGACCGCCCGCGTTGGTCACCGTATTGCCGACCGCTCGGACGAGTTGCCCGACATCGCCGACGACCGGCTGTGACGACGCGGCTGACACCTTCGTTCCGGCCGAGGTGATCGCCCCGCCGACCTGCCCGAGCAGGCCGGCGACAGGCTTACCGAGGCCGGTCGCTGTGCCGACCTGTTGGGTGAGGTTGCCGGCCGTCGTCACGAGTGGCGTGATCGCCGAGCCGGCCGTCCGGGTCGCCTGCTGCACCGGACCCGGCGACACGGTCGAGCCGACCATGGCGCCCGCCGACTGCAGCCCGTGGGCGACCGTGTCGAGCAGGCCGCCGACCGGCGTCGTGATGGGTGCGAGCGGCGACAGCGGGCCCGCGCCGAGCGCCCTGACCGTCTCGCTTAGGCCCAGGACGGGATTGCCCGTGGAGCTGACGACGGTGCCGAGTCCGGTGACTGTCCTGCCGACCGGGTCCGGCGTGATGCCGATCTGGCTGATGCCACCGCTCACCGCGTTCGCCGTGTCGCGGATGATCGAGCCCACGCCTGTGATGGTCGCGCCCGGGCCCGCGGTGAGGCTCTTGCCGACGCCCGGCAAAGTCACGTCGCCGACCGTGGTGCCGGCGTCGATCACGATCTGCCCGACCGTGCTGACGACACCGTTCGTGCCGGGCGCGCCGCTGGTGCCCCAACCGCCGCTCGTCGTGCCGCTGGTTCCACTGGTTCCACTGGTTCCGTTAGTTCCGCTGGTTCCGTTAGTCCCACTAATCCCACCGGTCACGCTCGTACTCGTGCCGATGCTATTAGCGGCCACGGTCGGTGCGGTGATGTCGCCGCCGCACGCGGCCAGCGTGCATGCCGCAGCGATCGCGGCGAGCGCGACGCCGGTTCTGGTGAAATGGCGATGCATGGATGCCCTCGTCGGTTTTTTCTGATCAATGCATTCGACAAGCATCTCTCATGCCACCATGATCGGCGTCGCCGCAATTCCGCGATCGCTGCGCATCGGGCCCTGCCGGCGGCCGTTCCACGCAGGACGTGCGGCTTGCGGGCTGAAACCCACCCGTTAGATCCGCTTCGCATCGCCACCGAACGTTCACGTAACACGGGGAGCACGTTACGTAGCATCGGCACGAGACTGCGACGATACCTGCAATGGCGTCGAATCGAACATCACGAGCCCGCCGGTCATTTCGGTGACGAATTGGCGATGCGTGAACCGGAGGCCGACACTTCGGTGCAGTGGGAAAGGTAAGTGCACATGCCGACGACGAGCCATCCGTCACAGTCGCCCCCGGCACCGATCGCACCGGACATGCATCACGGCCGTTTCACAAGCGTCACGATCGTAAGCGTGCCGTTCACGCGCTCGACCCTTATCTTGACCTTGTCACCCACGTGCAGCGAATCGATCATCGCCGGGTCGCCGGCCTTGAACGCCATCGTCATCGGCGCCATCCCGACGTTCTCGAGCGCGCCGTGCTTCAGCGTCACCATGCCGTGCGCGGCATCGATCCGTTTCACTTCGGCATCGGTCAGCGCCGCATTCGACGCGGCCATCTTCATGTCGCCCATGCTCATGCCGGACATGCTGCCGGCCGCGCGCACCGGCGTGGCCACGACGGCCATCGCGCCAAAAACGGAGATGACGATGCATCGTATCTTCATCGGGATTCTCCCGGCTGCGGCGAATGACGAATGCGCGCCGCTACACCAGCAACGTCGCGACCGCCCACGCAATCAGCACGACGCCGAGCGCGCGGCCGATGCGCTCGCCGCCCGGCAGCACCTTTTCGATCAGCACGAACAGCGACAACGCAACAATCCACACGACGTTCATCACGCCGCCGACGAACAGCAGCGCCATCAGCAGCCAGCAACAGCCCACGCAATACGCACCGTGGCGCACGCCGAGCAGGAAGCTGCCCGTGATGCCCGGCCGCCAGTACGTCGTGAGGAATCGGACCGGCGACCGGCATTGCCGCAAGCAGGCCTGTTTCAGCGGCGAAAACTGGTAGATGCCGGCCAGCGCGAGGACGATCGCCGACAGCACAGCGCTCTTCGACCACAGCATCATCCCGGAGATCAGGCCGGCAGGCTGCAGCAGCATCTGCAGCACGGCCGCGACGACCGAGAACGCGAACCACGATGCCAGATAGCCGGCCAGCAGGAACGTCGACGTGAATGCCGATCCGCCGCCCGCCGGATCGTGATGCCGCAGCACGCGCCGGTACAGCAGCACGAGCGGTGCCGCGCCGGGCGTCATCATCGCGATCATCATCACCCACCACATCAGGATCACGGTCGCCAGCGACGGGGCCATCGCGCCCATGTCGTCGGCGAGCCGATGCGGGAACAGTGCGACCGCCGTCATGTCCAGCGCCGACATGCCGGTGCCGGCCCCCGTCCACAGGTAGGCCCAGCACGCGCCGGCGAGCGCGGTCAAGCCGAGCAGCGTGACGACGCGCTCGCGCCCGAGAACATCGTCGACGGGGATCATGCCGTGACGCGATGCCGGATCAGCCCGTGATTGTTCAGATGCAGCCGTGCGAACTGCGCGTAGCTGCCCTTGAGATCCAGCTCGATGTTGCCGTGCGACCGGCCGGTACCCGAACCGATCTCGGCCAGCTCGTATTCGAAGCCGTGCGGCAGGTCGATCCGTGCGCGATGTTCGGCGCCCGTCACCGGGTTGCGGATCGGTTCGCCGACGATGTCGAATACGCCGTCGACACTGATCCGGCCGCGCCGCGCATCGACATCCACGTCGAACTCGATCTTCGCGAAGATCGGATCGTACGCCTGCTCGAGCGTCGACGCGAACACGGAGAACATCGTCGCGAATGGATCGGTATCCTGACCGGTCATGATCTTCAGCACGGCCTCGCATTGCGCGGGGCTCGCGCGCTCGTCGACGATCGGCTGACAGCGGCCGTGGCCTTCGTGAATCGGCCCGGGCCACTGGAACACGACCGCGATCCGCACGCCGTCGAGCACCACGTCGCCGTAGTGACCGCTGTCGATTGAAATCGCACCCATTGCTTCGCAATTGCCATGCGTCGGCAGCGAATTGAACTGGCAGGGGCAACCGTATGAGCAATTGCAGTTCATTAGTTCGGTTCCCTGAATCTCCCACGGCGTCATGGCTTCACCTCGCGCGGTCGGCATACGTAACGTTTCGAATCTAGTGCACCCCACGGGGGAAAGCAAAATAAGTGCGATGCCCGTCGAATGTCGGTAAAAACAGCGTCCCCGCGGCGCGCAATGACACGTGCAATCGTTCATGTTCGGCCTATGTCGGACAAAAGCCGACGCCCCTTTTGCATCGCCACGAATGCGGGCATTCCGCATCGGTCCTGGTCCATACTGTCTCGCAATCGACCACTCCCCGACCGTCGTCGCCCCGGTTGGCTGTCATGCGCGTTCATAGTGCATTGCTCTTTCTCGTCGGCACCCTGCTTACCGCGGGCGGCTACGGCGCCACGTTCCTGCTGTCGATGCGTTTTCGCATGATCGGCGGCAGCGATCTCGATACCGGTGCGGCCTTGGCCGCCGCGACGGTCGGTACCTTCGCCGGCCTGTCGGTGGTCGGCTGGTTCTCGCGGCAGATCGGCGCCGCGCGAATCGCCGCGCTGTCGTCGCTGTGCATCGGTGCCGGCATCGTCGGCTTCGCACTCGTCGGGCGCGCGCCGTCCGCCGACTTGCTGTCCGGCTTCCTGGTCGGCTTCGGCTGGGGCGCGTTTCACCTGGCCGCGCCGATGTCGCTCGCCGAGCGCACCAGCGGCGCCGCGCGAAACGTATGGTTCTTCCGGTCGTCCACCTTCCAGATGACGGGGATCGGCGCAGCCCCGGCATTTGCCGCGTATGCGATGCGGGTGCTCCACTGGTCGATCGACGACACGCTTTACGTGGTCGGCGCGCTATGCGCGCTCGCGTCGCTGATGCTGGAGGCGTTCGGCCGCCTGTGCCCGCGCCCGCCCGCCGCCGCGTCCGGCGGCCGCTGGGTGCGCGACCTTCGCGCCATCTCGCGCACGCGCGCAGCCGTGCCGATCGCGATGATCGCGCTCGGCACCTGCGTGTTCTCGGGCCTGATGACGTTCCAGATGTCGTTCATGCAAGGCACGCAAGCGCGCCCAGGCACATTCTTCAGCCTTTACACGGTGACGGTGGTGACCGCGCGCTGGCTGCTCGGCAAATGGGTGCGAATGGCGCGTCCGGAACTCGCGACCAAGGGGTTGCTCGTGACGATGTTGCTCGGGGCGCTCGCGATGTTCGGCGCGTCCGCGCACGCGTCGTTCCAGTCGATCGCGGCGGTGCTGCTCGGCGCCGGCTACGGGCTCGTGTATCCGGTCATCCAGGCGCGGGCGCTCAACGATTGCCCGGCCCCGCAACAGCACGGCGTGCTCACGTGGTTCGTCGCGTCGTATTTCATCGGCACGTTCGGCTTTCCGTCGGTCGGCGGCTGGGTGATGGTGCACGCCGGCAAGGGGGCGTTGCTGATGCTCATCGCGAGCTGTGGTTTCGCGGCGCTGTCGCTCGCGTTCCTGCACGACCGACCGGCGCCGGCGCGCATGCAATGAGCGGCAGCGCGATGCCGCGGCGGCTAGCTGGATTTCTTCGGTGCGCGTGCGACGGAGAACCACGCCATCGCCGCGCCCGCGACCCACGCGCAAGTCACAAGCAGGTCGAAGTCCATCATTGCCTCGAAATTCGCACTGTTCTCGAAGCTGCAATGCCGGCCGTGGAGGAATTCGATGCAACCGCTGACAACCCACTGGACGTGCATGAATACGTGATAGACGGCGAAGGCCGAAGCGATGACGGCGACGCGCAGGGGTATAGTCGTTTTCATTCGGCGCCGGAGGCGGTAGGCTGATCTGACGCCGATCTTAAGACAACGACGCCGCATCAGGCAATCGATCCCGCGCGAACGTCATGACCGGCATGCACGACAGCGATTCGCCATCCGCATAAACCCCGAGGAAACCCATGTCCGAACCTCACACGATCGCGCTGATCGTCGATCCTGAATACGGGGAGCGGATTCGTGCGGTTATATCGCGGGCGTTCGGCACGCGTGGGTCGTGACGTGACATGACGTGACATGACGTGACATGACGTGACATGACTTGAACGACGCGCCGTCGACAAGCGCCGCTTACGCGTCGTCGATCTACCGGAGCGTCTTCAGGCAATCCACTGCGAGTTGCTGATAAACCCGCGTGCCATTCGCCCTCGCCGCGATCTCCGCGTCGCGCAGCCGCCGCACCACGCGCCCCGGCACGCCCGCGAGCAGCACGCCGCGCGGCACCTCGTAGCCGGCCTTCACGAACGCGCACGCGGCGACGATCGCCATTGCGCCGATCGTCGCGCCATCCATTACGACCGCGTTCATCCCGATCATCGTGTCCGGTTCGAGCGTCGCACCGTGCACGATCGCACCGTGGCCGATGTGGCTGTTCATGCCGAGCCGGCACGTCTCGCCGATGCCGACGT
>Ga0207678_10001571_pt1 | contig 21013 bp, 15 predicted proteins | sample KBSC63metaG_FD_184319 | JGI IMG/M metagenome (GOLD analysis project Ga0207678, IMG submission 184319) | Corn rhizosphere microbial communities from Kellogg Biological Station, Michigan, USA - KBS C6-3 metaG (SPAdes) (version 2) | ecosystem: Host-associated > Plants > Roots > Rhizosphere > Soil ... | reverse complement strand
TGTTTCGATGGGCATTGGGCCGCTGAATGCGATTTATCAGGCGCGCTTTATGCGCTATCTGGAACATCGTGGACTTCTCAAGCCGACCGAACGGAAGGTCTGGGCGTTTATAGGCGATGGTGAAACGGATGAGGTCGATACTCTGGGCGCGATCTCGGTCGCTTCCCGTGAAAAACTGGACAATCTGATCTTTGTCGTTAACTGCAACCTGCAGAGGCTTGACGGGCCGGTGCGGGGCAATAAGCGGATTATCGACGAGCTCGAAGGGATGTTCCGCGGTGCCGGATGGAATGTAATCAAGGTCATCTGGGGTTCGGACTGGGATGCGCTCTTTGAGCGCGATCACACAGGTTTGCTGTTGCGGCGCATGGAAGAGTGCGTTGATGGTGATTTTCAGACCTTCAAGGCGAAGGACGGCGCTTATCTGCGCGAGCATTTCTTTGGCAAGTACCCGGAATTGCTGGAACTGGTGCGCGACATGAGCGACCAGCAGCTTGAGCGGCTCCACCGCGGCGGCCACGATCCCGCGAAGATATACAACGCCTACAAGCGGGCTACCGAGCATAAGGGCGGACCGACCGTAATTCTTGCCAAAACCGTCAAGGGCTACGGCATGGGTTCCTCGCAGGCGCGCAACGCCACCCATAACGAAAAGAAGATGGCCGATGCCGAACTGGCCGCTTTTGTGAAGCGCTTTGATATCCCCATCCCGGAAGAGGCGGCGGCACACGGTACACCGTATCGCCCTTCGCCCGATGCCCCGGAGATTCAGTACATGCAGCAGCGGCGGCAGGAACTCGGGGGATCGATGCCAAAGCGGCAGGTGCCGGAGTTGAAGTTCACCGCACCCGCCCTCGACTACTTCGCCGAGTGGACGGCTGGCTCGAACAAACGCGCGGTGTCGACAACGATGGGCTTTGTCAGCATCCTGCGGCATCTGCTGAAAGATCCAAAGATCGGCAAGCTGATCGTGCCGATTCTGCCCGATGAGGGGCGAACCTTCGGCATGGAATCGGCGATCCGGCAGGTGGGTATTTATGCTCCTGAGGGCCAGAAGTACAATCCGCATGACGCTGACATGCTGCTGTATTACCGCGAAGATCGCGACGGACAGATTCTGGAGGAGGGCATCACCGAAGCCGGATCCATGGCTTCCTTTACCGCAGCCGGCACTGCTTACGTGAACTACAACCTGCCGATGATTCCCTTTTACATGTATTACTCAATGTTCGGGTTTCAGCGTGTAGGAGACATGATCTGGGCGTTCGCCGACTCACGCGGCAAGGGCTTTCTCATGGGCGGAACGGCGGGACGTACCACGATGCTCGGGGAAGGCCTGCAACATCAGGATGGACACAGCCACGTGCTGGCGAGCACTGTGCCGACCTGCATCTCGTATGATCCGGCATTCGTGTATGAACTCGCTGTTGTCGTGCAGGATGGCATTCGCCGGATGTACGAGAAGGGCGAAGACGTCTTCTACTACATCACCATGTACAACGAAGACTATGCCATGCCGGCAATGCCGGAAGGGGCTGCTGAGGGGATTCTGCGGGGCCTCTATAAGCTGAAACCAGCTACCGGAGGGCCTGCGGTCGCGCAACTCTTTGGCAGCGGAACCATTCTGAATGAAGTTTTGCGTGCGCAGGAGATCCTGGCCACGAAGTATGGCGTGCATACCGATGTATGGAGCGTGACCAGCTATAACGAACTGCGTCGCGAGGCGCTTGCGGTCGAACGCTGGAACAGGCTTCATCCTGCGGAGAAGGAGCGCCAGAGCTATCTCCAGAAGACGCTCGCGGGAACCCAGGGGCCGATCATTGCAGCCTGTGATTACATGAAGGTGATGCCGGACCAGCTATCTCCGTGGCTGTCGCCGCGGCTGGTCACGTTGGGGACTGACGGGTTTGGGCGCAGCGACAACCGCGAGCACCTGCGCAGGCACTTCGAGGTGAACGCAGAATCGGTTGTGGGAGCAACGCTTTCCAAGCTTTCCCGCGAAGGCAACTTCAAACCAAAGCAGGCCCAAAAGGCTTTCTCTGAGTTAGGCTTGAATACTGAGGCGAAAGATCCGGCCAAGGCCTGATTTCCGGTCGTGAGTTGTAAGGTAGAGGGTTCCTTAATGGAGCCCTCTACCTTTATAGAAACACTTGTCAGTGGAGATGTGGGTTGAGCAAAACAGAACAGCACGAGAATCCATTGGTACCTCATAAGAAGCTTCGGCAAATATATACAGCCATGGTTAAGGCGAGAGTGCTGGACGAGCACATTGCCGGATTACAGCGCAAGGCAAGGGGACGCCGGAAGCTCGACTCTATCCGAGGCCAGGAAGCCTGCCGCGTAAGCACCGCGATCGAATTGAAATCCGGCGATCTCATAAGCGATACCCAGACTAGCGTCCCAATGGGGGTTCTCTTTGGAGCTCCACTCGATTCCCTGCTCCGCTTTGTGAAGTCAGCTTCCAGCACGAAAGAACGTGCTGCTCTATCCCAGGAACAGACAGCTGCAAAGGGTCAGCTGCCTTGGGTTGAGAACGTCGACGATCGCCTCAAGTTAGCTCTCGGGGCGGCCCTTGCGTGCCGCATCTCAGGTAAACGGAATATCGTGGTCATTTACCTGAACCCTGCAGAGATATCCCGGGAGTTATGGCAACATGCCTTGAAACTTGCTGCGACACTCAATCTGCCGGTGATTTTTGTAGTTCTCCCCCGGCAACGCCCCGAGAAAAAGACCGGAGCAATCGACATCTGCGCAAAGGCCCGGTCCGCCGGATTACCAGGAATTCCGGTCGATGCCAGCGACGCTGTCGCCTTGTACCGGGTAGCGCAGGAATCCATCGGGCGAACGCGCGCGGGAGATGGACCAGTTTTGATCGAATGTATCGTTCCCCGGCCCACAGGGCAACGGAATGATGAAACAGATGATCCAATGATTCACATGAAAAACTTTCTTATTGGCCGCAAGATCTGCACGGAGGCCTGGATTGAGCAGACAGGAAGTCTGTTTCGCCGCAAGCTGACTGCGACCGGCACGGATAAATGAATCACAGCAGCTACTCTTTAACTATTAGCTAATTCCGTTTTGGAATTTAAAGAAACATATTCTTGAGGTGCGAGTGCGGAAAAGAACTTATCTCCCTGTTGTGGTTGTCCTTGCCTGTGCTGCGTCGGCCGCTTTGGCCCAGATTTCATCATCGCCGTCCTCATCCGAATCTCAAGCAGCCCCCGCGGACGCACGGCCAGCTTACGCACCTCAGCAGGATACAGCCGTCCCCGCCTTGGGGCAGCCGCAACAGGCACCGCCGCCGACCGTGGCTCCGGCGGCATCTTCACCTCAGAATCCCTATACGGCTTATATGCCCTATGGGTCTATTCATAAAGACAAGCCGGCTGATCGCGACGGCTCCACCTATATTCCAGTCGATAGCTGGGTGTATCCAGCCATGACCCGGCTTTATTCGATGGGCTTCCTCGATACCATGTTTTTGGGGATGCGACCATGGACGCGCAGAAGCGCGCTGCACATGCTCCAGGCGTCGCAATCTGCAATCGTCAATAGCGACAACGAAGAAGCGCAGGATATTCTAGCCAAGCTTCTAACAGAGTTCGACGCAGAAGTTCCGTCCGGCGTGAGGGCGCGCGGCGCAGTCTATGGATTGAAGTCTGTCTATACGCGGTTTATGGGTATCGGTGGCACTCCTCTGCGAGACAGCTACCACCTGGGGCAGACGATCAACAACGATTACGGCCGCCCATATCAGGAAGGCTTCAATAACATCACAGGTTTTTCCACCGTAAACGAGCTGGGACGGTTTTCTCTGTATGTGCGCGGGGAATATCAGCATTCACCCTCCGCAGCGGGATATTCCCAGGCACTGGCCCGCCAACTCTCGACAAATGACTCAATCCCTTATGTCCCGGCGAATATTCCTCAGGCGACGATTCCGACTGGCCCTATTGCCGCACAAAACCCCTTCCGGCTGGTTGAAGCCTCACTCTCCTTTCACGTGCTGGGCAATGAGATCTCAGGAGGCAAAACAGACGCGTGGCTCGGACCTGCGGCAGGCGGCGCAATGGCTTGGTCCAACAATGCCGAAAACATTTATTCGTTTCGAATCAATCGAGTCGAACCACTGAACATCTTTCTCCTTTCGAAGCTGGTAGGCCCAATGCGATATGACTTTTTTATCGGCAGCCTCAAGGGCCATACTTCGCCAAATAGTCCGTGGGTGCATTCCGAGATGTTTTCGTTCCGTCCGACCGTGAACTTTGAATTCGGTTTCCAGCGGACCATTATCTTCGGAGGCGCTGGGCATGCTCCGGTAACACTGCACACTTTTCTTAAGGGCTTCTTCGATACGAGCGATACCACTCCAGGGGAAAAGTTTTCGCGAAATGATCCGGGAGCGCGCTTCAGCGACTTCAATTTCTCGTACCGTCTTCCCTTTGTACGCCGCTATGCAACCCTGTATGCCGACTCGATCGCGCACGATGACGTTACACCTATCAGCGCTCCACGGCGTGCAGCATACCGCACCGGACTTTACATCTCTCAGTTCCCAAAACTGCACAAGCTGGATCTCAGAGTTGAGGCCGTCACGACGGATCCCGGTGTATCTAGAAGCCGGGGAGGCTCCTTCAACTATTTGGAAACAGTTCAGTTGCAGGGCTACACCAATAAGGGATACATCATGGGCGACTGGATCGGCCGCGAGGCCAAGGGCGGACAGGCATGGCTGACCTATCATCTTTCAGGCAATGAGTGGGTACAGTTGGAATATCTCAACAAAAAGACGCCCAAAGACTTTATTCCCGGCGGCACCACTCAAAACCAGTTCAAAGCAAGCGTGGTAAAGCGCCTGGGCGAGAATGTGGAACTGAATGCATGGCTTCAATATGAAGGCTGGAAAGCGCCAATCTATAAATCCGGACTTCAGAAAGATACGACTGCCGCAGTGCAACTCACCTGGTTTCCTAAACTGCGCACCTATCCCCAGAACTAACCGCGTTCGGTACGATCCTTGAAGTATTGCAGAGAATTCTTCAGGCCCTGGTGAAGGTTAACCCTGGGCTCCCAACCGAGAATTGTGCGGGCCTTCGTGATATCTGGGCGCCGGCGGGTGGGATCATCCTGTGGCAGTGGCCTTGAGATGATCTCCACCTTTGCTCCGGTAACTTCCAGGACTTCTTGCGCACACTCGAGGATCGTCCATTCGTCGGGATTGCCTATATTGACCGGCAGATGCTCCTGGGAACGTGAAAGGAGCAGAATACCTTCGATCAGGTCCGAGACGTAGCAAAAACTACGCGTCTGGGAACCGTCTCCATAAATTGTGAGCGGTTCTCCGCGAAGCGCCTGGGACATGAAGTTGGAGATGACTCTCCCATCGTTCACCTGGAGCCGGGGACCGTACGTGTTGAAGATTCGGACGAGGCGGGTATCTACACCGTAGTAACGGTGATACGCCATCACGACTGCCTCGGAGAAGCGTTTGGCCTCGTCATAAACGGAACGGGGACCAATTGGATTGACACGTCCCCAATACGTTTCGACCTGCGGATGTACTTCAGGATCGCCATAGCATTCAGAGGTGGAGGCGTGGAGATATCCGGCATCATATTTCCGCGCAAGATCGAGCGTATTTACTGTCCCAGTCGAGCCGACAAAGAGCGTTTCCACTCCAAGGCGGGCGTAATCAATCGGGCTGGCCGGTGAGGCGAAGTTGAAGATGAAATCTACTCTTCCAGCGTCGAAAGGCTTGCAAATGTCTTGTTCCACAAAGTTGAATCGAGGTTCCCCGGCCAGATGAATCAGATTGGCAGTGCTGCCCGTGCAGAGATTATCCACCCCTACGACCGTATGTCCTTCGGAAAGCAGAGCATCACAAAGGTGTGATCCGAGAAAGCCTGCCGCACCCGTAACTAGAATTCGTTGAGACATCGACCTTACTGCCTTTCTTTCGAATACGGCATTTCATCTGTATCAGGGCAATATCAGCCTGATATCGCGGTGTTATCGTTCATCCATCTGCGATCAGACTCTCGCGACCGGCTGCTCCTGTTGCAATGTCTCCCGCACGGGATAGGCTGGGGGACGCCCGATACTAAGGTAGGTAAACCCTCTCTCCCCCATCATTTGAGGATCATAAAGATTGCGGCCATCGATAATGATGGGATAGCGAAGAATCTGGTGGAGTTGATCGAGATCAAGCGCGGCGAATTCCCGCCAATCGGTCAGGATAAGCAGGGCATCCGCATCTTTTGCTGCCTCGTAAGCGCTCTCGGCATATCGAAGGGTGGGGCTACCGGGTAGCCGCTCCTGAGTTCGCTTCATCGCTGCGGGGTCATAGGCGGCAATGCAACAACCCTCGGCAAGCAGCATTTCAACCAGTTCAATCGCAGGTGACTCGCGGATGTCATCCGTCTCTCCTTTGAAAGCAAGACCAAGAACCCCGATCCGCTTCCCGCGCAGGGTCCACAATGCAGATCGCACCTTAGCTAAAAAGCGCTTCTTCTGCAAAGCGTTGATTCTTTCAATTTCAGAGAGGAGACTGAAATCGATGCCCATCTGTTCCGCGACAGAGCGAAAGGCGGCCACGTCCTTAGGAAAACAGGAACCGCCATAACAGATACCCGGACGAAGAAACTTGGGACCAATACGGCTATCCAGTCCCATTCCAAGAGCCACTTGCTCTACATTGGCATGGGTCGCTTCGCACAAATTCGATACTGCATTTATGAACGAAATCTTCAGTGCAAGAAACGCATTCGAGGCATGCTTGATAATCTCGGCGCTCTTAGTGGAAGTCAATAAAAGAGGGGGCGGCTCAGAAGCGCTACAGGACCCCTGAATAGTCTCAGGGCGGGTGTAATATTCGCCGGACGTCAGAGGGGCATAAATCCTGCCCAGCAGCGCCGCTGCACGATCGCTATCGGCACCGACAACAATGCGGTCGGGATGCAGAAAGTCAACCACGGCCGTCCCCTCGCGCAGAAATTCCGGATTGGAAACCACGTCGAAAAGGTTCCGGTTCACTCCGTTGCGTTCGATGGCCCTGCGCACCCACTCGTTGGTATAAACGGGTACGGTGCTTTTTTCCACGATCACTTTGTAGCTAGTGATCGAGCGCGCAATTTCACAGGCGACCGCCTCAACATAAGAAAGATCTGCATCGCCGGTCTCGCTCTGAGGCGTACCCACGGCGATAAAAATGGCCTCACATTCACGCGTGGCCTCGGCAAGATCGGTCATAAAGCGGATTTTGGTGTTGCGGTACCGCTCAAGAAGCTCCGGCAGATGATTTTCATGAATAAGGGCATCCCCTCCTTGCAGAGCGGCGACTTTTCGGTCGTCATTATCGACGCAAATGACCGTATGGCCCATTTCAGCGAAACAAACGGCGGCAACAAGACCGACGTACCCGGACCCAACAACTGCAATTTGAATGTCTTTGTTCATAATGGGCGATAGCTTCCTTCATTTTGAGAATAGCTGATTCGATGAAGATCGACTCTGTTGCCAGATGCGCCTGCTCTTGTTCCGAAGATAGTAATCTTACTTCCTTACCTTAGGAACCCTCTAGTAGACTACAGGGAATGGGTCTCCAAAATACGCAGCCTTCCGATGGGAGCACTTCAGATCTGAATCCTCCTCGATTCAGTACTGTTGCCACAGATACCGCTTTATCTGATGCGATCCTCACGCTCAAAAAGCGGCGGCGGATACTGCTCATTGCCGTGCTGCTTGGCCTGGCCTATGGAATATACAAGATCAAATCACAGCCGCGACTGTATGAGGCCATCGGACGGATTCAAGTGCGATCAGGCTCATCCAACGAATACCGTTTGAGCGCAGTACAGGCACTGGGATCAACCGATACCGCTTCGAAGATGCTCACCGAAATCGCCATCCTTCGAAGTGACTCGTTAATGCTGACGGTGGCCCGTGAGATGAACCTGGCAAATAACCAAGAATTTCTCAACGAAGGGGCGGCGCCTCGCGGCAGTCTCGATAATCCAATCATCCGGCAATCCATCATTCACCAGTTGCAGAGCAATCTTCATATTATGCTGGTGCCGAAGACCGAGATCATCAGCATCAGCTATAGCAGCCTGAATTCGAAGCTCGCTGCCAATATCGTCAATACCGTCATTTCTGCCTATATTCAGCGCAGTTATGAGACCAGGTACGCCTCAACGCAGCGGGTTTCGCAATGGCTTTCAAGCCAGTTGGATGATCTGAAGCAACAGGTCGAGACCTCTCAGGAACAGATGATGGATCTCCAGCGGAAGCTGGGAATTGTAGGTTTTGACCCAAATCATAACCAGATCAGTGCCTCGCTCGAGGATCTCTCCAAAGCAGCCGGCGAGGCCAAGATCGCCCGCATCGTTGCGGAATCGCGCTACCGGGTATTGAGCGGCATGGATCCCGATTCGATGGAAAGCTCCATTGACACTGCGCCCGGATCAGCTCCAGCGGAACTGACGCAATTGCGAACTCAACTGGCAACGGCAAAGGCAAGCTATGCTCAGATGCAGGCGACCCTGGGTCCTAATCATCCCCAGGCAAAGGCGCTCAGAGCGCAAATCAACGAACTCTCGTCTGAAGTGAACAAGGAGCAGAATCGTTTACTTCTCCAGGCAAAGGAAAGTTTTGTCGTCGCGCGCGCGAATGAAGACCAGACCAGAGCTGCTCTCGAAGCCCAGAAGGCCGATGCCTATAAGCTACGAGATGATCTTATTGAATATACGTTGCGGCAGCGGGAGTTTGAATCGAATCGAACCCTCTATGAAGGGCTCCTGCAGCGTCTACGCACCGCTGGGGTCGAAGCCGGCTTGGAATCTCTTGAGATAGACGTTGTAGATCAGGCATTACCTCCAGCAAAACCAGTTCTCAAACGAAGATCGACGCTCATTCTCACAGGTGTGATCTTTGGGTTGCTTGGCGGTATCGTCATAGCTTTTATTGTGGAGAGTCTGGATACCGGTCTCAGCAGCATCGCGGAAGTGGAGAGCGTCACGGAACTTCCCTCCCTTGCCGTTATTCCTAAGTCACGGCGGATTTCGCCAGAGCAATCTGTTACGTTAACGACGACACAGAAGAACTTGACTGTCCTGGCACAGCCAAAATCGCAATTTACGGAGTCTTTTCGAGCGCTGCGCACCTCGCTTCTGCTGTCCACCACTGGCCATGCTCCCAAATACATCCTCCTTACGAGTGCAACGCCGTCTGAAGGCAAAACGACCCTCTCAACCAATCTGGCATGTATCCTCGCCCAGGGAGACGCTCGTGTCCTGTTGATCGATGCCGACCTGCGCAGGCCTAGTGTTCACCACCGTTTCGGCATGAGTGGCAAGGCCGGAGTTACTACTGTACTTACCGGGGCGACTCCACTCGAAGCTGCAACGCAAAATGTGCCAGAGGTGCCAAACCTCGATATTCTGCCAGCGGGGCCCATGCCTCCATTTCCGACTGAAATGCTGAGTTCTGAGGCAATGGATCTGCTACTCAAGCAATGCGGAGACATCTATACCCATGTCGTTATCGACACGCCTCCTATTCTTTCTGTAACGGATGGCGTGATTCTCGCCCGCCATGCTGATGCCGTAGTTCTGGTTGTGCGCCATGGCAAGTCAAGCAAACACGTAGTCCGTCGGGCACGTGATCTTATACTGCGCTCCGGAGCACCCATCACAGGAATCGTTTTGAATGCTGTCGATTTAAACTCTCCTGAGTATTACGGCTATTACGGATACACCGGCTACTCCTATGCGAGTGGAGACTCTGGAAGTTGGGAGCCTCAGACAGCACCACGAAGTAAAGATCGAAGAACCGGGGAGGCTGACTAATGAAGATGCAAAGTCATCCAAAACTCGATATCCGCATGGGAAACGCACCGGCGAATGCCACTCGAAATGCAGTCACGGCTGCGATTCTCTTCGTATGTATGCTCCCTTGCTCCGCAAAGGCCCAGTTCAGTGGGCCGGCGCTGGGAACGACTGCTCCAATCAATCTTCCCGTTACCCCCACGACCGACCCGGCGATTCTCTATCCAGCCAATCGCGATATAGTTCTAGAGCAGGGTGATCTCTTAGCTGTTCACGTGTACGGAGCCACAGATTACCAGCCTGAAGCAAGAGTGAGTCTCGACGGTACAGTCCAGCTCCCCTTGATAGGAAACTTACATGTAGATGGGCTAACGTTGCCCCAAGCTGAAAACTTGATCGCCGAACGTCTGTCGGCCGCTGGCATGTATCGCAGTCCGCAGGTGAGTATTCAGTTGGCAGAGGCGCCAAACCAGGCAGTTACAATCAGCGGCGAGATGCATGGCGTTGTTCCCGTTACGGGTCGAAAAAGATTGTTCGATGTTCTGGCCGCTGCTGGAGGTCTGCCGCCTACGGCAAGCCATCTGATTACGATCAATCGGCCGGGAATAGCTCAGCCAATCATTGTCGATCTTGGAACAGATCCCGCAAAAAGCGAACGCGCCAATGTGCCTGTTTTTCCGAGAGATACGATTGTCGTCTCCCGTGTCGGCGTGGTTTATCTCCTGGGAGCCTTCAAAAATCAGGGTCCGATTCCTCTGCAGCAGAATTCCCCGCTGACACTGATGCAGGCGGCATCCCTCGGGGGCGGAGTAGGATTCGAAGGAAAGCTGGCTGATCTGCGAGTCGTTCGTACAGTTGGTTTCGACCGCAAGGTAGTGGATATCAATGTGAAAAAGGTCATGCAAGGCAAAGCCCCCGATCCGGTGTTGCAGGCGGACGATATTGTTCTGCTTCCAACCAGCGCCATGAAGGCGGCCATCAAATCGGGAGGCATCTCCACGCTTACCAGTCTCACTTCTGTTCTGGTGCTTGCTTTCCGCTAAGACTGGGCTAAAACGCCCTCAATATGATCGGTTCGCACTTTGGGTAGCGTGAATTGGAACGAGTCCGACGACCGAGCTTCAAAGAAGTTACTCGTGGTTTGCCAGACGATCGCGTAGATCACCCAAATATTTCCGTCACATTCATGAATCCGTTGCCTGCCATGCTCCAGAGGAACCAATAATCATTTCATGCGCATTCTTCACATTATGGGAACCCTGGATCCAGCCGCGGGCGGTCCCTCTCAGTCGGTCCGGGTGCTGATGAGCTTCGCCTCCATCGGCTATATCGGTGAAGTCGTCACGCTGGACTCCCCGGAAGCGCCATTCCTGAAGGACATCGGATTTCCTGTCCACGCGCTCGGGCCCGTCGGAACGACCTATGGTTTCACCAGCAAGCTGGTTCCCTGGATTAAAGCCAATCGCCACCGCTTCGACGGCGTTGTTGTTAATGGCCTTTGGCAGTATTGCGGGCTGGCCGCCCGACGGGCTCTCGCGCGAACATCGACTCCCTACCTGCTCTTTACCCATGGTATGTTGGACCCTTACTTCAAACAGGCCTATCCTCTCAAGCACTTCAAAAAGTGGCCGTACTGGCTTCTGGCGGAGTATTGGAATCTACGGGGAGCGTACCGTGTCCTCTTTACTTCCGAAGCGGAAAAGCGACTCGCCGAAGAGAGCTTCTGGCTGCATCACTGGAAGCCTTATGTTGTCCCCTATGGGGCAAACGGCCCCACAGGCGACCCAGAAACTCTCAAGCAGATATTCTTCGAAAAGTGCCCGGAAGCTCGGGGTAGGCGATATCTTCTCTTTCTAGGCCGAATCCATAGAAAGAAGGGATGCGACATGCTCATCGATGCATTTGCAAAGATTGCTGCCGACGATCCCGAACTCCATCTGGTCATGGCCGGTCCGGACCAGCAGCAGTGGAGCATCGAGCTTCAGCAGACCGCGGCAACAGCCGATGTTGCCTCTCGTATTCACTGGCCCGGCATGCTGACTGGAGAGACAAAGTGGGGTGCATTCTATGCAGCCGAGGCTTTCATCCTTCCTTCCCATCAGGAAAACTTCGGAATCGCCGTTGCCGAAGCAATGGCGTGCGGGAAGCCCGTCCTGCTCTCGGATAAGGTGAATATTGCCGAAGAGATCGCCACCGACGGCGCAGGCCTGATGGAACTGGACAACCCCCAGGGGACCTTGCAATTATTGCAACGCTGGATCGCGACCTCGTCATCCGAACGCCAAGAGATGGGCGAAAGGGCTCTTGAAGCTTTTCATCGCCGTTATGATCTGCAACAAACCGCAAAAGCGATTATCCAACTGTTCGAAGCTGCAATCGCCGCTAACATTCATTAATATCCGATGCCCAGACAGATTCATTACAACGCGACCGATCACATCTCACCGGAGACGGCGGCCGATCCCTACCTTCGGCCCGCGTTCTCCTTCAGCAATCGGCTGCGGCGAGTCTTCTGGAATGTGTGTCATGCTTTGCTTTATCGGACCTCGCCCAGGCCACTGCACGCCTGGCGCGCGTTTCTGCTTCGCTCCTTCGGAGCAACGATGGGCCCTAACTGCCACTTTTATCCTCGGTCCAAAGTCTGGGCGCCATGGAACCTCGTCTGCGCCGATCAGGTAACCGCGGGTGATGGCGCCGAAATCTACAATCCCGCGCCGATTACATTCCAGTCCCACGTCATCCTTTCTCAGGACGCCTATGTTTGCGGCGCAACTCACGACTACGATGACCCGGCATTCCCTCTCATCGCCTATTCCATGAACTTCGGCGCTTATGCATGGATCTGCGCGCGCGCCTCAGTAGCGCCGGGTATTGATGTGGGCGAGGGCGCGGTTCTGGGACTGGGCTCCGTTGCAACCAGAAATCTCGAACCTTGGACCGTGTATGCAGGAACACCTGCCGTCAAAGTGAAAGAACGGCGCCGATTCGAGCACCCTTCCTGAGGACGCCAATAGACAGTCAGCGTCGAAATCAGGACAGACGCAATTGAGCCGACACAATAGAGAGCGCGCGTTCGCAGGACAGACGATCAACATCGTAATGAGTGACGAGACGAACCGCGCGTGGCCCAATCGCACTCGCCAGCACTCCGCTCTTTTTCAGCCCGGCGCAAAACTCTCCGGCATCGCAACCGTCCCGCAGCTCAAAAATAACAATGTTTGTCTGCACAGCATTCAGATCGATCTCTGCATTTGGTTCTGCTGCAATGCCCCCGGCTAATAGCCGAGCGTTCGCGTGATCGTCCGCTAGCCGCTCCGGCATATGGTGCAATGCAACCAGCCCCGCAGCGGCCAGAACACCGGCCTGCCGCATTCCTCCGCCCAACGCTTTGCGGAAGATACGTGCCTGCTCCATCGCGATTTTGCTCCCCACCAGCATCGATCCCGCGGGAGCACCCAATCCTTTCGATAAGCAGAACATGACCGTATCGAAGCCGCTCGTGAGTTCCGCGACTCCAACGCCAAGCGCAACGGCGGCATTAAAAATGCGCGCACCATCGAGATGCACCGGTAATCCGGCAGCATGCGCCCCGTCGCTTATCTCCCGCATAGTTGCCAGCGGCGTGACTGTTCCGCCGGCCATATTATGCGTGTTCTCAATGCAGATCAGACCTGTCTGGGCGCGATAGTAGATTTTTGGAGCGATCGTCTGGCTGATTCGCTCCCACGTCAGAATCCCTCGTTCGCCTGCAACCGTACGCATCTGGCACCCGGAGAACGCGGCGGCCATCGCCATCTCCCAATCCAGCACATGGGCTCGGGCTTCGCAGATGACCTCCTGACCATGTTTCGTATGCAGCCGGATGGCGATCTGGTTTCCCATCGTTCCGGTCGGCACAAAGAGCGCCGCCTCTCTGCCAAACAGGGCGGCTGCATCCTCTTCCAGGCGGTTGACCGTAGGGTCTTCCCCATAGACATCGTCCCCCACCTCCGCGGCAAACATCGCGTCTCGCATTGGTGGAGTTGGCTTGGTTACGGTGTCACTGCGGAGATCAATCATGGCGTACTTCGCTCCTGTCCTGATTTACGCAGCAGAATCCAGCAAGAGGCGGCTGAAGACCTCATTTGATACCATTCGCCCCTGTGCAGTCAGGCGCACGCGATCAGCCGTAAACTCCAATAGTCCAGCTTCGCTCACCTCCAGCAAAGCTGGCATCGTGCCCTGCAGCATCGCTTCTCCAAACTCGGCTCGCAACCTCTCAAGATGGACGCCCTCATTCAGGCGCAAACCGAGAAAGAGAGACTCTTCGAATGCCTGTTCCATGCCGATGACATCGGAGCTCGAATCGGTTGCGGGTCGCACACCGGATGGAAGCCCGAACGCCACTACCGGCCCTGCTTTGCCCAGATAAGCATCCAGATCGCTCGTATTCGCAAACCGTACAGCATCGCCGCCGGTCGGCAGCATCGAATGCGCATCCAGACCAAACCCGATATAAGGCTGCCGATGCCAATACTTCAAATTATGGCAGGACGCATGCCCTTCCTGGGCAAAATTGGATATCTCATACTGCCGCAGGCCAGCGGCCGCGAATGATTCGCACGCCATCTGGTACCACTCCGCAGTCTCATCCTCGGAAGGAACAGCCGATGCATGGTAGCGCTCACCCTCGGCGAGCACTTCCTTGCCCAATCGTGACTCCTCATCGACCTCAAGCATGTAAACACTGGCGTGGGGCACGCCGCTCGCAAGCGTCTGTTCGACTGAATGCAGCCAGCTCTCCTTCGTCTGGTAAGGAAGCCCGGCAATCAAGTCGATATTGATGTCCCCTACCCCAGCCTGGCGCATTCGTGCAATCTCCGCCACACATTGGTCCCGAGTATGCAAACGTCCCACCGCTGCCGTCTCGCGGTCGACAAACGATTGCACCCCGAAGCTGACGCGGTTTAAGCCCTGCTCCAACAGTTCCGTCAGTGTCTCATCCGCAAGTTGCCCCGGCGCACACTCCAGCGTTATCTCGGCATCCGAATCCAGGTTGAACTCTCCCCGTAGGCTCCGGAATATCTGGCGGAACTGCGATGCCGCAAGCAGGCTGGGCGTACCGCCGCCAAAGTAAATGGTATCTACCCGTTCGGGCAGGACCGCTCCCATCTTCCCTGCCGCAGCGCGTCCTGCTTCAATCTCCCCACAGAGACGGTCTACATACTGCTGCATCCGCTCGGCGGCGAACACCCCCGAGGCAAAGTTGCAAAAGGTACACTTTGCCTTACAAAATGGAACCGAGATGTAAACGCCAACCGGTCTGGTCATCTTTATACAAAAGCTCCGATAACAATTGTTTCATGAAGACAGATAGACAATATTCATCGAATCGCGTTTGTTCCTCAAGCATCTAGAATAGAGATAGTTAGATGGCCAAAGAAGCAGAAATCAAAAAGCCGGAGCAGGAAGCCGCCAAAAAGGCCTCGCACGATGACGATGTCATTGGCAAAGCCTACGATGGCCGCCTCATGCGCCGTCTGCTTACCTACCTGCGGCCATATAAATTGCAGACCGCCTTTTCCGCCGTCGCCATCATCTTTAAGGCCGGCACTGATGTCGTAGGGCCTTATCTCGTCAAAGTCGCAGTCGATACTTATATGACGGATACACCACCGGAGAAGCTCTCCTGGCTGGCCCATCATCTAAGCTCGCGACCGATGACCGGCATTACTCAGCTTGGGCTGCTCTATCTCGGCGCATTGCTTCTTACCTATGCCCTGGAGTTTGCACAAACCTACCTGATGCAGTGGACCGGCCAGAAGATCATGTTTGATCTCCGCAGTCAGATCTTCCGCCATCTGCAGCGCATGCATCCCGGATTCTTCGACCATCATCCGGTCGGCAAGCTCGTCACCCGCGTCACCTCTGATGTGGACGCCCTGAACGAGATGTTTACCTCGGGCGTTCTTGCGATCTTTGAAGACGTATTCGTCCTCGCATTCATCGTCATTATCATGCTGCAAATGAGTTGGCCGCTTGCCCTGCTAACGCTGGCTGTGATCCCCGTCATTCTCTACATCACCCGCATCTTCCGCAATCACGTGCGGGAGAGCTATCGCCGTATCCGCTCTGCTATCGCTCGCATTAATAGCTACATGCAAGAGCATGTCAGCGGTATGTCGATCGTTCAACTCTTCAACCGCGAGCAGCGCGCCTTCGATGAATTTGCCTCGGTCAACCGCCTGCACATGGATGCTTTCAAGGACGCGATCTTTGCCTATGCGCTCTACTACCCAGCCGTCGAACTGTTGAGTTCCATCGCAATTGCACTGGTGATTTGGCGTGGTGGAATCGGCGCTCTCGTCGCCGGTGCTCCCCTTCCCGCCGGCCTTCCTTTTTACGAGTACCTTCTGAACCCGATGCGCGCGCCGGGAGCAGCAGTTACGCTTGGCGTTCTCATCGCCTTCATCCAGTATGCCCAGCGGTTCTTCCGCCCCATTCAGGACCTCAGCGAAAAATACAACATTCTGCAAGCAGCCATGGCGGCCAGTGAAAGGGTTTTCAAGCTCCTCGATTCGGAGCCGGAGATTCTGTCGCCTCCAGAACCAGCACAGGGCGACAACTCCGGCCGTGTCGAATTCCGCAATGTCTGGTTTACCTATCAGGCACTTGATAAGGCACAACGCATCCGGGTGGCAACGGCGACTGACGAGGAACTTCGCGGCTATGCCGATATCGAATGGATTCTCTGCGGTGTCAACTTTATCGTCGAGCCTAACGAAACTGCCGCCATTGTCGGTCACACCGGCGCAGGTAAAACCACCATCATCAGCCTGATGATGCGCTTCTACGACATCCAGCGAGGCAGCATTCTCGTCGACGGCGTCGACGTTCGTCTGCAGGATATGCATGCCCTGCGCCGCCGTTTCGCCGTCGTACTGCAGGATCCGTTCCTCTTTACCGGCTCGATAGCCGACAACATTCGCCTTGGCTCCGCCTGGATCACCAATGAACGCCTCGAACGCGCCGCCGATGAAGTCAATGTGGGTGACTTCATCCGTTCCCTTCCCTCGCAATTCGACGAGCCCGTCCAGGAACGCGGGGCCACCCTGTCGACCGGCCAGAAACAGCTCATCAGCTTCGCTCGTGCACTGGCCCACGATCCCGGCATCCTCATCCTCGACGAGGCCACATCGTCGGTCGATACCGATACGGAACTCCGTGTGCGCGATGCCCTCTCCCGCATGGTCACGGGCCGCACCTCCATTCTCATCGCCCATCGTCTCTCCACGATCCAGCGCGCCGATACCATTCTGGTCATGCATAAGGGCCAACTGCGCGAGCGTGGTACTCATCAGGAGTTGCTCGCCTATCGCGGTCTTTATTGGAAGCTCTATCAACTGCAATACAAAGACCAGGAAATGCCAGTAGAGGACGTATTGCCTGCCGGACTCACCGATGCAGCCTTATCCTGATACAAATCAACGTGGCAGAAACCCGTCCATCTCCGCATATCTTTATCTCCGCTGGTGAAGCCAGCGGCGACCACTATGGCGCGCAGATCATTTCGGAGATGCGCTCGCGCCACCCTGGCGCTGCCTTCTTCGGTCTCGGCGGCAAAGAGATGGAAGCATCGGGCCTCGATCGCATCGTCCGCGCCGAGGACGTCGCCCATATGGGCATCACCGAAGTCATCCGCCACATGCCCCGTATCTATGGCGAGTACCGCCGCCTCGTCGCCTCGATCAAGAGCCGTCGACCCGATGCTGCCATCCTTATCGATTTCCCTGACGTCAACCTCCGTCTCGCCCGCGAACTCCGCAAACTGAATATTCCCGTTCTCTATTTCGTAAGTCCTCAACTCTGGGCATGGAAGCGCAAGCGTCTCCGCTGGGTGCAGCAGCGGGTCGACCGCATGATGGTCATCTTCCCTTTCGAAGAAGATTTTTACCGTGCTCGTGAGGTCGATGCCGCCTTTGTCGGCCATCCGCTGGCGCAATTATCCCTCCCTTCCAGCACCAGGGAAGAATTTGCTTCGCGGCATCATCTCGATCCCGCAAAGAACTGGGTCGCACTGCTCCCTGGCAGCCGCCGTAAAGAGATCCAGCTCAATCTTCCGGAGATGCTCGGAGCCGCCGCAGCCTTGAATTCGAGCGGAGAATATGAATTCATTCTCCCCGTCGCCTCCACGGTGGACGCATCCTATCTCCGCTCTTTATTCAAGGACTCTCAAGCCAAAATCACCTTGGTTGAGGACGCTCGCGAAGCTCTCCACCACGCCCGCGCCAGTGTTGTGGCCAGCGGTACGGCGACCGTCCAGGCCACTGTCATCGGCAACCCATTTGTCGTCGTCTACCGCGTATCTCCCCTCACCTTCGCGGTTGCTAAACAGCTCATCCGCTATCCTTCCGAGATCCCTGCCCAGATAGATGAGCACGGCAATCTGCCCATTGCGATGGTCAATCTCATCGCCGGAAGGCGCATTGTGCCTGAACTGCTCCAATCTCAATTCACGGCCGTCAACGTTGCCAAGGCTCTCCTTCCCTTGCTGTCCGACACCCCCACACGCTGGCGTATGGTCGCCGATCTCGCCGAAACTGGCAACAGGCTCCGCTTATCCGGCGCCGCTGGCCCCATTGCCCAAGTTTCCGAAGCGGTGGAAGCCCTGCTTGAACAGACCTCACCCGCAAGTGGCCGAATTTCAACCGGGAGCGTCTAACACCACGAGGCAGTACCATATTTTCTGAGGATCTTCGCCCGACATGTACCCATTTCGCCGGTATCTCCGAGTTCTGGTCACGGCCCTGCTTCCGATCTGCCTTCTTACTGTCCCGCTGTGGGCTGCCCCCGTTCAAACTCAACTACACGTTACCGGTTACGTCATTAACGCCGACCTCGACCCTGCCGTCCATCACCTCACCGCAACTGCAGCCGTTACCTTCACTGCGCTTGAAGACCTCACTTCCCCTGTTTTCGAGCTCAATAACGGTCTGAAGATCACAAAAGTGACCGATGCCAGCGGTAAGGCGCTCGAATCCGAGCGCCTTACCAATAACAGTACAGTCCGTTTCACGCTCGCCACTCCCATCCCGAAAGGGACCAGCGCCACGTATAACTTCGAGTACTCCGGCACGCTTACCGGTTCGGACACCAGCCCAGTAAGCGGAATTAAACTGGCCTCAATCGACGATCCCATTAGCATTCTTCTCTACCCTGGCGCATGGTTTCCCATGACCGGGCTCTTCACCGATCGTTTTACCGCCGAGATGCACATCCGCGTACCTTCCGATGAACGCGTGGTCGGCAGCGGTGTTGCTGGAAAGAAGCCCCTTCCCGGCAACCGCACCGAATACGATTTCAACTGGACCAAACCCGGCTTCCCCGGCACAATCATCGCCGGCAAATTCCTCGATCCCGCTTCTTTCCCCAATACCAATAACATCCATGTTTACGTTACTGAGAAACATAAGGATGCCGCCGCTGATTTTGTCAGCACCGCCACACGCGAATTTCTCTACATGTCCGGAGCCTTCGGCCAACCTGAATCCCCTATTCTCAATTTGGTCGAACTGCCGGATGATGCAGTCTCCGCCACATGGGCGCCCGAGATTGCAGCTATAGGCGGAGAGCGCATCACCGCCCGCAACGAGCAACGGCTACTCTCCAATACCATCGCACACCAATGGTGGGGCAGCGAAATCTCCCCCGCAACCCTCAACGACGCCTGGATCACCAACGGCATGTCCCGATACGCCGAACTGATGTATCTGGAAGACTCCGCCGGAAAGAACGCCTTCCAGTCAGCCATTACCGATGTCTCCGCCGGGGCTCTCGCCTACGACACCATTCCGCTTACGTCACTTGGCCGTCTCGACCCTTTTTCGCCGCAGTTCCAGTCCATGACCCTGGAAAAGGGCGCGATGGTCTTTCACATGCTCCGCTGGGAGATGGGTGACGACATATTCCAGCAATTCTTGCGCGGCTTGCTTTCCCAGTTTACGGACAAGTCCATCCGCAGCTCCGATGTTCAGACCGTCGCCGAGGCCCAGTCCCACCTGCAACTCACGCCATTCTTCTCGCAATGGACAGATGGCACGGGGGCACCCAGCTTCGGCGATAAATACACTGTGTTCCGACTTGGAAACAATAAGGGCTTCCGCACCATCGGGGCGATTACCCAGGATCTTGACCTCTTTCGCATGCCGGTCGAGCTTCGCATCGAAACCGACGGAAAAACCGAGATTCGCCGCATCACGGTAAGCGGCACCGAATCGCAATACTCTGTCGAAACCTTTGGCCGCCCACGACGTATCAGTATCGATCCGGAAAACTGGTTGCTGAAGAGCACTCCGGATCTGGCCGTGCGCGTCGCCGTTCTCCGCGGTCAGGAGCAGGTTGCGCAAGGTGATTTATCCGCCGCCCTGGTCGAGTATCAGAAAGCTCTCGACGCTAACAGGAACAGTTCCCTGGCCGCCTACCGCATCGGCGAGGTCTTTTTTATGCAGCGCAACTACCAATCGGCGGCAAATTCTTTCCGCGATGCGCTCCGTGGAGATGGCGACCCGAAGTGGACCGAGGTTTGGAGCCATATCGAGCTTGGCCGCATCTTCGATATCACCGGCCAACGTGACCGCGCCGTCAACGAGTACCGCCTCGCGGTCCAGACCAACGACAACACCCAGGGTGCAATTAACGAAGCGCGCTCGCTTATGCAGAAGCCCTACAAGCGTCCTACGCAAGACTAGGATTCTGGAGCTGCCATCAGCTAAATTTCATGAGGTGAAGCAATGCCAAAAGCTCTCTTCTGTCCTACCTGCCGCAAAGTTGTCCTCGCCGCCAACGAGGATTTTCCCTTCTGTTCTGACCGTTGCCGACTTCTGGACCTCGGTAAATGGGCAAGCGGAGAGTACAAAATCTCCTCTCCTATTCAGGATCCCGACGACCTCGAAGAACTGGCCCGCTCGAATACTCGGAATGGTCGGAATGAAGAAACCAGCTAAAGAAATGAGGAATTCTGAGTTGAAAATCGAGGTTTGCCATAGATTTGATCAGAAGCATGCGCTCTTAGCACTGATTGACCTTTCCTCGCGACCTGCAGTATATTTGAAGAGCGGGGTGGAGCAGCCCGGTAGCTCGTTGGGCTCATAACCCAAAGGTCGCAGGTTCAAATCCTGCCCCCGCAACCAAAGAATCAATAACTTAGA
>Ga0207678_10001567_pt1 | contig 21017 bp, 14 predicted proteins | sample KBSC63metaG_FD_184319 | JGI IMG/M metagenome (GOLD analysis project Ga0207678, IMG submission 184319) | Corn rhizosphere microbial communities from Kellogg Biological Station, Michigan, USA - KBS C6-3 metaG (SPAdes) (version 2) | ecosystem: Host-associated > Plants > Roots > Rhizosphere > Soil ... | reverse complement strand
GCGGCGGTGGCGCAGATGAATATGGCGGGGCACGATATGGGGATGCAGATGAAAGAGGTTCCCGGTCCGGAGACGCTGCCTGTGCCGCTGAAGATGACGGGGATAGGGAATAGCCATCTGGCGATCAAGGCGAGCCCGGAGGCGCAGATGTGGTTCGATCAGGGGCTGAACCTGCTGCACGACTTCTGGGACTACGAGTCGGCGCGGGCGTTTGAGCAGGGGATTCGCGTGGATGCGAACTGCGCGATGTGCTACTGGGGGCTGTATCACGCGCTGATATTTCGGCAGTATGGCGCGGGGAATGCTTATTCAGACCAGGCGCTGGCGGGTGCGGTGCGGTTGAAGGAGCATGCGGGAAAGGCCGGGAAACTTTATATCGAGGCTGCAGTGGCGGGGAATGAGGCGGCGAAGGCGGCTGCTTCCGGGGCGCGGCCGGACGAGGCGAAGGAGATTGCGGTGTGGCGGGAGTTGGTGAAGGCGTATCCGGCGGATTTGCAGGCGAAGCTCTCTCTGGCGGAGAGCTTGCGCGATGGATTTGACGAGGCGGGGAATCCGAAGAAGGGAACGCAGGAGTCGGAGGCCATTTTGCAGGAGGTGTTGAAGATTGCGCCGAATGATTCGGCTGCGAACCACTACTGGATTCATGCGATGGAGCCGAGTAAAGAGCCGGAGAGGGCTTTGGCGAGCGCTGCGCTGCTGGCGAGCCTGGCACCGAACTCGGGACATATGGTGCATATGCCGGGGCATATCTTTTATCGCGTGGGGGATTATGCGCAGGCGGAGAAGTGGTTTGCCGCATCGACGGCTGTGGATGAGAGGTACATGCGCGAGCAGCACGTCGCGGTAGATGACGACTGGAACTATATTCACAACCTGATGTATGGCGTGGCGAATCTGATGGAGGAGGGGAAGCTGCGGGAGGCTGTGGTGTTGTCACGCAAGCTGCCGGGCGGACGTGGGGAGCTGGCGCAGACGCTGTACATCGGAGTTCCGCGCGATGGGATGGCGCGGCTGGATGAGCGGCTTCCGGTGGCTTTGCGGACGGGAGATTGGGCGAACGTGGCGAAGATGGCGGAGGGTAGCAAGCCAGAGGCGAGGCTGGAGAATCTGCATCTGCTGGCTGGGCAGTTGAGGGACTTTGCGGGTGGGATGGAGGCGGTGGAGGCTGGTGATGTTGCGGCGGCGGAGGCGGCTTCGCTGCGGCTGGATGCGACGTTGTGGCGGATGTCGCAGAGAGTGAAGGATGCTCCGAAGAAGAAGGATGCGGCGGCGACGCTGCCGGTGAAGGTTGCGGTGATGCCGGATGCGATGCCGGGGCCGCTGCTGGGGAGTCTGTCGATTATGTCGCTGGAGCTGCGGGCTTCGGTGCTGGTTGCGCAGAAGAAACTCGACGACGGGAAGAAGCTGTTTGCCGAGGCGGCGAAGGAGGAGAAGGATCTGGGGTACCGTGAGCCTCCGACGTATGTTCGGCCAGTGGGCGAGACGGAGGGTGCGGCGTTGATGCGGGCCAGGGACTTTGCGGGTGCGCATGAGGCTTATGCTGCGGCGTTGGCGGAGCGGCCTAAGTCGGGCTTTGGGCTGTATGGGATGGCTCGGAGCAGCGAGGCGGCGGGCGATGCGGTGAAGGCTCGGGCGGAGTATGCGCAGTTTATCGAGGCGTGGAAGGATTGCGATGCGGGGATGGCGGAGATGGCGCACGCTCGCGAGTATCTCGCTGGCGAGAAGGTGATGGCGAGCGTCGGGAAGTAGGATTTATTTGGTTGGATGGTTGAGTTGGTGCCAGACGTCTTCGTCTACGGGAACGCCGAGGCGAAGATTTTCTTCGCGGAGGCGCAGGGTCTGCTCGCCGGGGTAGCGGAGGGGGGCGGCGGGGTCGAGCGGCGCGGTGTTGTGGAGGTTGGCGATGACTTCGTCGGCGATGTGGGTGAGCTCGCCGGCGGGGGCGAGGTTGGCAGGGTCGATGGCGAGGAAGAACTGCGACTGTCCGGCTTCGCGGAGTGGCTCGGAGCCGAGCTGGTGGGTGGCGAGGCCTCCGGAGAGCATGGCGGCCATCATGTCGAGGACGAGGGAGAGGCCGGAGCCCTTCCAGTAGCCGATGGGGAGCGCGCGCTGGGTGGCTTCGATGGCGGCGGCGTCGGTGGTGAGGGTGCCTACGGCGTCGAAGCCTCCGGGAACGGGGAGAGGCGTGCCGCGCTTGCTGTAGGCGGCGAGGGTTCCGTAGGAGAACTGGGACATCGCCATGTCGAGAACAACAGGATGTTGCTCGCGGGGGAGAGCGATGACGAGGGGATTGTTGCCGACGGTGGGGGTGGCGGTTCCCCAGGCAGGGAGGTTGGGGAGGGTGTTCGACCAGCAGAGGGCGAAGAGGCCGGCCTCGGCGGCAAGCCATCCGTAGGTGCCGCCGCGCATCCAGTGGTTGGTGTTGGCGAGAGCGACTGCTCCGATGCCGTGTTCGCGGGCGAGGGCGATGGTGCGGTGCATGACGGCGTAGGCGTTGAGGTTGCCGAGGCCGCGGTGTCCGTCCCAGCGCTCGATGGCTCCGAAGGCGGCGGTGCGGGTGGGCTCGGCGTGGACGTCGATGCAGCCGTTCTGGACCATGGCGGCGAAGCGGGGGAAGCGATTGAGGCCGTGGGTGTAGACGCCGTCGCGGGTGGTTTCGGCGAAGAGGCGGGCGCTTAGGGCGGCGCGGTCTGGTGTGAGGCCGAGGCGCTGCATGGCTTGGTCGAGGGCTGCTTGGAGATCGTTGTAGGGAATGCGGAGCATAGGAATATTGTAGGGCGCGGTATTTAGATCCAGCCGCCGTCGATGATGTGACTCTGGTTGGTGATGGCGGAGCTGTCGTCGGCGGCGAGGAAGAGGAGGAGGCGGGCTACCTCTTCCGGCAGGAGATGACGCTTGAGGCATTGCAGGGTGAAGATGTGCTGCTCGTAGTCCGGCGACATGTAGAGGCGTTGCTGTCGTTCGGTGAGGATGGCTCCGGGCAGGACGCAGTTGACGCGGATGTTGGAGGGGCCGAGCTCGTGCGCGAGGGAGCGGGTCATGGCAACGATGGCCGCCTTGGCCATGTTGTAGAGGGAGAGGTCCGGCGCGGGAATCATCCAGGCGATGGAGCTAAGGTTGACGATGGAGCCTCCGCCTGCGGACTTCATGCCTGGGGCGACGGCCTGGGCTGCGAAGAACTGGTGGCGAAGATTGACGGCCATGCGCTGGTCCCAGTAGGCGAGGGTGACGTCTTCGAAGCGGTGGCGATCGTCGTTGGCGGCGTTGTTGATGAGGACGCGCGGCGGGCCGAGTGTCGCGGAGACTTCGGCGATGGTGGACTGGAGGGCGGGGATGTCGGTGAGGTCGCAGTGGCGATAGAGGGGCGGATGCGGACAGCGAGGAGTGAGGCTGGCTACGAGTGCGTGTGCGGGCTCGTCGGCGAGATCGAGGAAGGCGACGCGGGCGCCTTGCAGGGCGAAGTGCTCGACGGCTGCCGCGCCGATGCCCTGTCCGCCTCCGGTGATGAGGACGACTTTGTCGGCGAGGCTGGGATAACGGGCAAAGGTGTGCTGCGATTCCGCGGGAGACATGTTTCCTAACGATAGGTCATGCACGGGGGAAGAGTATAGAGCATCGCGGACAAAGTAAAATGGCGGCTGAGTTTAGAGATCGACTGGCTGTGCTCTCTGTTGGGGGATGGATGGATTTGGTGAAGGTGATGCGGGAGGCTGTGGCGCCACGGCCTAAGGTGGCACGGCCGATTGTGCTGGTGGGGGCGGGCGGGATTGCACACGATGCGCATCTTCCGGCGTATAAGAAGGCAGGATTTCCCGTGGTCGCGGTGGTGGACAGAGATCGTCAGAAGGCTGAGGCGTTGGCTCGGCAGTTTGAGATTCCGTTTGTGGCGGCGACGATTGCGGAGGCGATTGCCTACGCTCCGAAGGACGCGGTGTTCGATTGCGCAGTACCGGCGCCATCGCAGACGAGCGTGCTGCCGCAGCTTCCGGATGGCGCGGCGGTGCTGCTGCAGAAGCCGATGGGGGAGACGCTGGCCGAGGCGGTGGAGATTTTGCGGATCTGCCGGACGAAGGGGCTGACGGCGGCGGTGAACTTTCAGTTGCGCTGGGCTCCGAACATGCTGGCGGCGCGGGCGCTGGATGAGACAGGGGCGCTGGGGGAGCTGCACGACATGGAAGTTTCGCTGAGCGTGCATATGCCCTGGGACTTGTGGAGTTTCCTGAGCGCGGCTCCGCGGCTGGAGATTCTGTATCACTCGATCCATTATGTCGACCTGGTGCGGTCGTGGTTCGGGAATCCGCGAGGGGTGTACGCGAAGACGGTGAAGAGTCCGCGGACGGCGAAGCTGGCTGCCACCAAGAGCGTGATTACGTTTGACTATGGAGAGGACAAGCGCGTGTTTATTGCGACGAACCATAGCCATGACTTCAGCCCGAAGATGCAGCGGAGCTACGTGCAGTGGGAGGGGATGACGGGGGCGATGCGGGCGCGGATGGGAGTGAATCTGAACTATCCGGAGGGACTGCCGGACAACCTGGAATATATCGTTCGCGGGGATGCGGATTGGAGCGAGGGGCCGGTGAGCGGGAACTGGTTTCCGGATGCGTTTATGGGGTCGATGGGGTCGCTGCAGTGCTATGTGCAGGGCGAAGCGAAGAGGCTGCCGACCAGTGTCGAAGATGCGATCGACACGATGCGCGTTGTGGAGGCGGCCTATATTTCGAGCGAGCAGGGCGGCGTGGCGATGCCGGAGATTTAGACGTCGAGCCATGGCTATTTGGGCTCGCCGTAGGGGATGTCTTTCCGGCTTGGTTCGATCGGAGTGTCGGTAAATTTAACGGTGCTGCCGTCTGCGGTCTGGATGGTGTTATCGCTCATCGTCCAATCTTTTGCGTTGGCGATGGTGCCTGCGGTCTGCGCTTCGATGTTGAGGTGGTCGAGGCGGAAGTTGTCGAGGGTGGCGTTGGGGTAGGCGCTGACTTCAAAGGCCCGCTTTGCGCCGGTGGCCTTGATGTTCCAGATGTGGACGTCGGAGAAGTGGGGCAGGCCTTTGTCTTCGGGAACCTTGGTGGTGAGGGTGATGTAGTACGGTGGTGGGTCTTTGAGGTCTGGGGGAAGGGTGGCGTAGCTGTAGCTGGGGTTCCAGTTCATGGTGATGTGGATGGGGATGGCTACGCCTTCGAGGGTGAGGTCGTGGATGCGGATGTCCTTAGCCCAGCCGCCGCGGACGTGGGCGGATTTGAAGAGGACTCCCGAGGGGACGCCGGAGAGCGCGGTGATGTTGTAGGCCTCGATGTTGCGGAAGCCGCCGGAGGTCTCGCTGCCGATGGTGACGGCGGCGGCTCCGTGGCGGATGATGGAGTCGCGGAGCACCACGTTCTCTGTTGCCCGGTTGACGCGGAGGCCGTCCGAGTCGCGTCCGGCTTTGAGGCAGAGGGCGTCGTCGTTGACGTCGATGTCGGCGTGGGCGACGAGGACGTTGCGGGAGGAGTCGATGTCGATGCCGTCGGTGGAGGGGCCTTTGCCGCCTTCGTTGTTGCGGATGACGACGCCGTCAAGGGTGACATCGTGGGAGTAGAGGATCTGGACGGTCCAGAAGCCGGAGCGCTTGAGGAGGATGCCTCCACCAAGATGGATGCCGGAGGCGTTCTGGAAGAGGATGAGGCGGGGGCGGCGGGCGTCGTAGTCGGAGGCCCAGCGGAGGCCGCGGGGTTCGTAGGTCTTGCGGAGGTCCCAGTAGGACTTCCACCAGATGGGGCCGTCGCCGTCGATGGTGCCCTTGCCGGTGATGGTGACGTTGGACTGGTCGCGGACGTTGATGAGGGCGGCGGGCCAGGTCATCTCGATGCCGGCGATGCGGGTGGGGAGCTCGGGGTAGTCTTCGAGGTGCTGGGAGCCGATGAGGGTGACGCCTTCGGGGAGGTTGAGGGTGGTGCCGGACTTGAGGAAGAGGGAGCCGGTGAGGTAGGTTCCGGGCTTGAGAGTGATTGTGCCTGCTACTTTGGCGGCTGCGTCGATGGCTTTTTGGATGGAGGCGGTGTTGAGGGTGATGCCGTCGGGTTTGGCTCCGTAGTCGTTGGCTAGAAATATTTTTGGTTGGGCGAGGGCGGAGGCGGCGGCGAGGGTGATCGACAGGGTGAAGATGAGCCTTGCCGCGGGCTTGATGACTACGGACATGTGTGCCTCCCCCCTCCTGGGGTAAAAGTATCCAAAGTCTTCGAAGTAGAGACTTTAGGTCTGGACTTCGATGGGAAAGTAGCGGGTTAAATGGAACAGTCCGGCTTGCGCCGGACTATTTGTTCGCCTGAGTTAATTGTATCGGGCGTGTCAAGAGTTTGATCTGTAGTTTGATCTGGGGAAAGGAAGTGGATCGGGCTTGCTGAGGTCATCGGGCGGGCTCCTGGGTGATGATGCGGACGGGGCCGAGGAGGCCGGAGGGGATGGGTTTCAGGTTGTTCATGTCCTGGGGCTCGAAGAGTTTGCCGTATTTGGCGTAGAGGGCGGTGTAGTCGTGGGGCGGCTGGCCGGCGAGCTCGTTGATGGCGGTGTTGGCTACGCGGACCTCGATGGTGTTCTTGCCGGGGTGGACGAAGGAGGTGACGTCGAGGCGGTAGGGCGGGTGCCAGAGGGAGGCGACGCGCTTGCCGTTGAGGATGACGATGGCGGCTTCGCGGATGGGCGGATCCAGAAGGGCGTGGATGCCGTTGGCGCGGGGGCCGCGGTTGTCCGTGGTGGGGATGCCCTGGCCGAAGTCGATGACGGTGTGGGCCGGGTGGGCAGGGAGGGTGAAGTCGCGGGTGTAGGTGGCAACGCCCGAGTAGAACTGCTTGCCTCCGATGTCGGTCCAGGAGGTGAGGGGGGAGAGCGGCTGGGGGGAGGTGCTGTCGGAGAAGCGGACGCTCCAGCCGGCGCTGATGTCGGCGATGGACTTGTCGGCGTAGACGGAGGCGGGTGGGGGAGTGGGGTCGGTGGATTTTTCCTTGAAGACGAAGACGGTCGATTCGTAGGGGGCGAGGGACAGGAGCAGGGGAGCACCGGGGTTGGGGGTGACGGTGTGGGCGGCGGCGGTGTCCAGGTCCCATGACTCGACGATGGGGTGGGTGGAGCGGAAGGTGACGGCTCCGGAGAGGGGCTGGTTGGTGGTGTTGGCTACGAAATAAATGTCGGCGTTGGGGAGCTTGCGGTGGATGAAGCCGAGGCCTTCAATGTGGCCGGTGGCGGCCATGTCCGGGGGGAGGGCCTGGTGGAGGGCTTCGGTGAGGTTGGCGATGGATTCTACGAAGATGCCCTTGTGGCTTGGGCTGTGGAAAAGCTGTGTAGAAAGTGCGGCGATCTGTGGATTGCTGCTTTGATCCTGGAGGCCGGGGGCGATGGAGGGTAGTTTTCCGATGGCGATTACTTTTCCAAACTTTGATAAATAATCGCTTATATTTCTGTAGGTTGTAAGCGGAATACGATCTGTTGGTGGAAGGATCAGGATGGGGTGGGTGATGCCCAGCTTGTCGATGGTGGCGGCGTCCACGTAGTCGACGTTGTAGCCGGCGTCGAGGATGGTGGACATCAGCTCGGGGGTGATGAGGCGCTTCATCTCGTCGGTGACGGAGGCGTGGCCGGGGGTGAAGGCGGCCTGGGCATCGTCTTCGGGGAGGAGGATGGCTACGTCGTTGGCGGGTTGCCCCTGGCGGAGGAGCCAGCTTGTGCGCTGGAGGTATTTGGCGATGTCCGGCATGACGGGGAACCAGGGGTTGTGGGCGTTGAAGACGGCGGCGGCGTAGAGGCTCCAGCCGGGCTCTCCTGCGGCGGGCGGGGAGTATGGCCAGCCGTGGCCGACGATCTGGTTGACGCCGGAGAGGAACATGCGGTCGGCTTCAACCTTCATGTCGAGCGGGGTGGCGCGGAAGGCCGGGGAGTGGAGCCAGGTGAAGGTTTCGGCGGAGGTGACGTTGCGGTTGTAGAGGTGGCTGGCGGAGCTGGCCCAGCGGGTGAAGGAGAACTGACGCCACTGCGGGCCTTCTCCTTCGGGGAGGGTCGGTATGGATTCATCGGCTAGAGTAACTGCCGGTAATCCATACGTTTGAGAGCGAAACTTCGAGTTATGTGCGAGGGCAAATTGGTTGATCGGGGTGAGGTAGTTTTCGGCGACGAGCTCGGAGAGTGTCTGGCCCCAGTCGTGGCGGACGGCTTCGGCTTCGGGGGTGCCTCCGGCGGCCAGCTCGGGGAGGTGGGGGATGAGATCGTAGCCTCGGCGCTTCTGGAATTCGGCGGGAAGGTTGGGAGTCCAGTCGGAGCCGTAGACTTCGAGCGAGTCTGAGAAGACGGAGTAGGGGGGCTGGTCGCCGAAGGCTTTGAGGAGCGGGGTGGCAACGTCGGTGAGGTGCTCGTCGATGGCGGCGCGGGAGAAGTGGTCGAGCACGAGGCCCTCGGCGCCTACGGCTGGGCGCTTGACCTGCTGGTGGGTGTGGCCGGCGATGAAGAAGAGAGCGGTTTGGTTGGGGCCGGGAGTGGGGGAGGCGGGGAGCGGTTTGGCTGTGGCGGGGTTGTAGGATTTGGGTGTGCCTTCGACCTGGAAGGAGGCGATAAGGCTTTCTCCTTCAGCTAACTGCGGCGGATTGATCGTGCTGGAGGTGATGGGTTCGGCGACGGCTTTCAGGCGGCCGGCGGAGAGGGCGAGGGTGGTGTGTGGGCCTCCGTAGGGCCAGCCGCTGCCGAGGGTGATGTCGACCCTCATGCCGAGGGAGCGGGCGGTCTGGTTGGCGAAGGAGACGGCGTCGAGGAAGTCGGGGGAGAGGTAGGGCAGGTTTTTGATTCCCTTGGACGGGTCGTCGAGCATGAGGGCGTAGACGGGCTGGATTTCTACACCGCCGATGCCTGCGTCGTGCATGGTCTTCAGCTCTTTTTCCAGCTCGGGTTTGATGACGGCGGGGCCGAACCACCACCAGCGCATCATAGGCTTGGCGTCGGCGGGAGGATTCTGGAAGCTTTGCATTAATGTCTTGTTGGAAGTTTGTGTAAATGCTAGGTTTGGCGTTGCAAAAAATGAAGCAGCCATCAGGAGTGCGCATGTCGTCCATTTGTGGTGTTGTTGTGGTATTTTGCGTGGTAAACGTGGCATGCTGCTGCTCCTGCTTCGTAGGGAATGTGATTTGTGGGACGTAGAGAACCTGGCTGGCGGGTTCCTGGTGGTTGAGTTACGGTAGTTCATTTGGGAGAACGTTTCAAGGGGGGATTGATGGTGGGCTATGGCTTTGGAGGGGTATGGGTGGAGAGGCGGGTTTTCTCCGCTGCGCCGCTGACGCGGCTCCGGTCGAAATGACGGTTCTCGTTCGTTAGAGCGATTCTCTTCCAGATGGAGTCCTGGTGCTTCGAGCAAGACGCAGATTCCCTTCGGGAATGACAAACAAAGGGAACTCCATCTCAGAGGAATCGCTATGGATTTGGAAGACGAGAACGGACAACGACGAGGGTAGACAATCACGACTGCAAGGACAGCGCAGCGTTGGATGGGTTAGTCGGGGACTTGCCAACTGGAGATGGTTTGGGCGAGACGGGAGGTGCCGGTGGACTGGCCCTGGATGGCCTGAGCCATTTCGGGGAAGGCGGCGAGGATCTCGGGAGAGCGCGCCCAGACGGGGACTTCCTTCATATCGTAATGGTAGGTGACGGTGGTCTCTTTGAAGCCGTTGGCGACGGTCAGCGGGGTGAAGCCGTCGATGCTGGTGATGTTGCGGTGGCCGTAGCAGAATCGGGGGGCGAAGCGGGCTCCGGCGGTGGTGACGGTGTAGCGGCTGGCGTGGATGCTCATCTCCTCACTCTTTTCGAGGAGGAGAGATTTGACGAGCGAGTCCATCCGTTTGGTCGTGGCCTTATCGGAGGTTTCGAAGGGGAAGCGGGTGTTGGGGAGGAGGCAGTTGGGATGGCTGGTGAAGTAAGCGTTGAGAGCGAGGGTGAAGTTCGCCGGTGTGGGGGCGTTCTTGGTTCCGGTGCATCCCGTGGTGGGGACAAGGAGAGCAAGGGCGACAGCGCCTGCGACAGGGAGGGTGAAGCGGATTCTTCGAGCGAGTCTGCCGAGGCGTTTCATTGATTCTCCTTGAGTTAGAGTGGCCTGTTTGCCGAGAGATTAGATGCCGAAATGAGTGGAATGTTTGCCGGTTGGAGACGAGGCTTTCTTGCTGTGGTCAACAAGTCTGGTGAGGCAGCGAAAGGTGCAAATGTGGGCGTATTATGGGCTGATTATGTCGTTCTTCTCAGATGCGCAGGAGACTGCCGGCCGTTACGGGAAGTACATTCCGGAGTTTCAAGAGTTGTTCCGAAGATATGACGTGAGCTTTGGAACTCCGAAGGAGTTTCTCCGCCTGCCATCGAAGCTGGCCTATGACGGAGACTTCCGTGTGGAGTTTTCCACACTGACGAAGTCGGTGGGGGAACGGGAAGAGGGCCGCCTGAGCCTGATGCAGATGCTAACGATTATAGCGATTGCGGCGGGAGGCACGGAGATCGAAGAGGTGGGGAGTTCGGGGGCGGTGCCGATCAGCCTGTTGGTGGTGTTTTTGTCTGAGATCGGCGGGTGGCACGAGGAGCCGACGTCGGCCGGTGTGGCCCAGGGTGAGGAGGGGGGCGACGAGAGCGAGGCGGCCGAGTTGGAGCGGAAGCTTGCGGAAGGAAACAAAGAGGGGTTGGAGGGGGTGGCGGCATCGCTGTTCACCGCGCCGAGCCCGGTGGAGGAGACGCTGAGCCGTCTGGAGCTGAGCACGCTGCAACTGAAGCTGCATCTGGACAGCATCGATACCCGGATGGAGCGTATCGAGCCGCATCTGGACGATTTGACGTGGCGGTTTGCAGCGCACGGGGAGACGGCGACCGAGGAGGGAAAGAGGTTGACCGGGACCTCGGATGAGCCCAGGGCGCGGTTCTCGTCGGAGATGAGGTCGGAGAGGAGGCCGGAGAGGAGGCCGGTGCCGACGAAACGAGAGGAGGGGCCGGAGTCGTCGTCGTGGGAGGTGCCCGCACCTCTGATGAGGCCGTTTCCGGTAGATCGAGAGAGAGATCTGGCCTGGGAGACGACTACCGCCGCGGAGGCGGCTGTGCCGGAGATGGCCGCGGAGGCGGCTGTGCCGGAGATGGCCGCGCCTGGGAGCGCGGCGGAGAACTTGTCTGGGAGTTTGTCTGGGAGCGAGTCTGGGAGCGAGGCGGCGAGAGAACCTTTGGTGGAGACTTCAGCACCAGGTCCGATTGCGGACTGGCGGTCTGCTGTGGCTCGCTTGCGGGAGATGCAGGAGTCCCAGCTGCGGGCAGAGATGCGGGAGTCAGTGCGGGAGTCAGTGCGGGAGCCGGTGCTTAGGGGGCCGGAGCCAGAGGCACGGGTACAAGTGCCGGAGCCATTTCTGCGGGAACCACTGGTGAAGGAGTCCGTGCCGGAGCCGCTTCTGCGGGAACCGCTGGCGAAGGAGTCTGTGCCGGAGCCGCTTCTGCGGGAGCCGCCGAGTCGTGTGCCTTTCGGAGAGTATCTGAGGGACGAAGACGAGGAAGACGAGGAGCGTACTAAGAGGCGGTGGGCCCGTTGGGTGCTCGCAGGGCTTCTGGTGGTCGCGGTTGTGGGCGGAGCGCTGGTCTACCGCCATCAGAAACGGCAGGGGCTCAACGCCGGTTGGGAGCAGGGGAAGGCGTTGGCAGGAGCGGCCGTCGCGAAGGCACGATTGGCGATGGACGAAGTGAAGGAATTGGTGGTGGGGCCTGCACCCTCAGCCACCCCGACGCCGAGTGCGGAGCCTGTCGAGAGCAAAACAGGGACGGCTCGGGCGCCTCGGAGCTCCGCACCGTCGACTCGAGCGCAGCGTGCTGCGGTGACGGCGGCAGTGGCCCCTCCAGTGAGTACGACGCCGGCTGTGACGGTTTTTCCGGAGTCTGCGCGGAAGACGGTTACGCCGGAACAAGGGCGAGGGCGCGTCGAGGTCGACGAGTCTGACGTGGGTGGTGGAGCGGCCACGTCCAGCGGTGAAGCGATTACGGCTCCGGTACCGAGTGCGGCGCGGGTCTTTGGAGGCGCGGTGCCTCCGGCTTTTGTGGAGGCGTCGCGGCTGAACGCTCTATCGAGGACGCAGCCGGAGTATCCGAGCGACGCGGCGGCGCAGAAGATCACTGGAGACGTGGTGGTGCAGGCGATCATCTCGCCGACGGGCACGGTGGAGAGTGCGCAGATTGTCAGCGGGCCTCCCGGGTTGCTGAAGGCTTCGCTGGACGCCATGAAGGGCTGGCGCTATCAGCCCTATCGGGTGAATGGCGTGCCGGTGGAGGTTCGAACCTACGTGAAGTTCCGGTTCCGGTTTGAAACGAAATGAGTAAGACAGTCTAGAGCGGTTTTCCTGAAGGTGTGGCTCAGGGCTACCCGAAGAGAAACGCAGATTCCCTTCGGGAATGACAACAAAAATAAGAATTCCGCTTCGGAAGAAAAAGCCGTGAGGGCTATACATTCAGGGAAATTGCTCTAGCTGGGGGAGTAAGGGGGGTCTGGCTCGGGATCGGGGTCGAAGCCGTTGTCTTCGTAGTGAACGGATTCAAGGTTGCCCATCGTCTTCATGGTCTGCAGAACTTTGAGATCGGCCTGCACCTCGGCCCAGCGTTTGGGGTCTTTTTTGGTGATGATGGGGGCCTTCGGATTTGAGTAGTAGGCCTGCAGATCGTACTGAATCTGACGGGGAATGGGCAGCTCGGGGTGTTTGGCCAACTCGTGGAGCAGTTTGGCGTAGGTCTTGTCGGTGCGGGAGTAGCCGCCGGGCCTGACCCGCAGGCCCGTGTCGAGGTCGCGGTCGGGGAGGTAATTTTCGATGGTGTCGAAGTGACTCAGAACGAGGCGTAGCGAAGCGATAGAGCGAAGAACGCTCTTGACGTAGAGCGGCTCGGTTTGCGGTTGGGGGCCCTTGATGGCGAGGAGTTTGAGTACACCGAATTTCGGGAGGAGATAGATGAAGCCGGCGAAGAGATGGCTGCCAAAGCCTGGAGTCTTGCGGTAGGTCTCCCAGTCATTATCGTCTGAAGCCTGTTTGAGGTCCTTGGACAGTACATCCAGATCGGGGCTCGGGGTGTTGGGAGGGAAGGTATGCAGGAGGGTCTCTGCGGTTGAGATGCTGGGGAGGAAGCTGCGGGCGGCGAAGCGATAGGTGCGGAGGGCCGCCTGGCGGGTGCCGATGATGTGGGGAAGATGAAGTCCGTAGGTCTCGAAGAAGGCGTTGGCGAGCAGGGAGGTCGGGATCTGAATGCCGATGTGGCGGAAGTAGCCGGAGGGGGCGAAGCGGCCTTTGCTGAGCTGGTCGATGTCGAAGGCGAACTCGGTCTGGACGTGTGCGTGGGGGCTCTGGGCGTAGTTGACGCTGGGGCCGTACTTCTTTTTGAGGCTGGGGAACTCGACGGGGACGGAGATGTTGACGGCGGCGCTGTGACCGATGGTGTCGCCGATGTAGTGGGAGAGCGAGCCGATGGCGAAGGCGAGCTCGTCGGGTGTTTTCGCGTTGTGGAGAAGGGCGAGGACGAAGTCTCCGGAGCGGACGTAGTGGGTGAGGTCGGAGAAGAACTTGTTGCCGAAGGGGTAGTAGCCGAAGTCCTGAATGGCGCAGCCACCGTAGGCGTAGGCGTGGGCTTCGAGGAGTTGAGGCTCGGTGAGGGTGGGATAGTGCTTAAGCAGGATGGGGCGGATGGAGGCTTTCCAGGCGAGGTCGATCAGCTCTTCATGGGTCTGAATGGAGTAGGGGATGCCGGGTTTGGCCGCGAGGAACAGGGCGAGCAGTGCTACGAGCTGGATGAGATAGGTGCGTCTTGGCATAGGCGTATTCGATGTCCCTGGGGGCTTCCTGATCTGCACCGTGCGCCCACTGTACTGAATTAGAGGGGCGGGTGCGAGGCAGAGCGGTTAGGCTTGTGGAAGGAGCCCTCCATGGTTGAGATGCAGAAAATGACCCGGCGGGATAGGGCGGTGAGGTGGGGGTTCGGGATTGTGGCTGTGGCCCTGGCTTTGTTTGCGTGGTATCACGGCACGAGCCAGGCAGGGGGGATTGTGCCGGTGGCGTCGCGTAAGGTGATGCCTTCGCTTGCTCTGGCGCAACTTGGCGGAGGGACGTGGCGGATGGCGGACCATCGGGGACAGGTGGTGCTCGTCAACTACTGGGCGACGTGGTGTGGGCCTTGCTGGGAGGAGACGCCGGGATTGGTGCGACTGGCGCATGAGCTGGGGCCGAGGGGATTGGCGGTGGTGGGGGTTTCGATCGATCAGGGTGGGCGGGAGAAGGTGCAGAAGTTTGTGGACGACTTCAAAGTGCCGTATCCGGTGGCGTTTCCTGAGCCGCTGTCGCAGATGGAGTGGGGGATGGAGGGCGTGCCGACGACGATTCTGGTGGACCGCGAGGGGCGCGTGGCGAAGAGCTATGTAGGAGCGGTGCGCGAGGCGGACTTTCGAGAGGACGTGGAGGCGCTGCTGGGGGAGAAGTGAGTGATAGACGACCTCAGGTCTTGATGTGGCTAAACCTGCGGGATCTTCATGACGTTGGTGGTTTTGGGTGGAATAGGGGTGGCGGGAAGGTGGAAGGCTGGTTCTGAATCTGGGTGGGATGGGTCGAAGTCGGGGATGTCTTTGATGAGGAATTTCTCGATGGGGAGGTTCGCTGCGCGGATGCCGTGGACGATGCAGCGAGCGAGTTCGTAGGCACCGTATTTGTTGAAGTGGGTGTCGTCGCTGATGGCTTCGGTCTGGTTGGGGTAGGCGTTGGCGGGGAAGTGCATGAAGGCTTTTAAGGTGCCTTCGGGGCCCATGGTTTCGAAGAGGGTCTTCGACATGGCGTTGAGGTCGATGAGAGCGGCATGCTGCTGGGCGGCGACTTCGCGCATGGTTGCCGGATAGTCGCCCAGTGAGTTGGTGATGTGGCCGGTGGAGTCGAAGGTGCGGCGGTTCATGCTGGTGACGAGGACTGGGGTGGCTCCGGTGGCGCGGGCTTTGGCGATGTATTCGGTGAGGAGCTGCTTGTACTCGTCGAGGGTGACGACGGGCTCGTGTGTCCTGGGGCTGATCTTCTGGTCGTTGTGGTTGAACTGCATGAAGAGATAGTCGCCGGGTTGGATGAGAGAGAAGATCTTGGCGAAACGCTGCTCGCTGACGAAGCTCTTGATGGTTTCGCCGGATTCGGCGTGGTTGGCGACGACGACGCCGGAACGGAAGAATCGCGGGAGCATCTGGCCCCAGGCGGCCCAGGGTTCGACGTCCTGATCGACTACGGTGGAGTCTCCGGCAAGGTAGATTGTTGGTTCGTGTGTGATGGGCTCGATGGAGATGCTGCGGACGCTGGGGTGGTCGCCGTTGAACTCGAGGGTGAGTTTGGAATCCCAGTCGAGGTTGCCTACTTCGCGGGGCTTGAGCTTTACGTGATGAGCTTCGTCGCCTGCGATTTCAGGTACGCGGACGTTGACGTCAAAGGTCTGGGGGCTGGAGGCGTTGGGTGCGGTGGTGATTTTCTCAAGCGAGAGTCGACGGGCCTCGGACCAGACTGTGGTGGTGGCGGGCTGATCGCCGCCGAGGACGACGGTGACGCGGTAGCTGCCTTCTGCGACGGACGCAGAGAAGAAGAAGGGCTTGTCGCTGGTGCAGGCTTTGGCGGTGAAGGCGGGGAGGGTGTTGAGGTCGAAACCGGCGTGGGTGGCGGTGTAAACGGAGGTGGAGCTGAGCGTGGCGAACATGCGGTTGGCTGGGCCGCAGGCGTAGTTAAGAGGAGAGGATTGGGCGAATGCTGGCGTGGTGAGTGCGAGGGCGAGGAGGGTGAGGCGATTCATGCAGCTCCCTTGTTTTGGAAACAATTCCAAAAGGGGAAGATTAGCATTTGCATGAGGATGTGGTCGAGGAGGCGGTTCTCTTTCGATGCTCAGCTTTGGCTGGCTCAGCGAGTCCTGGGTTTGTCGAAGTCCATGCCGAAGAGACAGCGCTCGACGACCATGCAGAAGATGTGCTCGAGGGTGAGGTGGGACTCCTGGATGTTCATGGTGACGTTGGAGGGGATGAGGATGGTGTGATCGCAGAGATCACGCATCCTGCCACCGTCGTTGCCGGAGAAGCCGATGGTGGCGATGCCCATTTTTTTTGCCTGATCGAGCGCGCAGAGGATGTTGGGAGAGTTGCCGGAGGTGGAGATGCCGAGGAAGATGTCGCCGGGTTGGCCGAGGGCTTCGACCTGGCGCTCGAAGAGGTGATCGTAGCCGTAGTCGTTGCCGGTGGCGGTAAGGATGGAGGAGTCGGTGGTAAGGGCGATGGCGCGCAGGGCGGGGCGGTTGACGGTGAGGCGAACGACGAACTCGGCGACGAGATGCTGGGCGTCGGCGGCGGAGCCCCCGTTGCCGGCGACGAGGAGCTTGTGGCCGGACTGCATGGCATGTGCGGTGAGTTCGCCGATGGCGACGATGGTGTCGGCGATGTGTTCGTCGGCGAGGACAGCCTGAAGCGTGGCGATGGATTGCGCGAGCTGCTTCTGTACGAGTTGCTTCATGACACTCTCCCAGGGGCTTAGCGATGGCGCTTTTTAGCTGCTTACGACATCTTCCTAGTATGGATGTTTTTTCTCGCTTTGAGGGCAGGTTGACGATCGCTGAGAGCGATTAAAGCCGGTTTGTCTTGCCCATACGTCCGCGCAGCCCGTCTGCGATGCCCATGCTGAAGTAGTAGCACTTGTCCCATTTCTGGTTCTCCGCGAGAACGATTTTTGCTAAAGCGTTCAGACTGTACTTGAAGAGTTTGAAGCAGGAGCCTGGGCATTTTCTCCAGTATTTTCGCGCAACCCAGATCTTATTGCGCTCCTGGTAGTAACGGCGAAGTGGACTATAGTTTGCTGTCTGACATAGATATAGTCCGCAAAATCGATGAGTCTGCGGACTGCCGGGGGAGTGTAGAAGGACCGCTTCTCGACACTCTTCGATCAAATAACCACTGCTGCGCAAGCGAAGACTGTATTCGTAGTCGACGCCGTCGATGAAGAGGTCATCTTCAAATAGACCGTGCGTGCGAAAAGAGGAGACGAGCATCAAGGTTCCCGAGGTCGTTGCCACTTCGAGTTTTCCTTCGCTCGTCAAGGGTGGAGGCAGTGGGGAGCCCAGGCGTTTGTCGACATATTGAGGCACAAGAATCGCAAGGCGATCGCGCTGAGGATGAGTTTCGTAAGCACGGATCATGGTTTCCATGAATGCCTCCGTAACGGCGCTATCCTGATCGAAGAAGATGACCCAGTGATAGGCGTTGCGCTCCACCCAGCGAATGCCGATGTTCAATGCCGTGGCGATACCAAGATTTTCGCCATTCTCGATAAGTTCAAACTTGATCTCAGCGCTTGCACGGCGTAGAAGGGAGATCGATTCAGGTGATGAACCGTTGTCTACGACTACCAGGCTCTCGACTTGATCGCGTAGTTTATGAAGGTTCTCAATAACGTCGTTATCGGGATGGAACGTGACAACAACGGCGCAGGTGCGATTTGTGACCATTCCTCTTCTCTTGGCTTTCTGCACCGTATAGACTTCTACCAGATTATTTGCCTGATGCGAGATCAAGAGTTGCACAGGGGCAACGTGAATCTTATCTCGACCATCAAAATCATCCCTCACGCCGGCGAAGCAGACCATGAATCTGGAGACATACAGGTGAGAAGATAGGTTGTAGAGACGAACCATACAGCCGAACTCTTCGAGACTAACATTTCTGTCCGCGCCAAGTCCAAGGTGCGTTTGCGCTGGAATCCGTGGATCTAAAAGCGGTCGAAAGGACTTGGCGCTCCGGCGATTCAACCATTTTCTATGATTGCCGCGAGTGAATCGAATGCCATAAGAAGCGAAGAGAGTATTGTGAGCAGGCGTGCAAGTCGTACGCAAGGAAAATGACAAGAATGATGTCGGACAGGACGACTGAAAATCCAGAGTATGCTGTATTGCCTGAGCCTAAAGAGCAAAGCCACGGCCAGGTTGTAGGCACACTCGCAAGAAATTCCGTGGCCAATGGTGTTCGTCTGGGTGTGGGAGCGCTGGTTGCGATTCTGCTGCCAGCCTATCTGACGCACCATCTTTCGGTGCAAACGTATGGAGCGTGGGTTCTGATTCTGCAACTCGGGGCTTACGTTGGATATCTGGACTTTGGCGTTCAGACCGCGGTGTCGAAATATATTGCAGAGTACGAGGCCAAGGGCGACGAGACGGGTTGTAGCCGTTGTGTCAGCGTTGGGTTGGCGATCACGCTCATTGCGGGCGCTCTCGGCGTTCTCGTCACGCTGGCGCTTGCATGGAAGGTCCCGGAACTGTTCGGAAACATTCCTCCCGAGTTGATCCGCGAGGTACGGATCAGTCTGCTTTTTGTGGGAATTTCACTCTCTGCAACTTTGGCTACATCGGTGTTTTCCGCAATCTTCCTGGGCTTGCAGCGCTACCAGGTTCCGATGATGACAAGCGTCGTCAGTAAGATCCTGTACGGCACCGTTCTATACGCGGCGGTGTTTTTTCATGGCAGCCTGGTGGTGATGGGCATGGCGGCGGCAGCCGTGAATCTGATGACGGCTCTGCTGCAAGTGGCGATGTGGAGAAAACTTGCGAGTCAGATTCGCGTAAGTCTTCGTGCCATCGACTTCACGATGGTCCGGCAGATGTTTCGGTACTGTGCCGTGCTGACGGTCTGGTCGGTCTGCATGCTCTTTATCACCGGAATCGATGTTACGATCGTGGGCCACTACGCGTTCAACGAGGTTGCGTACTACTCGATTGCGACCGCGCCGACGAATCTCATTCTGCTCATCCTTGGCGCGGCGCTTGGCCCTTTGCTGCCCGCAACGTCCGCTCTCAGCGTAGCCCGCAGCTCGGAACAGATGGGCAATATCCTGTTGCGGACGACGCGGTATTCGACCATCCTGCTGCTGGTAACGGGGCTTCCTCTTTTAGTGTGCGGATATCCAATTCTGCGTCTGTGGGTTGGCGCAACCTACGCGCAGAACAGCGTACAGTTTCTTCGCATCCTGCTGGTGGCAAATATTCTTCGCAACCTCTGCGCACCGTATGCCACGATGGTAATGGCGACTTCAAAACAGCATGTGGCAACTGCATCGGCCATTACGGAGGGCGTCGTGAATCTCGTTGGCAGCGTATGGCTGGCGCGGCATATGGGTGCAATGGGCGTTGCGCTGGGAACACTGCTTGGTTCGATTGCAGGGATTGGGATGCACTTCTGGGTGAGTATGCACTACACGGGACCGACACTCACGGTTTCTCGCATGAAGATATTGACGCAAGGGATGATTCGCCCGGCAGTGATGGCGATTCCTTCGATGCTTCTTCTTCCGTACTGGCGGATCGCCCAGGTTCCAGAAATCAGTGCCATGCTGTGGATCCTGTGGGCGATGACGACAGCGTTTCTGGCATGGTTTGTAAGTATGAGTGGAGATGATCGAGGCATTCTTCTGCGGATGGTTGGAGATCGGATGAGGCTCTCTCCCAGTCGCAGTTAAGGTCAGGAGAAAGTTGCCTGTTGTTGTATTACACAATCGGTTTGATCAGTTTGAAATGGGCAGTTGAAAGACCGCGGTCATGCCGGAGCCAGAGTTCTCTTTTTTTTCTCGACTCTGCGCGAAGTGAAAGGCCAAGAGGGAGAGAACGCCTCTGGCATACTTGATCGGCAGTCTGGATTTAGCCCATGTGTACCAGGTATCTGAACTGAGGGTCTTGCTTAGCTGGTCTTTTGTGCGTAGCTCCAATTTGGCGAGTCCGTTCGCCTGACAGACTGCAATCAGCGATTGGATCGGGTAAAAATGCAGGTGTCTGGGTGCATCGATATGCCGCCAGGCTTCCTTGAATACCGAAAACTCGTAGCTCTCGATGTTCGGGATTGCGATGAGCAGGATGCCTCCGGGGGCCAGATGCTCTGCAGCCCTTTGGATTACGAGCCATGGGGTTGGCAGATGTTCCAGAGAATGCCATAGAGCGATTACATCAAATTGTTCATCCATGCGACTCAACGTTTCGGCTGGATTGGACGATTGAAGCGCCTTGATGCCTACCGTGCCATTGAGAAAGTCGATGCAGTCCTGGTCGATGTCGATTGCCGTGACATCAAATCCGGCATCTTTCGCGTTGCAACTAAAGATGCCCATCCAAGGGCCAATTTCAAGCAGCTTGCCTGATGTTTTGTACTTCAGGATTGGGTCAAGACGATATTTTTCCTGCGCTGCGATCGATCTCAATTCGGAGAGCGTGTCTGGAATCTTCTGATAGCCGCCTTGATAGAAGGGCCTCATGTCCTCTGGGATGGGATTCATGAAGACGAGGCCGCAAGCGTCGCATTGATAGTAATTAAATGCGAGGGACGTCGTATGTCTGTTGCCATCGTGCGCTACAGTGAAAAGCGTCGAGGCGCCTGTACAGTATGGGCATGCGGGAGTTGCCCTGCTCTCAAGGTTATTGCATGGCGTTTCGTGTACGGAGGGGAGGTTCATCTCGACCAGATATCCTGACAATCATTGAGATTCATCTCGCGCATGGTGCGAGACTCGTTGCCCGTTTAGTATAGACGGCGATGTTTCGTTCGATGCTCTCGTGCGGTGGGAAGAACCTGCGATGCCCGGTTGCGATAGAGAGATCTGATCCGTTTATCGGCGAGAGGCAGGTTGTCTTGAGTAAGAGCTTTTGATTGGCGTTGCTGGCAGTGAGATGGAAAGGACCGTGAGGATGAGGGGTTTACTAAGAGGTACCGGTTTGGTTGCGATCATGCTGGGTGTGGGCTCGATGTTCGGGCAGCAGCAGCCGGTTTGGTCGACTACGTTAGGCAAGACAATGCTGCTGTGGCCGGGCGGGGCTCCGGGGGCGCAGGGCAGTGAGGACATCGATCAGCCCACGCTGACGGTGTATCTGCCCAAGGGTGAGAATGCGACGAAGACCGGGGTGGTGGTCGCTCCGGGAGGCGGGTATCAGCACCTGGCGATGCAGAAGGAGGGTGAGGACTATGCGCTCTGGCTGAATGCGCATGG
>Ga0207678_10001565_pt1 | contig 21024 bp, 24 predicted proteins | sample KBSC63metaG_FD_184319 | JGI IMG/M metagenome (GOLD analysis project Ga0207678, IMG submission 184319) | Corn rhizosphere microbial communities from Kellogg Biological Station, Michigan, USA - KBS C6-3 metaG (SPAdes) (version 2) | ecosystem: Host-associated > Plants > Roots > Rhizosphere > Soil ... | reverse complement strand
GCGGCGCCGACTCGGCCGCAGCTGCGGTGCGGCGGGGCGCGACGCCCTCGGCAGCGGAGTGCGGGGGTGTCTCGGCCGCGGCCGAGGGTCGGCGGGGTACGGGGTTTTCCGCGGTCCGGCGCGGAGGTACCGCTGCTTCCGCCGTGGCCGCGGTGCGGCGGGGTGCGGGGCCGTCAGGGGCGGGGCGCTGCGGTGCTGCCGCGGCTGCGGTGTGACGGGGTGCGGGGCCGTCGGGGGCCGGCCGCGGCGGCACCGCCTCGGCCGCGGTGCGGCGGGGTGCCGGGCTGTCCGGGGTGGGCCGCGGGGGTGCAGTTTCCGCACGGGGCGCGCGGCGCGGCGGGGTGTCGGCCGGGGGCACTGCGCCCTCGGCCGTCGCACGACGGGGGCGGCGAGGTGGCTGCGGTGCGGCCGACGTCTGCTGCGGGCCCGGGTTGGCAGCCGGCGGGCGTCGCTGGAGGGGGGCCTCGGGCAGCGGCGCGGCGGCCGTCGTCCGCCGGGGCTGACGAGGTCGTGGAGTGCGCGGTTGACGAGTGGCGTCCGTGGGTACTGGGTTATCGGCGGAGGCCTGGGCCGGCCTCGGCGCACGCGGCTGGCCGGCGCGCGCCGGAGCTTGCTCGGCCGGCGGGACGCGGCGTCCCGGCTGGTCGGAGCGGTCCTGCTGCTCGCGCGGCGGCAGCGGGCGGGCACCGGTGGTCCTCGCGACGACGTCGGAGACGCTGATCCCGCCCTGGTCCTCCATCGACCGGCGCCGTCCGGGCCGCCGCGCGGGACCGTCGGGGCGGTGACCGGTTCCCGGGCTGTCGAGCTCGTCCGGCACTCGGTCTCCTTTCGCGATCGAAGGGGTGGCTTCGATTTGGCCGTCTTCCCCCGCAGGAGGTGATCGTTCCCCCGGAGGTTTTCGTTATCGTACGGATACCCCCCGTTCGTGACGACACCCTCCCGGAATTTTCTTCACCTTGAGTCGACGAACGGCCGGTGTGCGTCGACAAACGGGTGATACCCCTTGTCGGCGGACGGAGTAATGCCGTGTTTGTGTTACTCAGAGTGTGATATTAACTGTGTCGTTTGCGCGTCGTGATAGGCGACTTTGTTGCGCCCCGCGCGTTTCGCCGCATAAAGCAGGGCGTCCGCCCGGCGCAGCTGGCGCTCCGGCGCCCCCGGCTCCGGCTGCTCGTGCGCCAGGCCGGCGCTGATGGTCACCCGCAGCCCTGGCTGGAGTTCTGACCAGGGATGACGGGCGACCCGCAGCCGGGCGTCCTCGACGACGCGGACGGCACGGCGGGCGTCGACCCCCGGCAGCCACAGCACGAACTCCTCGCCGCCGTAGCGGGCGCAGAAGCCGTCCGGCGGCAGGTCCTCCTGGAGGAGATCGGCGACCCGGCGCAGGACGCGGTCCCCGACGAGGTGACCGTACGTGTCGTTGACGCTCTTGAAGTGGTCGAGATCGATCAGGGCGAGCCCCAGCGGCGGGCGATCGGTGAACGGTCCGTACAAGCGCTCGTCGAGATAACGGCGGTTGTAACTCGACGTCAGCGCGTCGCGGAGGCTGCCGTCGCGGGCGATCTCGAGCGCCGACCGCAGGTGCTGGTACGCGCGCCGCCAGTCGCCTTGGGTGGCGAAGAGGCCGGCGATGGCTTCGTGCAGGCGGAGCAGGTCGGGCGGCTGCGGGCCGGCTGTCCGGTCCAGCGCGCCTTCGCCCTCGGCGACCATCCCCACCTCGACCACTCCTTGGTTGTCGTCGTGGGCGCGGCCGCGCTTGAGATGCCGGTCCGGAAGAAGGTGAATTTCGCTCAAACGGGACTGTGACCGTAACTCTGCGGAGTGGCCCGCTCAGAGTCCGGCGAACGGCTCGATGCTCTTGAGCTGTGCGTACTGGTCCTTGGCCCAGTAACTCACATTAGCCGTCGTGTCGTTCAGTAACTCCGTGTAGTCATTCCAGGTGACCCAGCGCCAGTCGCCGACCTCTTCGGGGTTGGGCGACGGCTCGACGTCGGCCCACGCGGCGAACACCGGGCAGAACTCGTTCTCGACGATCCCCTGGAACGGCGGCGTGCGGTACCGGTAGTTCGGCAGCACGCAGTGCAGCCCGGACAGCGACGGCAGCCCGAGCTCGTAGCCGGCCCGGCGCCGGACGGCGTCCTCGAGGGCTTCGCCGGGCGCGGGGTGGCCGCAGACGCTGTTGGTCCAGACCCCCGGCCAGACCTTCTTGTGGAGGGCGCGCTGGGTGATCAGCAGGGCGTTGTCGCCGCGTCGCAGGACGTAGCACGAAAAGGCCAGGTGCAACCGGGTGTGTTCGTGGTGGCTGGCCAGCTTGGGGCCGGTTTCGCCGGTGGGCACGCCGTCCTCGGTGACGAAGACGACCTGCTCGGTCTCGGGTTCGGTCGCGGTATCCACGGGCCCCAGTGAACACGACCGGCACCGGCGCGCCGTACCGCGAGGCGGGTGGGTTACCGCGGTCCGCCCGGCGGGGTGAGTGGCCGTCACCGAGCGTTGAGGTGCTCCACGAGCAGGGTGGTGACGGCTTCCGGCGCCTCCTCGGGTACCCAGTGCGTGACGTCTTCGAGCATTTCGAAGCGGTAGGGCCCGGTGACCCAGTTCGCCGTGTCGAGCGCGGCGGTCGAGCCGAACGAGACGTCCTCGGTGCTCCAGATGTACAGCGTCGGCACGGCGACCTTGCCGATCTTCCCGCCCGGCCGCCCGGCCCGGTACCAGTTGAGGGCGGCGGTCAGCGCGCCCGGCTCGGACAGCCGCTGCACGTAGTCGTCGACCTTGGACGGCGACACGCGCCGGTCGAACATCTCGCGCAGCGCGCGGGCGTCGTTCTCCAGCATCCGCCGTTCGGTGACGCGGGTCTGCCGCCACTCGGTCATGTACCGGGTGCGCAGGTGCTGGTCCTCATCGGTCTTCATGGCGTCGGCGAGCGCGGCGGGGTGCGGCGTCGAGACGACGGCGAGGCTGCGAAGCCGTTCGGGGTGCGCGTCGGCGGTCCACCAGGCGACGGCGCCACCCCAGTCGTGCCCGACGAGGTCGAACTTCGGCCACCCCAGCGCTTCGGTGATCGCGACGACGTCCCCGACGAGGTGATCGATCGAGTAGTCGCCGGCCTGCTCGGGCCGGACCCCGGGCGAGTAACCACGCTGATCCGGCGCAACGGCCCGGAACCCGAGCACCCCGAGCGTCGCGACCTGGTGCTCCCACTCGATCGCGGCTTCGGGGAAGCCGTGCAGCAACAGCACGGGCCGCCCGTCCTCAGGCCCGGCGGCGATGGCGTCGAAGGAACCGGCCTCGGTGGGGATGCTGATGTGGTCGATCACGCAGGCGAATCTACTTCGCGAGCACCTCGTCGGTGGTGGCGACCTGCACCAGCGGGCCGTACAGCCGCATGATGTCCAGGGCCTTGGCGTGGCTCTCGTCGTCCGCGCCCGCGCATGCGCCGGACACCACCGTCACCGAGACACCAGCGTCTGCCGCGGCCAACGCCGTCGAGAGCACACAGCAGTCCGTCGACACCCCCGCGAGCACCAGACCCGCGCCACCCACTCGCGTCGCCGTCCGTGGATGCCACTTGCCGAACGTTGTCGCGTCCACTGTGGATGATGGCTGGAACGCGCCGACCACCCGGTACAGCGGCGCGTCCGGTGGCGACGAACCGCGTGCACACGACGTCCTCGCCGAACGTTCTGCAGGTCGATGACCGCCAGGATCCTCTTCACACTGCCTCCTGTTCGCGGACCCGCCGCCGCGTCAGCAACGTCACCAGGAAGCCCAGGGCCAGCGCCAGCAGGACGCCGAGGTTCGCGAAGGCCCACGCGCCTTCGCGACCGCCGAGCCCGAACGGTTCCAGCAGGTAGCCCTGCCACTTCAGCCAGTCCGCGGACGTGTTCCTCACCAGGCCCCAGCCGAGCGCGGTCGCCACCAGTACCAGGGCGATCGGCCCGACGCGGACGTCGCCGTAGCGCCCGGCCGGGTCGAAGAGGTCCGGTTCGGCGTAGTCGCGGCGCCGCAGGAGGACGTCCGCGAGCATCACGCCGCACCAGGCTGCGACCGGCACACCCAGCGTCACCAGGAAACCCTGGAACTGGCCGAGGAACCCGCCACCGAAGAACACGATGTAGACCGTGCCGAGGATCATGATCACGCCGTCGACGAGCGCCGCTGCCGGGCGCGGGATGCGCACGCCCGCCGAGAGCAGCGCCAGCCCCGACGAATAGATGTCGAGCACCGCGCCACCGACCAGGCCGAGCACTGCGACGATCGCGAACGGCACCAGGAACCACAGCGGCAGCAACGTCGTCAGCGCGCCGATCGGGTCCGCCGCGATCGCCTTGTTCAGGTCCGGCGACGACCCGGCCAGCAGCAGCCCGAACACCAGCAGCACCACCGGCGCCACGGACGCGCCGAACGTCGTCCAGCCGACCACGCCCCGGCTCGACGACGACCGCGGCAGGTAGCGCGAGTAGTCCGCGGCCGCGTTGACCCAGCCGAGGCCGAAGCCGGTCATCAGGAACACCAGCGCCCCGATCCACTGCTGCGCCGAACCGGACGGCAGTGCGCTCACCGCGTCCCAGTGCACGTCGCCGGCCACGAGGACCACGTAGACGACGGTGAGCACCCCGGTGATCCAGGTGATCCACGTCTGCAGCTTCATGATCGCGTCGAAGCCGAGCACCCCGGCGGCGACGGTCAGCGCCGCCACCACGACGAGCGCGACCACCTTCGTCGGTGTCCCGCCGCCCCAGCCGAGGCGCTCGAACACGGTCGCCGTGGCCAACGTCGCCAGCGCGGCCAGCACGGTTTCCCAGCCGACCGTCAGCAGCCACGAGATCGCCGACGGCAGCCGGTTGCCGCGCACGCCGAACGCCGCGCGCGAGAGCAGCATCGTCGGCGCCGATCCTCGTTTGCCCGCGATGGCGATGAACCCGCACAGCAGGAACGAGAACAGGATGCCGACGACGCCGGCGACGAGCGCCTGCCCGAACGAGATGCCGAAGCCGAGGGTGAACGAGCCGTAGCTCAGCCCCAGCACCGACACGTTCGCGCCGAACCACGGCCAGAACAGCTGCCGTGGCCGTCCGCGCCGTTCGGCGTCGTCGATCACGTCGAGGCCGTTGGTCTCCACCTCGAGCCTGCGGGAAGCGGTCATCGTGTGGCCTCCACCAGCTTGTCGATCTCCTCGCGGGCCGGCGCGGTCGCCGGACCCGGCCGGGTCACCGGGAGCGCGGCCGCCGCGTTGGCGCGCACGGCCGCGTCGACGAGGCTACTGCCGCGCAGCAGCCCCGCGGCCAGCACGCCGCAGTGCGTGTCGCCGGCGCCGGTCGTGTCCACCGCATCGGCCGGGAACCCGGGAACGTCGGTGATCCGGCCGTGTTCGTGGACGCGGCAGCCCTTTGCACCCTCGCGGACGACGGCGACGGGCGGCAGCTCGCCCAGCACTTCGGCTTCACGGGCGGTGCAGCTCAGTATGTCTACTGTGGATAAAAGGTCATGGAGGTCTCCAGGGTCGATGTCGGTGATGAGCGGGCCGGGGTCGAACAGGATCTTCGAGCCGGGCAGCCGGGGCAGCCACTCGATGAGGGCGCCGCGATTGATCTCGTGCAACCAACTGTATCCGCTCACGTACACGACGTCGTCATTCTTTGGGGTGACTCGGTCGAGCAATTCGCCGCGCAGCAGTCCTCCGGCGCCGGTGCCGGTCGCGAAGGTGCGCTCGCCGGTCGCGTCCACCAACACGACGACCACACCGGTGTCCATTTGGGACACTGGTTCTTGCGCCAGTGTCACGCCTTCTGTCGCCAGGGCACCGCGGGCAAGATCGCCGAAGACGCTGATGCCTTGGCAGCCGCATAAAGCACGCGCGTGCCGGAGCGTGCCGCAGCGGCCATCACGTTGAAACCGCCGCCGGGCAACAGGTTCGTCGACGACGCGAGGACGTCGACCCCGGGTGGTGGGGGCAGGGCGGACACTGCCATGACGAGGTCGACGACGACCTGCCCGGTGTGCACCAGCCGCCCGGTCATCGGCGGCGCAGCTTCAGGAGTTCGTCGACGAGCGGCCCGAATTCGAGCCGGTTGACGGCGAGCACGGTCTCGACGACGTCCGGGCGGAAGGCGCCTACTCCGTGCGCGGCGCCGAGCATCGCCCCGCAGATCGCGGCGACGGTGTCGGTGTCGCCGCCGAGCCCGGCGGCCAGGCGCAGCGCCGACGGATTCCTGCGACGCGGCCGAAGTGCCGATGACCTGCGCGACCGCGTCGGCGACGGCGGCCGGGGCCATGCCCCGCACCCAGTCGCGCGCCCAGCGGATCCGGGCGGCGATCTCTCCACCGGGTGCCCAGTGCCCGCGCTCCCCGCCGATGACGGCGGCACGCTCGCCCGCGTCGAGCTCCGGCCGAGGAGGCCGGCCGCGCAGGCGTCGAGGCGTTCGGCGCTGATCCTCTGGTCACCGCCGACGGAGATCCGTCCGGCTTCGAGGGTCTCGGTCAGGGGGCCGTCGCGCAGGCCGGTTTCGGGGAGGCCGACGGCGGGCACGGTGGCGGTCTCCAGCGAGACTCCGCGGTCGTGTTCCCGCGACGTAGGTCCGCTCACCGAATTCTTCCTCGAGAGCCCGGTCTTCGAGGGTCTCGATGCCGAGCAGTTCCGTGGTGACCGGCGCGCCGGCGTCGGCGAGGGCCTGCGCCCAGCCGATCCGCTGGTCGAGCTGGACGCCGTCGAAGGTGACGAACGAGCCGACACCGGCCTGGGTGGAGATGAGCTCGAGCTGCTGGAGCTCGGACAGCGTGCTGCGGACCGTGCCGCGGCTGACCTGGTACTGCAGGGCGAGCTGGGTCTCGCCGGGCAGGCTTGCCGTACATGTATGCACCTGTACATGCGGCGTTGTCGCAGGTCAAGCGGCCACGAGGAGCTTCGCGTCGGCGGCGATCATCTTGCCGGCCTCTTCGGCCACCTTGCCGGAGACGACCATGATCACCGCGAAGGAGCCGGCGAAGATGACGGTACTCAGCCACACCATGGTGGAGATCGGCAGCGTGAAGGCGCCGACGATGCGGACGGCGCTTTCCAGCGCGAAGCCGATGCCCCAGATCACGCTGCAGCGCCGCAGGATGGCGTCGAACGTTCCGGTTCCGCTGAGCCGTTCCCACGCGGCTTCGTTTTCGGCTTTGCCGCGGGTGAGGAAGGGGCGCATGGTCTTGGTCATGATCGGGGCCGCGGTGAACGCGGAGGCGAGGATGACCAGGCCGGTGATGCCGCTGCCGAGCGAGTCCTTGGCGATCATCATCCGGGCGTCACCGGAGACGAAGGTCAGCAGCATGCCGACGACGTTCGTGATCAGGACGACGAGGGCGAGGCTGTTGAGCGTGCGGTCCTTGGCGAACTGGTAGAGCGTCCGGGCCAGCGGGAAGACACCGGCGACGGCGAGCGCGGTGAAGTCGCTCGCGCCGAGCGAGTGGAGTGCGTAGTAGACGCCGGTGGGGACGGCGATCTCGATCGCGAGGGTCTTGACCAGGGAGCTTGCGGGCTGGTTCGTCGTCTGCGTCGTCATGAGATGAGCTTGTCGCGGCGGAGGGGCCGGGAAGGATGCCGTCCGCCACGACTTCGGCCTGACAGATGTCACGGTCGGCTTGCTGGAATCGGCATTGCGATTGAGCCGACTGCTTGTGGTCATGCGTGGGACCACGCGGGGAGGTAGTCATCTCGGCAAGTCGCCAGTGCTGAGACGGGAGGCTCTCGGCCTACCCAGTGGAAACGCTGGTCGGGCTGGCTCGTGCTTTTCGCCTGTCCGGTCGGGTAGGCGAGGAGTTGAGCATGGCTGCCGGACCTCCCGAGGTCGCGGCCATCGTGACGGCGAGCGGAATCGCGCTCGGATCTGTCGTCAGGCCGCTCTGCAAGTGTCGCGAGCAACCATGATCGAGCGGCGACCTCACGTTCCGGGCGGCTGCGTCGTCTACTGGGTATGACGACTTTCATGCGCGGCACGATCGCGCTGCAGACGCTGGCGCTCTTCCTCGCGCCGATCACCGCGGGCCTGCTGCTGACCACCCCGAACGGGCACGTCCTGCACAGCGCTTCGGCGTACACGGTGTGGGTTGTCGCCGTGGTGCAGGTGGTCGCCGCGGTCCTGGTGTGGCGGCCGGGCGGGGGCTCGCCACGGGTGATCCTCTACGCGGTCGTGTTCCTGGGGCTCGTGACCGCGCAGGTGTTCCTCGGGATCGCGCACGTCAAAGTCGTGCACGTTCCGCTGGGGGTGTTGCTCTTCGGTCTGAGCCTGGTGCAGCTCAGCCGCCAGAGTGCATATCTTCCGCTTCGGGGACGCAGTCGTCGTCCGGATCGTCGAGCCAGCCATGTGGCAGCGTGACCTTGCCCGGCGAGCCCTGGCGGCCGCGGGGGCCGGTGGCGGCCTCGGGGAAGGGCGCGTCGTGGTCGAGCTGGGCGATCAGGTCGTCGAGCTGGTCCATCGACGACAGCATCGCGAAGCCGCGGCGGAGTTCGGAGCCGACCGGGAAGCCCATCAGGTACCAGGCCATGTGCTTGCGGATGTCGCGCATCGCCTTGTCGTGGCCGTCGTGCTCGATGAGGAGCTCGGTGTGGCGGCGGAGGACCTTCGCGACTTCGCCGAGGTTGGGCGGAGTGGGCTGCGGGCGGCCTTGGAACGCGGCTTCGAGCTCGCCGAACAGCCAGGGCCGGCCGAGGCAGCCGCGGCCGACGACGACGCCGTCGCAGCCTGTCTCGTCGACCATGCGCAGGGCGTCGGCGGCGGAGAAGATGTCGCCGTTGCCGAGCACCGGGATGCTGGTCACGGCCTCCTTGAGCGCGGTGATCTTCGTCCAGTCGGCCTGGCCGGAGTAGCGCTGGGCGGCGGTGCGGGCGTGCAGGCTGACGGCGGCAGCGCCCTCGGCTTCGGCGATGCGGCCGGCGTCGAGGAAGGTGCGGTGGTCGTCGTCGATGCCGATGCGGAACTTGACCGTGAAGGGCGTGTCCCCGGCGGCCTTCACCGACTCGCGCACGATGGCTTCGAACAGCTTCCGCTTGAACGGCAGCGCGGCCCCGCCGCCCTTGCGCGTCACCTTCGCGACCGGGCAGCCGAAGTTGGAGTCGACGTGGTCGGCGAGCCCCTCGCCGACGATGATCCGGACGGCTTCGGCCATGGTCTTCGGGTCGACCCCGTAGAGCTGCATGGACCTGGGCTCTTCGTGCTCGCCGAAGGTCATCATGTGCAGGGTGCCGGGGTGCCGTTCGACGACGGCGCGGGCGGTGATCATCTCGCACACGTAGATGCCGGCGCCGTACTCCTGGCACAGCTGCCGGAAGGCGACGTTGGTGATCCCGGCCATGGGCGCGAGCACGACCGGCGGATCGACCTCGTAGGGGCCGATCTTCAGGGCGGGCTTGCTCAGGGTCGCGGTCACGTCCTCCATTGTCGCTGGTGGTGTTGGTCACACCGAACCAGGGTCCAGGGCGGCTTCGAGCAGCTCACGGGTCTCTTCGTCGAAGGCGACGAGGCGGATCAGCTCGACGCCGGTCCGCGTTTCCCGCAGCGTGCGGACCGCGATCCGCGCGGCCTCGGCGGGCGGGTAGCCGTAGACACCGGTCGCGATCGCCGGGAACGCGATGCGGCGCACCCCCAGCTCGTCGGCGACCGCCAGGCTGCGGCGGTAGCACGACGCCAGCACCTCGGCCTCCCCGTACGCGCCGCCGTCCCAGACCGGGCCGACGGTGTGGATCACGTACTCGACCGGCGCCAGGCCGAACGCCGGGGTCGCCTTGGCGTCCCCCGGCTCGCACGGGGCGATCGCGGCCCCGGCCCGGGCCAGTGCGGGACCGGCGGCGCGGTGGATCGCGCCGTCCACGCCGCCGCCGCCCAGCAGCGACTCGTTCGCGGCCGTGACGACGGCGTCGACGCGCTCGCGGGTGATGTCGCCGAGGGCCACCTGGATTGCGGTCATCTCCCGATGGTGCCGTCCGGCCGGGGCGGGGGCCGCCGGGTTCTCACCAGGCGAACGGGGGCCTACTTGTCCCAGACCGTGACGTCGCCCGTGACGCCGCCGAACAGCTGCTCGCTCACCCCGGTGATGTCCACCCGGAACACGCGGCCCTCGGCCGTGCGGCCGCACACGTGGTTGCCTTTCTCGAGGCCGTTGACGTACGCGCTGCCGCGCTCGTCGACGGCCGATCCGCAGGCGTCCCGGTCCGGGGTTCCGCTGCTCGTCCAGACCGCGGCTTTGCCGGCGTCGTGGTAGCTCTCGAACACGCCGCCGGTGCCGCCGGAGAAATAGGTGTCCCCGGTGCGCTTCGGCGGTTTCAGGTCGAGGTTCAACCGGCCGAACTCCAGGTGGCCCTGGTAGTACACCGTCGCTGGAGTGGCGGGCGCCTTGGTGCTCTCCGCCGCCGGGGTCTGCGAAGGGGCCGTAGAGCTGCCGGCCGACGAGTCTTCGCCCTTGAACAGCCCGCCGAAGTCGGCGATGCCGCTCAGCAGCGCGCCGACCGCCCCCATCAGCGCGACGGCTCCCGCGATGCACCCAGCCTTCTTCGCCTCCGCCATCCCGCTTCCCCTCCTGGTGATCGATTCGCCACTCTAGACAGGCATAGGGTCCGGCGTATGACGAACTCGCCCCTGCGATGGGGAATCATGGGCACCGGTGGGATCGCCGGGGCCTTCGCCCGGGATCTGCAGCTCACCGATTCCGGCGTGGTCGCCGCGGTCGGATCGCGCTCGGCCGGGAGTGCCGAGCGGTTCGCGGGCGAACACCACATCCCCGCCCGCCACAGCAGCTACGCAGCCCTCGCGAACGATCCGGACGTCGACGTCGTCTACGTCGCCACGCCGCACCCCCTGCACCACGCCAACGCCCGGCTCGCGCTCGAGGCCGGGAAGCCCGTGCTCGTCGAGAAGCCGTTCACGATGAACGCCGGAGAAGCCCGCGACCTCGTCGACCTGGCGCGCGGCAAGAACCTCTTCCTGATGGAGGCGATGTGGACGCGCTTCCTGCCGCACGTCCGGCACATCCGCGAGCTCCTGCCGCGCCTCGGTGAGGTCGTCACCGTCACCGCCGATCACGGGCAGTGGTTCGCCGAGGACCCCGCCTTCCGGTTGTTCGCGCCGGAGCTGGGCGGGGGTGCCCTGCTCGACCTGGGCATCTACCCCGTGTCGTTCGCCTCGATGGTGCTCGGGCCGCCGGAGCGCGTGGCCGCCATGACCTCGCCCGCGTTCACCGGTGTCGACGCCCAGACGTCGATGCTGTTCGGGTACGCGAGCGGGGCGCAGGCCGTCCTGACCTGCACCTTGAGCGCGGTTTCGCCGACGACCGCGTCGATCGTCGGCACGGACGCGCGCATCGAGGTCGAGGGGCCCTTCTACGCTCCCGCCTCCTTCACCTTGATCCCGCGCGAAGGCGACCGGAGCCGCTTCGAATACCTCGACGAGGGTCGTGGCCTGCGGCACCAGGCCGACGAGGTGGCGCTGCGGTTGGCCGCCGGCGACACCGAGAGCCCGCTCATGCCGCTCGCGGAGACCGTCTCGATCATGGCGACCATGGACGAGGTGGTGGCCGCGACCAGGACGTGACCCGGGATTGAGTAGTGCTACGGATCCGCAGGTGGGCGCTGGGGGCGACCCTGTCCGGTATGACCACCGAAGCGGATGTGCTCCTCCGGCTCGCCGGCGAGATCGACGACCTGGGGCGTCGTCTCGCCCTGGTGGGCTCCGAACTGCGGACCGTCCAGGCCGAACAGCCTGAGCAGGCCGAACGGCCGGCGCAGCAGGCACCGCAACCTGAACCGCAACCGCAACCGCAACCCCAGCCACACCCTCAGCCGAGGCCGGCGCGGCCCGAGTCGATTCCGTGGCCGCAGTACCAGTGGCAGCCGCCGCCGCAGCAGCAATACGTCCCGCCGCCGCAGCAGCAGTACGTTCCGCCGTCGGCGCCGTACCTGCCGGCTCCGCGGCAGACGCTCGGCGAGAAGCTCGGCAAGGAAGGCGCCGGGAGCCGCGTGCTCGCCTGGGTCGGCGGGGCCGTGACGCTGCTCGGGGTCGTCCTGCTGCTCGTGCTGGCCGTGCAGCGCGGCTGGCTCGGGCCGCTGCCGCGGGTGCTCGTCGGCGCCGGGTTCGGGCTGGCGCTGACCGGGACCGGCGTCTGGCTGCACCGCAAGCCCGCCGGTCGCACCGGCGCCTTCGCGCTCGCCGCCACCGGCATCGCGACGCTCTACCTCGACGTCGTCGCCGCGACCACGCTGTACGAGTTCCTGCCGGTGCTCGCCGGGCTCGCCGCCGGGCTGGCGGTCGCCGTCGGCGGGCTGCTCGTGGCCGTGCGGTGGGAGTCGCCGCTGCTGGCCTCCGCCGTCGTCGTCGGCTGTGCCGTGTGCGCACCGATGATCGTCCGCGGGTTCACCCCCGAACTGGTCACCTTCCTGCTGATGATCCAGCTCGCGACGGCGCCGGTGCAGCTGCGCCGCGACTGGTCGTCGCTGACGCTCGCCGCCGGCGTCCCGCCGCTGCTCGCCTCCGTGATCAGCACGGCCGGGCTCGGCGGGGGTGGCAGCTGGGCCAACACCGCCGCGGCCGGCGGCGCCGGGGTCGCGGGCGTCGTGCTCGCGCTGATCGTGCTGCGCCGTCGCAAGGACGATCCCGCGGCGCTCTCGCTGCTGGCGACCGCCGTGCTTCCGACGCTCGTCGCGGCGGTGTTGCTGCCGAAGGCGCAGGCGGTGCCGATCACGGCCGGGGCGGGCGTCGTGCTGCTCGCCGTCTGGGCGGCCCGCCGCTGGTGGCCCGGGTTCGCCGGGCAGGTGGCCGGGCTGGCCGGGCTGCTCGCGATCCTGCAGGCGACGGTCACCCAGTTCGACGGTCCGGCGCGCGCCGGGGTGCTGCTCGGCGAGGCGCTGCTGCTGGTCGTGGCCGCGGTGGGCGGCCGCAACCGGGGTGCGCTCGCCGCCGCGCTCGGGTTCGCGGCGATCGGCGGCCTGCTCGGCGTGGCCTTCGACGTCACGCCCGCGCTGCTGATCGTTCCCCGTACGCACCCGGCAGGCGAGCTGGCCGGCGCGCTCGCGGTGGCCGCCCTGATCCTCGGCGTGTCGGTCGCGCTGCCGTGGGCCGCGGCCCGGTTGGCGGTGTTCCGCGGCCCGGCCGAAGACCTGCCGATCTGGCTGCTCGCCGGGGTTTCGGCGCTGTACGGCGCCGCCGGGGTCGTGCTCTGCGGGGCATTGCTCGCGGTCCCCGGCCGGACCGGGTTCCTCCTCGGCCACGCGCTGATCACCGTGTCCTGGACGGTCGCGGCGCTCGTGCTGCTCCTGCGGGGGATCGACGTCGTCGCGCTGCGGGTGACCGGGCTGATCCTGGTCGGTGCCGCGGTGCTCAAGCTGGTGCTGTTCGACCTCTCGGCGCTGGACGGGCTGGCCAGGGTCGGCGCGTTCCTCGGCGCCGGTCTGGTGCTGCTGGCGGCCGGGACGCGGTACGCGCGGCGGGTCGCGTCGCGATAGGGCGGAATTCCTGTCGGTGCCCCGTGGTTACCTGGATCACAACCCAGAACCAGGGGGCACCGACATGGCACGACCGAACCTCGCCGACCGGGCGAACGAGCCGATCGCCTGGCTGACCACAGTCACGCCGAAGGGGCGGCCGGCGCCCCGGCCCGTGTGGTTCGTCCTCGACGGCGAAGACATCGTGGTGTTCAGCGAGCCGGACACCGCGAAGCTCCGGCACATCGAGGCGAACCCCGACGTGAGCTTCCACCTCAACAGCGACGAGCACGGCGGCTCGATCCTTGTCGTGAACGGGAAAGCGCACGTCGAGGCGGGCAAGGCGTCGGAGGCGCCGGGGTACCTCGACAAGTACGGCTCCCACTACGCGGCGATCGGCCTGACCGCGGAGGGGTTCGACGCCAAGTACTCCGTCCGCATCCGCGTGGTGCCCGAGCGCTCCTGGGGGTTCTGACTAGAAACCGACGTTCAGGCAGGCCAGCCGGGCGCCCGCCGTGCCCGCGTGGCCCGGGTCGGTGTGCGTGTGGGTTTCGTGGACGACCACGGACTTCGCCCGCCGATCGGCAAAGCCCCAGTCCACTGTGGACCGAGCGAAGCCGGTGCCGGCCCGGTCGGTGGTGAAGTCGAGCCAGATCTCGTTGCGGGGGTTCGCGTACGCGGGGTCGACCGACGGCTTCACCGGGTCCGGCGCGTGCTGGAAGTGGGGCCCGGCGGCGTCGCCGGTGGCGCCGCACGGCTGGGCGTGCGCGTGGGCGCCGTAGGCCCGTCCCGGGCGCAGGCCGGTGACGAAGAGCAAGGTGGTGGTGCCGGTGGCCGAAACGCTGAACACGTGGGCGCGGGCACCGGCCGGGACGAGGTCGGGGCGGTACGTCACCGCGGCTGCGCCGGGGGCAGCCGCGGTGAACGTGCCGTACGCGGTCGTGAACAGCGCCGGTGACGGCGAAGCGGCGGCGGCGCCGGGAGCGAGCACGGCGACGGCGGCCGCGGCGGCGAAGGCGGGAAGAAGACGCATTTCCCCTCTTTAGCCAGTCGCCCGGGCCGCCGCCATGATCATCACTCGAAAGCGTGACCGATATGGTGGAAAAGTCACGGATTTCCCATCCGGTGGACCGTCCTGAGCCCGGTTATGGTCGTCTCGTGCCCGAACACACCGGCGAAACCCGCAACGAGCAGCTCACGCGCAACGTCGGCGAGCTGCTGCAGGAACTGCGTGTCGCGCAGGCCGGCGTGCAGATCCTCTTCGGCTTCCTGCTGTCGGTCGTGTTCACCGACCGGTTCCACGACGCCAGCGGGTTCGAGAAGTCGCTGCACCTGTCCGCGGTGGCGCTCGCGGTGGCGGCCACGGCCCTGCTGACCGCGCCCGCGGCGTGGCACCGGCTGCTGTTCCGCACCGGCAGCCGGGAACGGATCCTGACCGTCGGCAACCGGCTCGTGCTGGTCGGGCTGGTCTGCCTGGCCCTGGCGATCACGTCGACGGTCGCGCTGATCGCCAAGGTCGTCTACGGCTGGATCGCCATGGTGATCATGGCCGTGCTGTGCCTGCTGATCTTCGGGATCCTCTGGTTCGTGATGCCGATCCGCATGCACCCGGGCAACGGCGATCAGCCGACGGGCCCGCCCAAGTAGAGCGTGTCCTCCTGGACGAAGCAGAGCGGGTTGCCGAACGGGTCGTCGGCGTAGAACGACCGTTCGCCCCAGAACTGCGTCTCGATGGCGTCGTCGGCCCAGCGTGGCCCGGCGGCGCGTACCCGCTCGAAGGTCTCCTCGATGTCCTCGACCGCGAGGTAGACGATCCGCGGGTCCCGCTGCGGGCGTGGCTCACGGTGTTCGAGCGGCGCCTCGACGCAGGCCAGCACCACGCCACCGCAGGTGAAGTAGTGCCGGTTGACCGCGATCCGCTCGCCGGGGGCGCCGAAGACGGCCGAGTAGAACGCGACGGCGACCTCGACGTCGTCGACGGGCTGGATCAACCGGAACACCCGCGGGCCGCTCATGCGGGCACAGTACCGCTGTTCATCCGGTGTTCGGCAGCAGTTGCCGAGGTGGTCGGAAGCCGCCCGTAGCTTCCCGCCCGTGACTGACACTTCTCGCCGGACCTTCCTCCTCGGCGCCCCGGCCGTCGCCGCCGCGGCGACCCTGCCGAACGTCCTCGGCGCACCGGCCGCCCAAGCCACCGGCCGGCACCGCCCGGACCCCGAAGATCCGCGCTTCACGCTCGTGGTCATGCCCGACACGCAGTACCTGTTCGACGAGGACCGCGGTGACGCGGCCCCGCTGGACGCCTCGCTGCGGTACGTCCTCGAGGAAGCCGACGACAACGTTGTCTTCCTCGCTCACCTCGGTGACCTGACCCAGAACGGCCGGGCGGACGAGTTCGCCCGGGTCAGCCGGTCGTTCCAGGCCCTCGATCGTTGCCGGTTCCCGTACAGCACCCTCGCGGGCAACCACGACATCGACGGCTCGAAGGACGACCAGCGCGGCCCGTCGCCGTACCTCGACGCGTTCGGCCCGCAGCGTCAGCGCAACTCGCCGACCTTCAAAGGCGCGTCCAAGGACGGCTACAACACCTTCCACATCTTCCGCGGCGGCGGCCGCGAGTGGCTGCTGCTCGCCCTCGACTGGCGGCCGTCGGCCGGTGGCCTGAACTGGGCGAAGCAGGTTCTCGCGCAGCACCCGACGCTGCCGGCGATCCTCACCATCCACGAGCTGGTCTGGGCCGACGACGACCACCAGGCCCAGTTCTCGACGTTCGGCGAGCTCGTCTGGAAGGAACTGGTGCAGGGCAACGACCAGGTCTTCCTCACGCTCAACGGCCACTACTGGCCGACCGGGCGCACCGTCCGGAAGAACGCCGCCGGGCACGACGTGCACGTCCACATCGCCAACTACCAGGACCGCTACTACGGCGGCAGCGCGATGATCCGGCTCTACCAGTTCGACCTCGCGCGTGGCGTGATCGACGTCCGGACGTTCTCGCCGTGGCTCGCCGCGCAGGACCACCTGAGCGAAATGCAGCACCAGGAGGTCGAACGCAGCGGCTCGGCCGACTACTTCAGCCTGGAGATCGACTTCGCCGAGCGTTTCAGGGGGTTCGCGCCGGTGCCGGTCCCGCCGGCGCGGCCGGCGAAGCAGCTGCTGATCCCGGGAACCGTCGCCTACTGGCGCTTCGAGGGCGGTCAGGACGGCAAGGCGGTGCCGGACGACGTCGTCGTGCGCGACCAGACCGGCCGCGGCAACGACCTCACGCGCGTCACCGCACCCGGGAGCGGCCCGGACGCGCTGAAGTACTCGAACGAGTTCTCGCCGCGGCAGCCGTCGCGGGCGAGCCTGCGGTTCGACGGCAGCCGCGATCCCAGCCGGGGCGCCTACCTGCGCACGGTCGACGCGGCGCCGATCAACAAGCTCGAGTTCGAACGCGGCTACACCGTCGAGGCGTTCTTCTGGCTGCCCGCGAACTTCAAGGACGGCCACCACGGCTGGTGCGGCCTGTTCGCCCGGCAGGGCAGCGGCGCGGCGGCGGGCAAGACCGGCGACGATCCGCAGGAGTCGGCGGCGACACTGTCCCTTTCGGACGGTGGTGAGCTGCAGTGGGCGGTGTACCCGCTGAACCAGAACCGGACCTCGACGAACTGGGGCCACGAGCTGCCGGTCGAAAAGTGGTGGCACGTCGCCGTGGTCAACGACGGCAGGCGTACGACCATGTACGTCGACGGCTGCCCGGTGGTCCGGAACCCGGCCACGCCCGCCGTCGGGCTCGCCGATCCGGGCGGTTCGTGGCTGGTCGGCGCGTCGTCCTACGGCGGAAAGGTCGACCGCAGTTTCGCGGGGCTGCTCGGTGACGTGCGGGTGGTCGACCGGCCGCTGAACCCGCGCGAATTCATGCTGGGCTGAGACACTCCACAGCGAGCCCTTGACAGCGGGTGGACAATAAAAAATCGGCGTGCTCTTCGAAACAACTGAAGAACTCGCCGAACCTGATAAGAGTCTAACCGCTGTGAGGGGAACTTGTCAAACCAGGGGTACGACGAGGAATTGCGGGAAGAACGGGCCTACGTCACCGCGCTGTACGAGCGGCTCGATCGCGAGCGCGCGGTGGCGCAGGCCCGTTACCGCGGCGCACTCGGGCAAACCGACGTGACGCCGGGGGAACGGGAGGACGACGTCCGGTGCCGGTCGCGCGAGGCGGCCCGGCTGGACGTCGCCGACAACGGTCTCTGCTTCGGCCGCTTGGACGCCCTTTCGGGCGAAACCAGCTACATCGGCCGAATCGGGCTCTTCGACGCTGAAAACGACTACGAGCCGTTCCTGCTGGATTGGCGGGCACCGGCGGCGCGGCCGTTCTACGTCGCCACGGCGGCGGCGCCGGAAAACATGCGCCGCCGCCGTCAGTTCCACACGATGGGCCGCCGGGTCCTCGATTTCACCGACGAGGTCCTGGGTCGTCCTGGAGACGCCGAACGCGGGGACGCGGCCCTGCTCGCGGCCGTCAACGCGCCTCGCGGCGAGGGCATGCGGGACATCGTCGCGACGATCCAGGCCGAGCAGGACGAGATCATCCGCCTCGGCCACACGGGGGTGCTCGTGGTCGAGGGTGGCCCCGGCACCGGCAAGACGGCCGTCGCCCTGCACCGGGTGGCGTACCTGCTGTACACGCGGCGCGAGCGGATGTCCCGCAGCGGCGTGCTGGTGGTCGGGCCGAGCCCGCTGTTCCTCGACCACATCGGCCGCGTGCTGCCTTCGCTCGGCGAGTCCGACGTCGTCTTCACGACCACCGGCGGGCTCTTCCCCGGCCTGCGCGTCACCGGCGAGGACGCGCCGGAGGTGGCACGGCTCAAGGGGTCGCTGGAGATCCTCGACGTGCTGGCCGCGGCAGTCGCCGACCGGCAGCGGGTGCCCGTCGAGCCGCTGCCGGTCGACCTGGGTGACGTCGTCGTGGCGCTCGACGCCGACCTCGTGACCCAGGCTCGGCTCGAAGCGCGCGACACCGGTCTGCCGCACAACGAAGCCCGCGCGGTCTTCCGCGAGCAGGTCGTGGCGCTCGTCGCCGAGCGGGCCGTGGCGAAGATCGGCGAGGGCTGGCTGACGCGGGAGGACCGCGGGCTGTGCACGGACCTGCGCGCCGACGTCCTCGACGAGCTGGCTGAGCACGAAGCGCTCGAAGCCGCGCTCGACGCGCTGTGGCCGTACCTGACGCCGGAGACGGTGCTGGCGCCGCTGTACATGTCGCCGCGCCGTCTCGAAGCCGCCGGTGGCGACCCGGCCCTGTTCCGCGCGGACGGCTCGGCCTGGACGGTGCCGGACGTCCCGTTGCTCGACGAACTGGTCGACCTGCTCGGCCGGGACGACGGCGAAGAACGCGCCGCCGCGCGCCGGCGGGCGGAAGCGGAGGCCGAGTACGCCTCCGGCGTCATGGAACTCATGAAGCTGGACCAGGAAGAGCTCGACGAGGACGTCCAGCTGGTCGCCGAGGACCTGCTCGACGCCGAAGACCTGGCCGAGCGGTTCGTCGAACGCGACAGCCGCGACCTCGCCGAGCGGGCGGCCGCGGACCGCGACTGGACGTACGGGCACGTCGTCGTCGACGAGGCCCAGGAACTGTCCGAAATGGACTGGCGGGTGCTGATGCGGCGGTGCCCGAGCCGGTCGTTCACGATCGTCGGCGACCTCGCCCAGCGCCGCTCGGCGGCCGGGGCGACGGCGTGGGGCCCGGTGCTCACGCCCTACGCCGGCGACCGCTGGCAGTACCGCGAGCTGACCGTCAACTACCGGACGCCGGCGGAGATCATGGCGGTCGCGGGTGCCTTGCTGGCGCAGTTCGCGCCGGGTGCGCGGCCGCCGGAATCGGTGCGCGCGTGCGGGGTCCGGCCGTGGTCCAGACGAGTGACGGACGACGAGCTGGCCGACGCCATCGAGGACTTCGTCAGCGACGAGGCCGGCCGCGAAGGCACCAGCGTCGTGATCGGCCCGCCGGGGGTGCCGGGAACGATCCCGGCCGCTGCGACCAAAGGTCTGGAGTTCGACGCCGTCCTCGTCGTCGAACCGGAGCGGATCCTGGCCGCGGGCCCGCGCGGCGCGGCCGAGCTCTACGTCGCGCTCACGCGCGCCACGCAACGCCTCGGGGTGCTGCACCGGGATCCGCTCCCGGCGGCGCTGACCGGCCTCGCCGAGGCCGGGGTGCCCGTGCGGTCCGGGCACCGGCGATTCCTGTAGCGAAACGGGGGTGGCGGGCGGCGGTGCCCGTCATCCCCGGCCGCTACGCCGTGAGCCGGCCCCAGGAGTAGTTCTGCTTGGCCAGCTTCAGGTACACGAACAGTTCCGTCCCGGACACGCCCGGGATCTTCCGGATCTCTTCGCCCAGCACGTCGAGCATGTGGTCGTCGTCCCGGCAGACCAGTTCGGCCAGCAGGTCGTAACGCCCGGCGCACAGCACGACGTAGTGCACGTTCGTCAGCTCGGACAGCTTGTCCGCGACCTCGCGGGGATCGACGCCGTCGACGTTGATGCCGACCATGGCCTGGCGCGTCAGATCCACGTTGGCGGGGTCGGTCACCGCGACGATCTGCATCAGGTCGTCGCGCAGCAGGCGCTGCACGCGCTGGCGGACCGCTCCCTCCGAAAGCCCGACTGCCTTGGCCAGTGCGGTGAACGAGGCCCGGCCGTCTTGTTGCAGCAGAGCGATCAGCGATCTGTCCGTATTGTCCAGCGCGCGCGCACGTGTTTCGTCACCCATGCCGTCCCTCCCTGTGTTTCGGCATGTGATTTGTCAAGTGCGCAGCGTATCGAGACCTGCCGAGAAAGCGAGACCTCCACGCCAGCTTCGCGCGATTCGACGTGCACGCCGCGCTCAGCCGAGGAATCGGTGGTCAAGAGCGAAACTGACGAGGCTTTCCGAGGCGGTTTTGTGCGCCCGCGCACAGCCGGGCGCGCCCGGCGGGCCGCGCCGGGTACCGTCTGGCGGCTCTTTCGTACCGGCAACCCCAGGAGGACCAACGCATGTCGGAGGCCGTGGCGCTCGGTGCCGCCCCCGCCGTTCCCGAAAAGGGACTGCGCAGCGGCGCCTTGGGCATGGTGTCGTCGATGGTCATCGGGATGTCGTCGACCGCGCCGGCGTACTCCATCGCGGCCACGCTCGGGCTGATCGTGCTGGCGGGCACCGGGTTCAAGGCGGCCGCGTTCGTGCTGTGACATCCGGGGCTTCGCCCCGCGCCGGGGGCTCCGCCACCCGGACCCCCGAAAGATGGTGGTCTCGTTCGTGCCAGTGCTGTTCGTCGCCTTCGCCTTCCGCGAGCTGAACACCGCGGAACCCGACTGCGGCACCACCTGCTCTTCGGCTGGCGCGCGGGTGGCCTCGGTGCGGAGATCGCGGTGGTCGTGTCGAACCACGAGTGGATCCTGCTGGGTGTGGAAATCGCCGTCCTGGTGCTGTTCTCGGCCGTCGCGCTGGTCCGCGCCTTCGACCGCCGTCCCACCAGACGCGTGGTGTAGCGGGCACCGTAGAGGGACGGCCGCGCGTTGTCGCTCATCCCGCCGTCGACCGCGACGAACGCGCGGCTGCCGCG
>Ga0207678_10001559_pt1 | contig 21042 bp, 11 predicted proteins | sample KBSC63metaG_FD_184319 | JGI IMG/M metagenome (GOLD analysis project Ga0207678, IMG submission 184319) | Corn rhizosphere microbial communities from Kellogg Biological Station, Michigan, USA - KBS C6-3 metaG (SPAdes) (version 2) | ecosystem: Host-associated > Plants > Roots > Rhizosphere > Soil ... | reverse complement strand
CGACGCGGAAGCATAAGCACGATCAGGCCGCGCCCAGGACGGGCCAGGCAAAGGGGCAACTGCCATGAGTCCATCGAGGCCATTCATCCTGCGGCCTGTGGCCACCTCGCTTTTGATGGTGGCCATTTTGCTTGCGGGCGCGGTCGCCTATCTGCAACTGCCGGTCTCGGCGCTGCCCGAGGTGGACTATCCGACGATTCAGGTGATGACGTTCTATCCGGGGGCTAGCCCGGAGGTGATGGTGTCGTCGGTGACGGCGCCGCTGGAGCGGCAGTTCGGCGAGATACCTGGGCTGAGCCAGATGACCTCGACCAGCTCCGGCGGCGGCAGCGTGATTACGCTCCAGTTCGAGCTGTCGGAGAACATCGACGTGGCCCAGCAGGATGTGCAGGCGGCGATCAACGCAGCCTATAGCTTTCTGCCGGCCGACCTGCCGAACCCTCCTGTCTATAGCAAGGTGAATCCGGCTGACGCGCCGATTATGACGCTCGCGCTCTCCAGTCCTACGCTGGAGCTGACCAAGGTGGAAGACCTGGCCGACACGGTGCTGGCGCAGAAGATCTCGCAGCTCTCCGGCGTGGGTCTGGTTTCGATCAACGGCGGCCAGAAGCCGGCGGTGCGGATACAGGTGAACCCGACGGCTCTGGCCAACTACGGCCTGAGCCTTGAAGACGTGCGCGCGGCGCTGGGCACGGCCAACGTGGACCAGGCCAAGGGCACGCTGAACGGGCTGAAGCAGGCGTACACCATCGGCGCGAACGATCAGTTGCTTTCGAGCAGCGACTATAGCAAGGTCATTATTGCTTACCGGAACGGGAACCCGGTGCGGCTCTCCGACATTGCCAACTCGGTGGACAGCGCGGAGAACGTGTTTCAGGCGGCATGGATGGGGACCTCCGCGCGGGAGGCGACCGCAGACCAGCCTGCACAGCCGCTGACCCTGACTCCGGCGGTGATTATCAACATTCAGCGGCAGCCGGGTGCGAACATCATCGGCGTCGTCGATGAAGTGCAGAAGCTGCTGCCGCAGTTGAAGACATCTCTTCCGGCGAGTGTCAATCTGCAGGTGCTCACGGACCGGACGAACACCATCCGCGCGTCGGTGAAGGACGTGCAGTTCTCGCTGATCCTGACCATTGCACTGGTCGTGATGGTGATCTTCCTGTTCCTGCGGTCGGTTTCGGCGACGGTCATTCCATCGGTCGCGGTGCCGCTTTCGATTGTGGGCACGTTCGGTGTGATGTATCTGCTGGGCTATAGCCTGAACAATCTATCGCTGATGGCCTTGACCATCTCGACCGGGTTCGTCGTGGACGACGCGATCGTGATGATTGAAAACATCGCGCGCTTTTTGGAGGAGGGCGACTCGCCGCTCGAAGCTGCGCTCAAGGGCTCCGAACAGATCGGGTTCACGATTCTATCGCTGACTGTCTCGCTGATCGCCGTGTTGATTCCGCTGCTGTTCATGGGCGATATTGTGGGCCGGCTGTTCCGCGAGTTTGCCGTGACGCTGGCGGTGACGATTCTGGTATCGGCGGTGGTCTCGCTGACGCTGACACCGATGATGTCGGCCAAACTGCTGAAGCATACGCGCCCCGAGGATCAGAACGCCTTCTATCGCAAGAGCGAGGAGTGGTTCGACTACGTCATCGACAAGTACGCCGTTGGTGTTCGCTGGGTGCTGCGTCATCAGACGTTCACGCTGCTGGTTACGCTGGCAACGTTTGTCCTTACCATCTATCTGTACATCGTTGTGCCCAAAGGATTCTTTCCCGTGCAGGACACGGGCGTGCTGCTGGCCATTACCGAAGCGCCGCAGACGGTTAGCTTCACGGCCATGCAGCAGCGGCAGGAGCAACTGGCGAAGGTCATCCTTGAAGACCAGGACGTGGAGAGCGTGTCGTCGTTCATCGGAATCGATGGAACGAACATGACGATCAACACCGGGCGTATTCAGATCAATCTGAAGGACAAGGATTCGCGCAAGGCTTCGGCGCTTGACGTCATCCGGCGGCTGGAAACCAGCGTGAGTCAGGTCCCGGGGATTCAATGTTACCTGCAGCCGTTGCAGGACCTGACGGTGGACGACCGCGTGAGCCGGACGCAGTATCAGTACTCGATCGAAGACGCGAGCGCTGAGGAGCTGGCGGTATGGTCCGACAGGATGATGCAGAAGATGAAGCAACTGCCCGAGCTGACCAACGTGGCGAGCGACCAGCAGTTGGGCGGTCTGGGCGCGCATCTGGTGATTGACCGCGACACGGCGGCGAGGCTGGGCATCACGCCGCAGAACATCGACGACACGCTCGACGATGCGTTTGGCCAACGGCAGGTCTCGACGATCTTCACGCAACTGAACCAGTACCACGTGATTCTGGAGGTTGCTCCGAAGTACCAGCGAAATCCTACTGCTCTGAACAACATTTACGTGAAGAGTTCGAATGGGACGCAGGTGCCGCTCTCGGCGTTCACGCACTTTGAGGAGACCCAGGTGCCGCTGGCGATCAACCACCAGGGACAGTTCCCCGTGGTGACGCTCTCATTCAACCTTGCCCCGGGCAAATCGATTGGCGATGCCGTGGAGGCGATCAACAAGGCAAAGGCGGAACTGGATCCGCCGCGCAGCGTGGATGCCCAGTTTGAAGGAACGGCGCGGTCGTTCGAGGCCTCGCTGACCAACGAGCCGCTGCTGATTTTGGCTGCGCTGATTGTCGTCTACATTGTGCTCGGTGTTCTGTACGAGAGCTATATCCACCCCATCACCATCCTTTCAACGCTTCCTTCGGCAGGCGTGGGCGCGATTCTGGCGTTGATGCTGTTTCACATGGATTTGAACGTGATTGGATTGATCGGCATCATCCTGCTCATCGGCATTGTGAAGAAGAATGCCATTATGATGATCGACTTTGCGCTGGAGGCCGAGCGCGAGCACGAGATGGAGCCGGAGGCTGCGATCTACCAGGCGTGTCTCTTGCGCTTCCGCCCCATCATGATGACGACGATGGCCGCACTGCTAGGCGGGCTGCCGCTGGCGATGGGATCGGGCACGGGCAGCGAACTGCGCAAGCCGCTGGGTATCGTCATTGTGGGCGGCCTGCTGGTGTCGCAAGTGCTTACGCTCTACACGACGCCGGTGGTGTATCTGTTCTTTGATCGCATTGGCCGGAAGTATCTGCACACGCGCGAGGCTGACGCCGAATTTCGCGCGCACGAACATGAAGTGAGCGCGGACTGATGGCGTATCAGGAACCCAATCCGGACCTGGCTGCTGCTAGAAAGAGCATCGCCCAGCGCATGACCGCGGGGCAGGTGCACTTCTCCGCGCCGTTCATCAAGAGGCCGGTGGCGACATTCCTCTTGTCGCTGGCGATTATCCTCTCGGGTGCGGCGGCCTACACACTTCTGCCGGTGGCCAACCTTCCCGAGGTGGAGTACCCGGTGATTTCCGTGGGTGCGAGCCTGCCCGGCGCAGATCCGGAGACGATGGCTTCTGCCGTGACGACACCGCTGGAGCGCCAGTTTGCGAAGATTGCCGGCATCAACGAGATGACTTCGTCGTCTTCGTCGGGCTCCGCGCAGATTACGATGCAGTTCAACCTGGACCGCGACGTGAACGGCGCTGCGCGTGATGTGCAGGCTGCAATCAACGCGGCGCGCAGCCAGTTGCCGGCCAATCTGCCCGGCAATCCGACATACAGAAAGATCAACCCGGCGGACTCGCCGATTCTGATTCTTGCGCTCACGTCGAAGACGATGACGGTGCCGCAACTCTACGACGCATGCGACAGTATCCTGGCGCAGAAGATCGCGCAGGTGCAGGGAGTGGGGCAGGCATTCTGCGGCGGCAGCGCAAAGCCTGCTGTGCGCATCGAAGCGAATCCGATGCAGTTGTCGGCCTACGGCGTGGGCCTGGAGGCGCTGCGCGCCGCTGTCAGCACCATCAACGTAAACAAGCCAAAGGGCTATCTTGAAGACGAATCGCGGCGATGGAGCATCAGCACTACCGACCAGCTCTTTGGAGCCGCGGCTTACGCACCGCTGATTATCGCGACCGATCGCGGCCCGGTGAGCAGTGCCAAGGCAAGCACAGGGCTGCCAGCGGCGGTCTCGGGTGCGAGCGGCTCGAACAGTACGGCAGCGGCCAACGCAAGCGTAAGGGGAACCGTCAGCGGCGCTCCAGCTTCAGCCGTGCCGAAGAGCGATGCGACAGGTCACGGGGTTGTGCGGATCGAGGATGTAGCGCAGGTCACGGATGGAGTCGAGAACCTCTATAACAGCGGCAGCTTCAATGGCCAGCGCGCCGTGCTGGTGATCGTCTTCAAATCTTCGGGCGCAAATGTCATCGAGACCGTGGACAACGTGATGAAGATGATGCCGGAGTTGCAGGCGTCCGTACCGCCGGCCATGGACATTCACGTTGCCATGGACCGGACGACGACGATCCGCGCGTCGGTGAAGGAAGTCACGTATACGCTGATTGTCTCGACACTGCTCGTTATCCTGGTCGTGTTCCTGTTTTTGCGCGAGGTGCGCTCTACGCTCATTCCCAGCGTGTCCGTGCCGCTGAGCCTGTTGGGCACCTTTGGCGTGATGTATTTGCTGGGCTATACGCTCGACAACCTGAGCCTGATGGCCCTGACCATCTCAACAGGCTTTGTGGTGGACGATGCGATTGTTGTCATCGAGAACATCACGCGCCATCTTGAAGCGGGCAAGAAACCGTTTGAGGCGGCGATGATCGGCTCGAAAGAGATTGGGTTCACGGTGCTTTCGATGAGCACCTCGTTGATCGCAGTCTTTATCCCGATTCTGCTGATGGGCGGCATTGTGGGCCGCCTGTTCCGCGAGTTTGCCGTGACGCTGTCGGTGGCGATCGTGGTCTCGCTCGTTGTCTCGCTGACGACCACGCCGATGCTGAGTGCGAGGTTTCTGGAGTCGCACTTGAAGCGGAAACATGGTCGTTTTTACAAGATGGGCGAGCGCGCCATTAGTTGGCTCACTGCTGAGTATGACCGCGGGCTCCGGTGGGTGCTCGATCATCAGGGCTTCATGCTGACGGTCACGCTCGCTACTGTTCTGCTCACGGTCTACCTCTACGTTCTCGTCCCGAAAGGCTTCTTTCCACAGCAGGACACGGGCCGCATCGGCGGCCAGGTGCAGGGCCAGCAGGATGCGTCCTTCTATGGCCTGAAACCGAAGGTCGAGGAGATTGCGAAGATTGTGCAGGACGACCCCGGCGTGGAGAACGTGATGTCCTTCGTGGGTGCGGGGCCGGGAGGCGGCAACGGCGCTTCGGGCAGGATGTTTGTCTCGCTGAAGCCGGATGCCGAACGGGAAAAGCACGGCGACACGGCCGATGCGATCATCAACCGCCTGCGCTCGAAGACAAACCACATTCCAGGGGCACGTCTTTACCTGCTGTCCTATCAGGACGTTCGCGTTGGCGGGCACAGCTCAGCGACCCAGTATCAGTACTCGCTGACCTCCGATAGCCTTTCGGAGTTGAACGAGTGGGCACCCAAGCTGATGGCAGCCATGCAGAAGCTGCCGCAGTTGAAGGACGTGGCCACCGACCAGCAGCAGCAGGGACTTCGCGCACAACTGGTCATCGACCGCGACACGGCGAGCAGGCTGGGCGTCTCGCCTCAGAGCATCGACGCCACGTTGTCGGATGCCTTCGGTCAGCGGCAGGTTTCTACCACCTACATGCCGCTGAACCAATATCACGTCGTGATGGAGGTCGCGCCCGAGTATCAGCGCGACCCTGACGCGCTGCGCAACATCTATGTCAAGAGCACGACCGGCGCGGAGGTTCCGCTGTCGGCAGTCACGCACTACGAGACTCAGCGCATTCCTCTGGTCGTCAACCACCAGTCGCAGTCGCCCGCGGTGACGCTCTCCTTCAACCTGACGCCGGGTGTCTCGCTGAGCGACGCCACGATCGCCATCGAACAGACGCGCGTCGATATTGGAATGCCGTCCAGTATTCACGGCGGATTTCAGGGCACGGCGCAGGCGTTTCAGGCATCGCTTAAGTCGATGCCTTTGCTGATCCTGCTTGCGCTGGTGGCCGTCTACATCGTGCTGGGAATTCTGTATGAGAGTTTTGTCCACCCGCTGACGATCCTCTCCACGCTGCCTTCTGCGGGTGTGGGCGCGCTGGTGGCCCTGCTGCTGTTCAAGGTAGAACTCAGCATCATCGCGATGATCGGCATCATTTTGCTGATTGGCATCGTGAAGAAGAATGCCATTATGATGATCGACTTCGCGCTGGTGGAAGAGCGCGAAAACGGCAAGACGGCGAAGGAAGCCATCTATCAGGCCTCCCTGCTGCGGTTCCGTCCCATTATGATGACCACGATGGCCGCGCTGCTGGGCGGCCTGCCGCTGGCGCTCGGCACCGGCACCGGCAGCGAGCTGCGCCGTCCGCTCGGCATTACGATTGTCGGCGGGCTCATCGTTTCGCAGGCACTGACGCTATTCACCACGCCCGTGGTCTACCTCTTCTTCGACCGGCTGCGTGCGTGGATAGCGCAGTTGCGCGGCAAGTCCGGAAAGATGCAGCCGCTGCAAACTGTGAGCGGGGACTGACAGACTCTTACTCTCTGTCTGGCATCACTTTTTCTATTGCATGCTGGCTTCGAATACCTGAAACCGGCGTTCAAGTTCCCACTGCTCCATCGCCTTTTCATTCTGTGCAAGAAAGTTGCGGCATCTTGACGTTAGCTTCTCCGTGCCCGGCGGCTGCGCGGCGCAGGCTGGATTGACGCGGAGGAAGACGTCGGGCTTTTCCCAGAGGCTCGCGCCGGGGAGGAAGCTGTGTTCGAGGCTGGTGCGCGCTATGTCCTTCAGGTCGAGGTAGCTGAGGTTGAAGTCCAGCGCGGCGCGTGTGTACTCGCGTGTGAGTGTGATGCGCGAGACGCCCTCGTCGTCGGTGGAGAGCGCCACGGGAACGCCTGCCGCGCGATAGATGGGCAGCGGATGATGACGCGCAACGACGCCGAGGATGACGTCGTTTGAGGTGAGATTGATCTCGACCATGATGTGCCGCGCGGCCATTTCCTTCAACAGCTGGTGCGGGTTGTCTTCGTACATGACGTCCACGCCGTGGCCGATGCGTTCGGCGTGCCCGAGTTCGACGGCCTCGCGGATGTGGAAGCGGAGACCTGCGGGCGGCACGAGGCCAGGGGCAAGTTCACCGGCGTGCAGCGTAATGTGGACCTTCGGGTAGACGCCGTGGAGATAATCGAGCATCAGCATCTGGCGGTGATACTCGGACATCGCAAGATATGCGTCTTCAGGCTGCACGAAGTTGATGCCGACCACGTCGGGGTCCGCGTTCGCAAGCTCGAAGTAGAGCAGTGTCTGGGCAAAGACCTGCTGGGGTGGGAATGCGCGGAGCACCTGGCCGAGAAAACGGATTTTGACCGAGCAGCCCGGGGCAGCGTCCGGCTGGCCGCAGTGTTCGATGCGACTGCGCGAGGCGAGGGCGTCACTTATCTCTTTGTGGTCTACGTCCACCTCATCGCGTAGTCCGCCTGCCAGTAGCTCTTCGCGGAGATGCACAAGGTCTGCGCGCGACGTTCCGGCGGCATCGCCGGTGGTGTTCGCTGCGGGGTTGGCGTCGGAGGGCCAGCCGAGGGAGTCGCCGAGCTTTGCCGCGCCGGAGAACGTGGGCGTGTGCATGATTTCGAGGTACTGCTCATTCTGCGCCGCCGCTCGCGTGGCCACCTCATCGAGCCACTCGCCGAGGTGCGATTTGGCGATGCCGCCGAAGCGGCCGAAGGTGGCGAAGAACTGGTCGTGCCCGCTGACGCCTGCGCTGGGAACAAAGCTGCGCATGGAGAAGGAATCGACAAGCTGGTCGTAAAGGTGCTGGTCTTTGAAGGCATCGGAGGCGCGAACGTTGCTCTCTCCGCAGACGGGCTGCGGTGGCAGGCTGCGCGTGGTGACCAGGGGTTTGAAGAAGCTCAGCGTCGCACGGTTCACGCAAAGACCGTCGGCTGCGGCGTCCCTAAGGAAGGTTTCCGCGTAGACCGCCCCGGAAAGGTGCATGTGCAGATCGGCCCCTTTCGGCATACGGTCGAGAAATGCGTACAGCTCGAGTGGGCTTTGCTTGGCCTTGTCGAAGGCCCGGACGGCACGCTGCTCTTGCGGAGTTACGGCCCGGGTGCGAGCAGGATGTTGTGCCGGCGCGGACGCGGCAAGACAAAGCAGGAAAGAGGAACAGACAAGGCAGGAGAGACAACGAGCCATACGGTGCCACCTTAGCGTTCGAGGATGAGCAAGGATAGCGCGAGCAGGGTGAGTTGGCGGTATGGCGCAGGGTTGCTATACTTGAATTGCATTTGCGCTGCCGGCTCCCGTCGGCGGTACTGCTCCCCTGAATGGGCCGGGCACAGATGAAGCAATAGCGCTGCGGGTGTTCTTGGCGTTCCCCGCAATAAGCGTTCAAGCCAAGGCCAGATAGCTCAGTGGTAGAGCGCGGCCCTGAAAAGGCCGGCGTCGGCGGTTCGATCCCGTCTCTGGCCACCATTTAGAATCAATAGGTTACATTAGAGCCTCCTTTCAGGAGGCGTTTTCATTTCCAGGCATAAGGCATTTATTTTGAGAAACGTACTCTCTTCAGCCCTCAAAATGCTGGCGCCCAAAATTCAACTCCGTTATATTGTTTATTTTCAATACCTTATCTTGCCAGAGCCTGTTAGGAACTTCATTTGAGTGTGCCTACCAGGTTTCGGAGCATGAGGGTGGCGAAGGCGAGCAGATGAAGACCTTTGAGTGTGGTATCGAGCCGTTCGTAATCTCTGGCGAGTCTTCGGAAGCGCGCGGCCCAGGCGAAGCTGCGCTCGACGACCCAGCGGCGCGGCAGCAGCACTAAGCCCCGTTTTGCCATCGGATGCTTGACCACTTCGAGCCGCAGGCCATGCTGTTCGTCGGCTTCGGCCGCGTTCGAGCCGGTGTAACCCTGGTCCACATAGGCCAGTTCCACGTTGTTGCCGGTCACCTGCTGCACCTCTTCGGCCAGGGCTGCGACTTGTTCGCGATCGCCTTGATGCTTCCGCTGCCGACTGTCCTCGCGGCAAAGCAGAAGATACGGCAACACAAACGCCAACTCCTCATCCGTCACATCGCTTGGATAACCGACTCCACCCTTGAGACCCATCCCTCCATGCTCGGCAGTACCACAACGCATGCAAAGTCCCTACGATGGTTCAAAGTTCATAAATAGCTCTAACTAGCGTTGGAGAACGCATTTTCTCTCGAAACAGCCTGCCGCGAAAAACCGCGTGTAGCACTTGAGCAATCAGACTCTGCTCTGAACTGGATGCGCGCGGAGGTGCTGGAACAATGCCGAGAGTCGGCGCGGTTGCCCCGGGGCCGCAGTTTGCAAATGAGGACGTTGCTCCTTACACAGCGGCTAACCGACTTATCGCCAGAAATAGACATCCAGGATACGTGGAGAACTGGCAGTTGTGCCTATAATGTCAGCTTCGAGCACGATCTGAAGATTCATCTGTTGCCACCCGGAAGGCGCACGTGACGCGATCTGGTCCCATGATGATTCCTGAGAGACAAAGTCGGCAGCGATCTGATTACCGAAGCTGTGCAGGCCAGCGAGCGAGACAAACGGCTCATGGGTCACGGGGTCGAATGTACGGGTGACTATTGCGTAGTCTTTGGTCTGCGGGTCCGGATACAGATGAGTTAGCGACCACATCCGCTGCGGATTCTGCGAATCACGGATACGCGGAGCTTGCTTATCGGAGGCGCCCCGGTCGAAGGTAAATCGCAAACCAGCCACATTCTGTTCGGTCCAGGGATTTGAAAAAGACCCGATGGCGATGATCGGATGGCCCTCCACCTCGTCCCTCCTCAGGTCGGTGCCGACGCGGATGAGAGGAAGTACACCCTTTCGCTCCATTGCAAGAGCGACTGACAGGGTCGCCTGCAGGACCGGCAGCGAGACGTGCCAGTTGTGGAAGCTCTGCATCTCTCCCGGCACAACTGTAAATGGCTGACCGGGGCCGGTCTGCTGAAAGCGGGTCATCGCGTCGGGTTCAAGCTGGAAAGTGTCGCTGGTCGGCAGATTCAATACTGGCGCGGACGACGCATGCATTACGGGGCGCCAGAAGCGATCGAAATTCGTAACGCGGGGCCTGAGCAGCAGCGTCATGAACACTGCTACGACAGTGACAGCTAACGTTACACCCATCCAGAAAATTGGGAGATGCTGCCATGGTCGGACTGCGGCCGAAGCCTGCTCATCCACGTACGGCACGACAGGTGGCTCGACCGGTGCAATCTGCGTGCCGGATGGGACCGATGACGGGCTGGCGGGCTGGATCGCCTGATTGATCGCTACCGGATGGCTGACTTCCTGCTGCGCACAATGAAACTCCGGGATGTATCCCCCCGCGATGAGTTCAATCCTGATTGGAGTCGCCGATTTCCGGGTTGAGCCGTATTGGGCAAGCCTCCGCCGCACGTCGTTCGCTCTTACTCGGACAACCGCATCGGTTGACGTCTCATAGTCAATCGACCTGCCAAAGAGCTCAGCCCCCAGAAAACGCTCGGTGAGGCCCGCCTGGTCACCCGCGAGTGTTCGTTTCACGACGAACTCCAGAAAGTCCCGGCAGCGTTTGCTGCTCGAGAAGCTTTCGCTCGACAGAATGGCCGCCAGCTCCGCCAGGATCATCTCGGTTTCTGCTGGAGAAGGTTTGGTCAGTCGATCGTGTGTCCGATCCTGGGTTGATGAGAGCATTCCGGTGGCAATGAGGACCGCCTCAATATAGCACGCTCGTAACGTGCTCGTAACGTCACGTGAACCTCTTATAACTTGCTGATTTTATGAACGGATGCATGCGCCTCAAAGATATGAACTGTTCCGAACATTGACGAGGCTGGCCATGAATGCCGAGACTCAGTGCGGTTTGAGAGGATGCCGGATCGGCGAATGCCAGAAGAGCCGGAGATCCTCAGAGGAGGCTAGAGTGGTGAAAATCTTGAAGACGAGCCGGACTACCGGCCAGCAAGTAAGCGGTTTCACATGTTGGAAACCCATCTCTAAGCGATGGGCTCGCGGTTTCATCAGGGAGGCCTGCACCATGGTGATGCTGGGCCTGCTGTTCTGCACCGGTGTCCTCGCCCAGACGACGCAGGGCATTTCGGGTTTAGTGACGGATTCCAGTGGCGCCATTGTCCCGAAGGTGAATATCCTTGTCCATAACGAAAAGACAGGTGTCGATAAGAGGACGGAGACTTCGGCGATGGGAGTCTATTCGGTACCCTTTCTGGATCCGGGCCTCTACGAAGTGCATGCCGAGGCGATGGGTTTCGCATCGGTTATCAAAACCAACATCACACTCCAAACCGGCGAGACAGCGTCGGTAAACTTTGCGCTCCAGCCTGGCAATGTGTCTCAGGCAATCACGGTCAATGCTTCGGCGGAGATCCTTGACTACAGTAAGGCCGACCGGGGCAACGTGATGGAGAACGAGTTGATCGAGGATCTGCCGGATATTGATAACGACTCGTTCAACTTTGCTTATCTGACTCCAGGCATGATGAGCACGACAACGGGCATGACTCCCGGAAACCAGAGCGCGCAGTCGTTCAGCATCCATGGCGGGGGTGTGGAGTTCAGCATTGATGGAGTCACCAATCAAAGCGAGACAGGGCCGGAACACTATACGATCGCTCCACCGCCCGAGACACTACAGGAGTTCAAGATCACGACCAGTCCTCTGGACGCGGCAAATGGCCGCTCGCCCGGAGGACAGATCGACATGACGTTGAAATCAGGGACGGAGCGACTGCATGGCGCCGCTTACGAATATCTGCAGCGCGCTTTTCTGAATGCCAATACTCCACAAAACGATGCCAATATCGCAAAGGGCCTGGCAGCAGGCAGTCCGGCTTCGCTGCTGGCCAAGTTCAACAAGGGTGCATTCACGCAAAACCAGTACGGTTTCGAGTTGGATGGACCAGTGATGATCCCGAAGCTCTGGCATGGCAACAGGCAGACGTTTTTCATGATCTCTTACGAGGACCTGAATAACCACGGAATCGGGACCGCAATCACCAGTGTTCCGACTCCAGCGATGCTCAACGGCGATTTCAGTGGGCTGTTGAACCTGTCGATCAACGGAAAACCATACAATCAGGCAATCTACGATCCGAATTCAGAGGCTGCATGCACAGCCAACAATACAGATACCGGGACGTCTGCCGCTGGGGGCCATCCGAAGGTGTGCCGGTATCAGTACGGCTACGGTTCGGGAGCGACTCCGGGGTCGCAGGGCAACCCGGTGCTGCTCGGAGCGGCAAATGTGATTCCGTCCGGTCAGATCAATCCTGTGGCTAAAGCAATCCTGTCCTGGTATCCGGCACCGAACCTGGCACCCACGCCGACGACGGCCAATCCCTTTAACAATAATTATGTGGGCCTGGCTCCGGGCCATAGCGACAACAAGACCTATATTGTGAAGTTCGACCAGAACGTGGGAGACAGGGACGCGTTCTCGGTTACGGGGAAGCTTTGGAAGTTCTATGCGCAGGCAAATAACGCATTTCCCAGGGATGGGGTCAATGCGGCGCATCCGGGACTGAATTGGGCGGTCGACCAGCCTCATTACAACGGAACCGACTATCGCTATCCAAGTTTGAGCACGTCATGGACCCACACATTTAGCTCGACTTTCATCAATTCGTTCCGTGGTCTTGTCACCAGTGCTCTCGAGAGCGACTCGACAGGACCGGCGAGTGGCTTCGATCCCGCCGCTCTGGGCTTTTCCTCCAACATCGGCGCGGCAAACGCGACCTATTTCAAGAGATTTCCGCTGACCAACATTGCGAACTACAACGCGCTCGGCTCCTTGGCTGTGCTGTATCGCGGAGACGACGAGTTGCAGCTTCTGGATGTGGCGAACTGGACCCACGGCAATCACGTGATGCATTTCGGCGGCGAGGTGCGGTTTACGCAGTACAGCCAGAAGAGCAGCAACGGCCAGGGAATCACGCTGACGACGGACAGCGGCTGGACCCAGCAGTGGGATACCAATGTAGCCGGACGCAATGGAGGCCTCGAAACCTCGTCCGTATCGCTGCCCAACAATTACAGCGGAAACAGCATCGCTTCGATGGAGGCAGGAACGTGGTCGCCAACCGGGACCGTGTCCGCCACTGCGGCAGGAGGCAACTACTTTTCGTCCCACTACGGCGCTCTCTACTTCCAGGACGACTGGAAGATTCGGCCCGATCTCACGCTCAATTTAGGAGTCCGTTGGGAAAATCCCGGCCGCGGCCTACGCGACCGATTCAACCGGCTCAATTCGACCTGGGATTTCACCGATCCGAATCCTGTCAACGCGCTGATCCCTGCTTCTGCGTTGGCTGGCCTGCCGCTGCCCAACGGTTTTGTAGGCGGCCCAACCTGGGCCGGCGTGGGAGGAAACCAGAACTGGGAGTTCCAGCCCGTTCTTTATCAGTTCGGACCGCGCGCGGGATTCGCATATACGCCGAATCGCAAGACCGTGATCCGCGGTGGAATTGGCTTGTTCTTCAATGATCAGGCCACAGGCAACCAGTATGCCCCGAGCCAGATCGGTTATTCGACGAGTACAGGATATACACCGTACGATCTGGTGACATCGGGCTCATACACAATGATGGTTCCGCGCAACAATCTGGCGGATCCGTTTCCGGCGTTCCAGCAGCCGGTTGGTAACTGTGGAGGGAACCGGGTAAAGTGTCTTGCTTCCAATCTGGGACAGGGCGCCACATTTTACAATCCGAAGTATCATCCGGCGTCCTTCCTTTCGACCTCGTTTGGTATCGAGCGCCAGCTTTCGGCCCACGATAAGATCGACGTCTCCTATGCCGGAAGCCGTATGTATGGCATTGCCTATACCGACGACCTGAATCACATCAGCGCCACGGCCCAGGCAGCCTGCGATCCGCTGCGCGGCGGCCTGAACTCGAACTGCACTGGATCTGCAGGGCAGATGGCTAATCCGTTCAAAGGGATAGGTCCATTCGCAGGATCGGGTTACTACACCGCGTCAACCATTGGAAAAATCAACTTCTCGCGCCCATATCCACAGTTCCTGAATATCAGCGAGGCGCTGATCAATGGAGGGAAATACTGGTACAACGGCGTGGAGGCCATCTATACCCACAGGACATCCTTCGGGCTAACTGCAAATGTGGGATATACATACTCGAAGGCGATGAGCGCGGTGGGATACGCGGATGTAGTCAACCGCGTTCCAGCACGAACGATCTCGTCGACGGATGTGCCGCACAGGCTGACAGCTCTAGTCGTCTACAAGCTGCCGCTTGCACGGGGCAGCGGTTTGTTCCCGAATATGCCACGCTTCGTAGACCTGACGGTCGGCGGATGGGAGATGGCGGGCACGTACTTTTATCAGAGCGGATTTCCGCAGGCTCTGACCAATGGGTGGATTGTCGATAAGCAGGCGAACGGAGGCAATCTGCTGCCCCGCAAGAGGTACTGGGCCGGCGGGTCGAACGCATGGTCTCCCAACGCTGGATCGGACAGCTACATCCAGCGCCTGAAGCCTTGCGTGGCTACCGTCGATCCCTCATCGGGCGGTTACAACTGGATCGCGCAATCGCTGCCCTTTGTGCAAAGCGGCCTTTGCTCAACTCCAAACTACATCGCCATCAATACCGGCTATCAAATGAATCCGAACGTCGAGTACACGGGCGCACGTGAAGGTTCGCACAACCAACTGGATGCCAATATCTCGAAAAACTTCAGCATCTTGCCCGAGAAGAAGCTCGTCTTCCAGATGCGAATCGACGCGTTCAATGTTCTGAACCATGTGCAGACCTTCGCCAATGGTTACGACACGTCGACAACGGACGGAAACTTCGGAATCGTCCGGCTAGGTTCTTCCGGCAATGGAAGCCAGCAGAGTAGATTGATCCAGCTTACCGGCCGGCTGACCTGGTGATGTCTTCGCAACGTTCCTTATGGTCATTCGGCAGGCTCGCGGATGGCCTTCTCTTTGCAATTTCTTACGAAAGAAGTACCCGCAGGATTGCAGCATGAAAAACAGGTTGGATCGCAGGCAGTTTGGTAAAGGATTGATTGGCGGGGCGGCTCTTGCGCTGACAGGCCGCGAGGCTTCAGCAACGCAGAAGAGTGAAGTAAATCACCCACAGAATACACGTTGGCAGCCGGTCGTTCAGGGTGTGTGGTGCGCAACGGCGGGAGAGCCTGAAGCGATCACGCCTGTACGTTCACGATTGGTGTCACCCTGCACCGATGCGCTGCGCCGATTGCCGCACATCTCCATACCGGCAATCGACCCGCCGGTTTTTCGGCTTGGTCCACGAGGAACACAGCTATCTCTGCCTTTGGATTCGCACGAAGAAATCTACGGATTTGGCCTCCAGTTTTTCAGCATGAATCATCGAGGGAAGAAGCGCGCCATTCGTGTCAATGCCGACCCTCGTAGCGATACCGGAGACTCACACGCGCCTGTGCCCTTCTATGTGAGCAGTCGTGGCTATGGGCTCCTGGTCGATACTGCGCGCTACGCGACGTTCTACTGCGGAGAGGCGCTGCCTCGCCCATCGGTTTCATCCGAAGAGGAAACCGGCGATGTTCCTCTCTATACAAAGACGCTACAGGACGGAGAGGCGTCCCGCATTGTTGTAGAGATTCCTGCCGCACGGGGAGCAGATGTGTACCTGTTTGCCGGCCCTTCGATGCTGGATGCCGTGCGCCGCTACAACCTCTTCTCCGGTGGAGGCGTCATGCCTCCTGAGTGGGGGCTGGGCTGCTGGTATCGAGCAGTGAGCAATGCAACGGACCATGACATTATCCGGCTGGCAACAGAGTTTCGTAACCGGAACATACCGTGCGATGTGATGGGCCTCGAGGCGGGGTGGCAATCTCACTCTTACTCTTGCTCATTTTCCTGGAACAGCTCGCATTTTCCGCAACCGGAGAGCTTCGTCCATGAGCTGCGGTTTCGGAATTTTCACGTCAATCTCTGGGAACACGCCTTTGTCCATCCGTCTTCTCCGCTCTTCGAACCTGTACATGAGTTCTCCGGAGACACCGCCGTGTGGGGTGGGCTGGTGCCGGACTTTCAGAGTGACGAAGCGCGCCGGGAGTTCGGCGAGTACCACGGAAAGAATCTGCTCGACATTGGAGTCAGCGGCTTCAAGCTCGATGAATGCGACAACTCCGACTACACCGGCGGATGGTCGTTTGCCGAGCTGAGTCAATTTCCATCCGGTGTCGACGGTGAGCAGATGCATAGCCTCTTCGGTCTGCGGTATCAGCGCACGATCTGGGAGCAGTTTCTGAAGCGCAACATAGAGACCTATTGCCTGGCGCGCTCCAGCGGTGCGCTTGCGTCGCCCTATCCATTTGTGCTGTACAGCGATCTATACGACCACCGGCAATTTGTGCGCGCGCTGGTCAACTCCGGCTTCAGCGGTTTGCTATGGTGCCCCGAGGTCCGCGATGCCCAAAGCGAGGAAGATCTGATCCGGCGGTTACAGACCGTTGTCTTTTCGCCCGTAGCCATGATCAATGCGTGGTACATCCCCAATCCTCCGTGGAAGCAACTGGATAGGAAGAAAAATAATGCAAACCAGAGCTCCCCAGATTTTGAGAAACTGGAAGCACGCTGTCGCGAGATACTGGGATGGCGGATGATGTTGATTCCGTATCTGCGTGCAGCATTTGCCCGTTATGCAGCCGATGGGACGCCGCCCTTCCGTGCGCTCGCACTGGACTGGCCCGGAATTCCCGAGCTGGCGCGCGTCGATGATGCATGGATGATGGGCGACCGTCTCCTGATTGCACCGCTGATTGCAGGCGAGCCTGATGGTCGCACGCTGATATTGCCGCCAGGTGAGTGGTACGACTTCTGGACGGGCGAACCTCACACAGGCGGTGTATCCCTGACGTTTGCCGCGAGCACGCGAAATATTCCGGTGTTTGTAAAGTCAGGGGCGGTGCTGCCCCTGGCGCGAGTCACAGGATCGACTGCTGATCCGGCGTGCCGCTCCCTGGAGGTCCGCATCTTTGGAGATGGAAGGTTGCCCTTTCAGTTGCAGGCATCGAAGGGCAGTGTCGAGATTATCTGGAACGAACTGCGAAAAGCAGGCTCGATCCGAGTGAGTGGAGACGAGAGGTATACCGTCTCCAGCTGGATACGGCCTGATCAAAGTCCGTTATCCGTGTGATTTTACCGATCAGAGGAGGTCCTGAGAAATGCGCAAAGCAAAATTTCTGACGATATGTGTGAGTCTGTTCCTGCTTCAGGCTGCTCTTCTGGGTGAGGTATCACGTGCACAGTTTGTTCATCCCGGAGGCTTGCACACACAGGCCGATCTTGATCGCATGAAGGACGAGGTGGCGGCGGGCGCCCATCCGTGGATCGACGACTGGAACCTGTTGATCAAAGATCCTCTGGCGCAGAGCCGCTATACAGCGGCATCACTTCCTAATATGGGCAAGAGCCGTCAACGCGCCGATCAGGACGCTCACGCAGCGTACTTGAATGCGATTCGCTGGTACATCTCCGGCGACACCGCCTATGCCGACGCCGCGGTGAGGATACTGAACAAGTATGCCTATACTGTCAATCAGGTTCCGACGGGCACGGATATTCCTGGCCTGATCGGGATTCCCATTCAGGACTTCGCTCTTGCCGGAGAGGTCCTGCGCATCTATCCGGGATGGAATCATCGCGACTTTGTGCAGTTCCAGTCCATGTTTACGAACTATTTGTATCCGGTGGTCAATACCTTTCTTACCATGCACAATGGTGCCTGTATCAGCCACTACTGGGCCAACTGGGACGCAGCCAATATCGGCGCGCTCATTGCCATGGGCGTGCTCAACGACAACAAGGCATGGTTCAGTCAGGGGATTGAGTACTTCGAGAATGGGCCGGGCAACGGATCCATTGTGAATGCCGTTTACCATCTGTGGCCCGGAGACCTGGGACAATGGCAGGAAGCGGGTCGCGATCAGGAGCATGATCAGCTAGGGGTCGGGTTACTAGGATATGCCGCCCAAACGGCCTGGAATCAAGGAGTCGATCTTTTTGGCTACGCCAATCACCGTCTTCTGGCCGGGTCGGAGTACACGGCAAAATACAATGCCACGTTTTCGGTTCCCTACACCACCTATAACAACTGCGACACGGTGAACCAGTACTATATCTCCACGAATGGGGCCGGACGGCTGGATGATCGACCGGTCTGGGAGTTGATCTACAACCATTACCACGTTCTCGAAGGACTGCCTGCCCCTAGCAGCAGAAGGATGGCGGAGCTGATGAGGCCCGAACATGGCAGCGCCGATCACTTTGGTTATGGCACGCTGACGTTTACGTTGAGCGGAACATCCTCTCCCTATCCATCGTCGCCAATTCCTGAGGCGCCAGAGCCGGTGACAGCGACAGCGAGCGTTGGTCGTGTGTATCTGAAGTGGAAACCAGTGCGGACCGCCAACGGTTATGACGTGCTTCGCGCTTCCAACGGCGACTCGTACACGAGCATTGCCAGACTGACCCAGACCACCTGGCCCGAGTATACGGACACGAGCGTGACGAACGGTACGACGTATTCCTACAAGGTCGAAGCGATTAACCAGTCCGGCACGAGTGTTGAATCGCGTGCTGTCTCCGCTACACCTTTGGATGCCGGTGCGCTTCCTTCCGGCTGGCAGGATACGGATATAGGCACGGTAAAGACGATTGGCAATGCTGCATATGCAAAGGTTGGCAACGGCACCACGCTCATTACAGGTCAAGGAAGCGGTATCGGCGGAGCATCCGATTCGTTCAACTTTGCATACAGACAGGTAACCGGAGACTTCACCCTGACCACTAGGCTCACAAACGTAGACGGCAAAGCATTGAGCAGCACAGGGCTGATGATGCGTGAATCACTGGATAGCGATGCTCCCGTGGTCGCTATGCTTCTGGGCTCCACCGGCTGGCGCATTGCCGAGATGGGCACTCGATCGCTCTCTGGGGGCTCCATGAGGTGGGTGACCGGAGATCAGTACACCTGGATGCCGGTATGGTTTAGGCTACGTCGCTCCGGCAACGTGTTCACTGGCTACCAATCCGCTGATGGAGTGACCTGGTTTGCTGTGGGGACAAGTACGGTGCCGATGGCGGGTACCTATTACGTTGGGTTGGCTGCGAGTTCGGGCGACACAAAAAACAATACCGTCGAAACCAGTGCTTTTGATAATACTGGGTCGGCTTGCAGGATTCCGGACCGTCCACACCCTGATCGCGACGAATTGACGCCGATTAACTTCCAGCAATCCTGTACGTTTCCCGACAAAGACAGAGAGTCCGGAGAAGAGGAGCGGGGAAAGAGGGATTTTATCGTTTCGACGCGCTGAGCATTCTCGACGCTCTGTGGTGTTCATGAACAAAAAATTGCTGAGTCGATTAATTTGAGGAGATGCACTTGCGTTAAGCGGGCCTATGCTCTGCGATACGCTGGTTCTTCCGGGTTGTGCTTGCAAGGACTTAGGGAGCCACCGGGGGTCTTGTAAGTGAGCAAAAAGGCCTATTGTGGGGTCTATTGCATGGAAGAGGTCATCGGTTCGATGGCAAACAGAGCCGTATTCAAGCCGCAGTATCCATCTGTGGATTTAGGACAATTCCAGCTGCGGGAACCCGAAACGGAGTGTGTAGCACTGACCAAAGCCGTCTCTGGCCACCACCACCATTACACACCGCTGCATATTCCAATCATCGGCCTCACGCTGTTGCTTACTGCCTGAGACAAGGCACATTCACTCCGGAATTGAACCGATGGCCTCTTCCATGCTATAGACAAAACAGTATTGTTTTCAATAACCTACAAGACAAGGGTGGTTCCCTAAGTCCTTGTAATCACGTAGTAAGGTGAGAACCAGCGTATCGCAAAGCGTATCGCGTTTTCGATTTTCCATCCACAATTATGCGCGTCTCGAAGCTGAGGATACAGAGTACCGGCTGCGGCCACCGGCTCTCTTCTGGCCGGGAAAGCAGCCTAGGCCGACATAATGTCTCCCATTTCTCTGCCAACCAGACTCCGCATCGGTGGGTGGGCTAGAGTGGTATTGCGACCATGTAACTGAATCTACGATTGTTCCTCAGGTGTCCCGTAGCCCAAGATGATCGACAAAGCCGACTTCTATCATGGCGCTGCGTTGGCGAAGGCGCTCGACGATCCCCGATGCATCGAGGTGGTCAGATGTCCGCCCGGCTATTTAGTTAACGATACTGTCCTCGCGCTGATTAAATACACGACAAAGAATCATTCGCCGTGGCAGTTCACCTTTACTGCGGAAGATGTTGCACGACTGCAACATTGTCCCGACGGGGTCGATCGAGTCATTCTAGCACTCGTATGCGCCGGTGACGGCATCTGCGCAATCTCGGGTAGTGGGTCAGTTTGAAATCGCCTTCTTGTAAGGGCCGCGCTTTTTAGCTTCTGGCTCCGGCAGCAACGATACTAACTCGTCTACGCTCCAGACATGATCGGACAACCCTGCTTCCATTGCTGGCGTGACGCGGAGGGTTTGGTGAACCCTGACAAAATTGTAGTAGGCGAAGTAGAGGGCGACTGCATGGCCGTGATTCTCCACCTTCTTTGAGAAGCCGTTTGTAAGCCGAGTGAACCGTCGCATCGACATTCTCATGTTGAGGTTTTGGCGTTCTACATAGGACGTGCTGACATGCTTGGGATCAGGTACACCGCTCACTGTCTTCATATCGCAGCCGATGCACGTTGTCAGATCGTAGCGATGGAACCCGCGGTAGCGCGGCTTGATCGGCACCGGCAGCCTGTCGTTCGACCTGGTGAAGTCGTTGACCGACCGACTGCCGGTCATGCTCTGCCCCCGGTGGCTCACCACGCCGACCCAGCCCATCGCCGTGGACGACGTGCTGGCGTATTTGCTGGCCGCCAAGGATTTGCCGGCGGGCGGGAGTCGGGTCATCGAGATCGGCGGCGGCGACGTGGCGACCTACGGGG
>Ga0207678_10001557_pt1 | contig 21055 bp, 24 predicted proteins | sample KBSC63metaG_FD_184319 | JGI IMG/M metagenome (GOLD analysis project Ga0207678, IMG submission 184319) | Corn rhizosphere microbial communities from Kellogg Biological Station, Michigan, USA - KBS C6-3 metaG (SPAdes) (version 2) | ecosystem: Host-associated > Plants > Roots > Rhizosphere > Soil ... | reverse complement strand
CGTTCAGGTCGCTGTTCAGTCCCTGGTCCTGAGAAACCGTCGGGTAAACGTAGAAGCAATCGACCGGCGGGTCCTTGGCGACGATGCTGCGGCCGGTCGACCCGTAGCCGTTCGCATTAAGCGCGGTCGTCGCCAGCGGCGTCGAACAGGTGTCGGTGCGGCCGGGAAGGCAGATCCAGCTCTTCTCGACACTATAATCCGGAGTGGGCGGCAGCGCCTGCGCGGGCTGTCCGGGAGCGAGCGCGGCAATGAGCGAGCCCAGGAACTTGCCGATCATTTAGAGTCGCTCTCCACGTCGAACAGGCCGGTCTGGCTTCCCTTGGGCATCGGCAGCCCGAGATGGGCATAACCGCGGCCGTTGAGGCACCGCCCTCTTGCCGTCCGCGCGATGAGGCCGAGCTGAATGAGGTAGGGTTCGATCACGTCCTCGATCGTGTCGCGCGGTTCCGACAGGCCGGCGGCAAGCGTCTCGATCCCGACCGGCCCGCCGCCATAGAGATCGGCGATCATTGTCAGATAACGCCGATCCATGGCGTCGAGGCCGAGCGCGTCGATCTCTAGCCTGGACAGCGAAGCATCGGCGGTCTTCGCATCGATCGAATCCGCTCCCGCCGCGTGGGCGAAATCGCGGACCCGGCGAAGCAGCCGCCCAGCGATGCGCGGAGTCCCGCGGGAACGCTTGGCGATCTCGTGCGCGCCATCGTCCGTGACATCCGCGCCGAGCAGACGCGCGGCGCGGCGGACGACCTGCTCGAGCTCCTCGACCGAGTAGAAATTGAGCCGAACCGGAATGCCGAAGCGGTCGCGGAGTGGAGTCGTCAGTAACCCCTGCCGCGTCGTGGCCCCCACTAAAGTGAAACGTGGAAGGTCGATTCGAACGGATCGAGCGGACGGTCCCTCGCCGATCATCAGGTCGAGCGCGCGATCCTCCATCGCCGGGTAAAGAACTTCTTCGACGGCCGGATTGAGCCGATGGATTTCGTCGATGAACAGAACGTCGCCGTCCTCGAGATTGGTGAGCAGCGCGGCGAGGTCGCCGGATTTCGCGATCACCGGGCCGGAGGTCGCGCGGAAGCCGACTCCCATCTCCCGCGCGAGAATTCCGGCCAAAGTCGTCTTGCCAAGCCCGGGCGGCCCATGAAGCAGGACGTGGTCGAGCGCCTCGCCGCGGCTCTTGGCGGCATGGACGAACACGCGCAGATTTTCGCGGGCGGCCTTCTGCCCGATGAATTCGTCAAGGCTCTTCGGGCGAAGCGCGGTATCCGCATCCTCGTTGGTGCGCTCGGGGCTTGTGATCCGGGCTGGGTCGGTTGCCATCGACGCCTGATTCGCAGATGCATGGGCGCTCGACAAGACGAAGCGGGGAGGGACACATGGAGATCGATCGGCGCACGGCCATAGCGAGTGGCGCGGCCGCGGCTGCGCTTGCCGCGGCTCCAGCCATGGCGAGAACGGCCAAGGCGCCTGATTGGTATCGGGGCGCAATCGTCATCGACGGTCTCGGCGGGATCAACGACCCTTATGGCGCGGAGGACGATCTTCGGATCAGCGGCCGCGCCTGGGCCGAAATGCGCCAGACAGGCCTGACTGCCTATCGCGACACCATCGTTCCGGTCGGCAACCAGGTCGATTCCTGGGAACAGGTCCAGAAGAACCTGGCCGATTACCACAACCTGCTCCGTGCCAATCCGGACCGGCTGACGCTGGTCTCGAGAGCCGCCGACATTCCTGCCGCGAAAGCAGCTGGGAAGCTGGCGGTAATCCTCGGCACGCAGGACACGGCGATGGTCGGCCCGGCGCTCGACCGGATTGCCGAGCTGAAGAAAAACGGGGTCCGCGCCGTCCAGCTCACCTACAATCTCGCCAACCTCAGCGGAGACGGCTCAATCGAGCCGCGCAACGGGGGAATCACCAATCTCGGCAAGGCGACGATCGAGCGGATCGAATCGGAAATGCTACTGCTCGACCTCGCCCACGGCGGCGCGCGGACGATGGAGGAAGCGGCGGCTCATGCGAAACGGCCGCTGACGATCAGCCACACCGGCGCTCGCGCCGTTTACGATCACCCGCGCAACTCGACGGACGCGGCGATCAAGGCGGTGGCCGACAAGGGCGGGGTGATCGGCGTCTATTTCATGCCCTACCTCGCCGCCGACATGAAACCGAGCGGGACCATGCTGCTCGACCATATCGACCACATCGCCAAGCTGGCCGGCGAAGATCACATCTCGATCGGCACCGACGGCGGCGTGCTGCCGCTGGTGATCGACGCGAAGGCGATTGCCGATGCGAAGAAGGCCTACGAGCAGCGGACCGCCGCCGGAATCGCGGCGCCGGGCGAGGGGCCGGACGTCTTCACCGTCGTCCGCGACTATAACAGCATCGACAAGCTGGAGCGCGTCGGCGCGGATTTGATGAAACGCGGCTGGTCCACCGCACAGGTCGAGAAGCTGCTGGGCGCGAACCTGATGCGGCTCTACGCAGCGGTATGGGGTTAGTCGTGCTCGATGTCGGGACCGACGATTTCGACCCAGTCGTGCTTGCGCGGCTCCCACACCGAGAAGGCCGGCGTCAGGAAATAAGGATCGTCGAACGCTCCTAAGGGAATGGCGACGAGGTCGTTGAACTTGTCGTCGAACTTTCCGTCGATCGCGTAATAGACGTCCGATCCGCAATCTGGACAGAAGTGGAAGGTGGCCTTGTTGCCGCTGTCGGCGACCTTGACGAAGGTCTTCGACTCGCCCTCGATCCGGACATTCTCCCGCGGCCAGCGTGCCTGTACCGCGAAGGCGCTGCCCGAGCGCTTCTTGCAGTTGAGGCAATGGCACACCGACACGCGAACCGCTTCGCCGCTGACACTGACACGAAGCTGCCCGCAGCGGCAGGAGGCGGCCCGATCGGTCATTTTGCTGCTTTCCGGAGCGCAAGTCGCACGAGCGCGTCGAGGGAAGCATCGGCGCCGAGCTCGTCCTGGGCTGCGTTGACCGCGGCGCTGGCATCGGCGGGTTTGAAGCCGAGGTTGGCGAGCGCGGATAGGGCGTCCGCCGCTGCTCCTGCGCGCGGCGCGGGCCCTCCGCCGCCAAGACCCGCGGCGCCGAGCTTGCCCTGAAGCTCGTTGGCGATTCGCGCGGCCAGCTTGGGTCCGACCCCGTTGGCGCGGCCGATCATCGCCTTGTCGTCCTGAGACACGGCGCGGGCTAGCTCGTCGGGCGAAAGGGCCGACAGGATCGCGAGCGCGAGGCGGCCGCCGACGCCCTGGATCGAGGTGAGCGCGCGAAAAGCGTCGCGCTCCGCCGGCGATCCGAAGCCGAACAGGGTCCAGGCGTCCTCGCGGACCTGAAGTTCGGTGAGGACCAGCACTTCCCCCCCGACCGCGCCGAAAGCATCCAATGTCCGGCCGCTGCAATGGACCTGATAACCGACCCCGGCGACGTCGATCACCGCGGTGTCGGTGCTGGCTTCTGCGAGAATTCCGGAGAGGCGGGCGATCATTGCCTAGGGCTAATGCCCGCGCGCGCGCTCGCCAAGTGGTGCGCGTGCGTGATCGCGACCGCGAGCGCATCGGCAGCGTCGGACCCCGCGATCTTCGCTCCGGGCAAAAGGCGCGCGACCATCGCGTGAACCTGTGGCTTTTCCGCGCCGCCGGTGCCGACGACCGCCTTCTTCACCAGCGTCGGCGCATATTCGCCGACCGGGATTCCGCAGCGGGCAGCGCACATCAGGGCTACTCCGCGCGCCTGGCCCAGCTTCAGCGTCGATTGCGCGTTCTTGTTGACGAAGACTTCCTCGACCGCGGCTGCTTCCGGGCGGTGCTCGAAAAGCAGGGCCTCCAGCTGACAGGCAAGATCGGCAAGACGTTCCGGCAATGGCGCCGAGGTTTTCGTTTTCAGCTGTCCATTCCCGAGGTGCGACAGGCGATTGCCGTCTGCGCGAATGAGCCCCCAGCCGGTGGTGCCAAGGCCCGGATCGAGGCCCAGAATGATCAGGCGAGCTTCTCCAGCTCCTCGTCGGGTATATTCTCGTTGCCCCACACGGTTTGAACGTCGTCGTCCTCGTCGAGCGCGTCCATCAGCTTCAATAGCAGCTCGGCGTCGCTGCCGCGGACTTCGACTTCGGTCTGCGGCTTCCACGCGAGCTTGGTGCTTTCCGCTTCGCCGAGCATCGCTTCCAGCGCCTTGGCGACCTCGTGAAGCGAATCGACGCTGGTCCAGATCCTGTGGCCGCCCTCGTCGGACTCGACATCCTCCGCGCCCGCTTCGATGGCCGCTTCGAGCACCTTGTCTGCATCGCCTGCCGCGCCCGGATATTCGATGAGGCCAAGCCGCTCGAACCCGTGGCTTACGGAGCCCGAAGCGCCGAGGTTGCCGCCGTTCTTCGAAAAGATCGTGCGGACGTTGGTCGCGGTTCGGTTCCGGTTGTCGCTCAATGCCTCGACGATCAGCGCAACGCCGCCAGGGCCGAAGCCCTCGTAGCGGATTTCCTCGTAATTCTCGGCATCGCCGCCCGACGCCTTGTCGATCGCGCGCTGGATATTGTCCTTGGGCATCGACTGGGCGCGGGCCGCGATCACTGCTGCGCGAAGCCGCGCGTTCGCTTCCGGGTCGGGCAGCCCCATCTTCGCCGCGACAGTGATTTCGCGCGACAGCTTGGAGAACATCGCCGAGCGCTTCTTATCCTGAGCGCCCTTGCGGTACATGATGTTCTTGAACTTGCTATGGCCTGCCATGCGTCCCCGCAAATCCCCCGATAATCAGCCGTTCTACTCCAGGCCCAGCGCCGCGCGATAGGTCTCCAGGATCGCGTCCTGCTCGCGGCGGGTATGGGTTTCCATTTTCCGAAGCCGGACGATCATGCGCATGATCTTGGGATCGTAGCCGTTGGCCTTCGCTTCGGCATAGACGTCCCGAACGTCGTCCGCGATTCCCTTCTTTTCTTCCTCGAGCCGCTCGACCCGTTCAATGAACAGCCGCAGCTGGTCCGCCGCGACGGTGCCATCCGCCATCTTCCACTCCACGATTTCCAGATTCGCCACCGCGTCTAGGGGACCGCGGACTTGCGCTCAAGCCGGTTGAACGGAGGAATCGAGCCGCTATGTCCGGGGCCTCAAGCGGAAGGATCGAATGAGCGAAATCCTCGCCCCACGTTCGCGCAAGATCAAGATTCTTGCGACCCTCGGGCCGGCTTCGAGCAGCGCGGCGATGGTTCGCAAGCTCCTGTTCGCGGGCGCCGACGCCTTCCGGATCAACATGAGTCACGGAACCCACGCACAGAAAGCGAAGCTGGTCGAGGCGATTCGCACGCTTGAGAAGGAGCTTCACCGGCCGACGACGATCCTGTTCGATCTGCAGGGGCCAAAGCTTCGGGTCGGCAGGTTCGATGGCGGCTCGGCGGTGCTTCAGAAGGGCGACCGTTTCGTGCTCGACCGCGAGCGAAAGGCCGGCGATTCGCAGCGGGTCGATCTGCCCCATGCGGAGCTGTTCGCGGCGATCAAGCCGGGCGACCGGGTGCTGATCGACGACGGCAAGATTCGCCTGAAGGTTCTCGACGCGGGCGACAGCCGAATCGAGGCCGAGGTCGTCGTTGGCGGGATCATTTCCGATCACAAAGGCGTGAACGTCCCGGACGTGGTCGTTCCGATCCCGGCGCTGACCGACAAGGACAGGAAGGACCTGAAGTTCGCGCTCGAACAGCGCGCGGACTGGATCGCACTGTCCTTCGTCCAGCGGCCCGAGGATGTCGCGGAAGCGCGCGAGATGATCGGCGAGAAGGCCGCTTTGATGGCCAAGATCGAGAAACCGGCCGCCGTCGAACGGCTCAATGACATCATCGCCCTCTCGGACGGGGTCATGGTCGCCCGCGGCGATCTCGGAGTCGAACTCCCGCCGTGGGAAGTGCCGCCGGTCCAGAACAAGATCGTCGCCTCCGCTCGCCAGTTCGGTAAGCCGGTCGTGGTCGCGACCCAGATGCTGGAATCGATGATCGTGTCGCCCTCGCCGACCCGGGCCGAAGTCAGCGACGTCGCGACGGCAATCTACGACGGCGCCGACGCGGTCATGCTTTCCGCCGAAAGCGCGACCGGGCAATTCCCGTGTGAAGCGGTGCAGATGATGGACCGGATCGCGAGGAGCGTCGAGAGCGACCCCGTCTATCCGGCGCGGGTCCATTTCACCGAAACGAAGCTGGAACCGACGACCGCGGACGCACTCGCGGCCTCCGCCCGCCAGATCGTCAACACGGTCTCGGCCCGTGCGATGGTCTGTTACACCAGCTCGGGCTCGACGGCCCGGCGCATCGCCCGCGAGCGCCCCGCGGTGCCGGTGCTGGCGATGACCGCCTCGCATCACACGGCTCGCCGCCTCGGCCTCTTGTGGGGCGTCCACGCCGTCCACACGCGCGATGTCGAGAGCTTCGAGGAAATGGTCGCCAAGGCCAAGCGGATGGCGTTGCGTCACCAGATCGCCGCGGGCGGTGACCGGCTGGTGCTGATGGCCGGTGTCCCGTTCGGCATTTCAGGCTCGACCAACGTGGTCCACGTCGTGCGGCTCGTCGGCGACGAGCTGGACCGTTACGTTAAGGCGAAAGGCTAGCGGGGGGAGAACCGCCCGCAGCAGCGCCGTCAGCGCGTGGGCCCCGCGCGCGAGCAGATCTCCGCCAGCGTGTCGCCGCTTCCGGCAAACACGCCGCGCGGGTCAGTCCGCTTTCGATTATCGAGTCCCGGCCATCTCGTCGCGCGCGTAGGTCTTTGGCGTCTGCTCGGCCTCGAGCGGCGCGCCGTAGTTCCACAGGTCCAGCCTGGGCGTACAAAGCCCGCCGTCCTCGGGCTCGAAATCATAAGCGCAGATTCCGCAATTGAGGATCTCCGCCTCGCGGTCGATGTCGAGGATCTCGCGCTCGTCGAGTCCTTCCAGAATGTAGCGAAAACACAAGACGACGACCTGGTGGCAGACGACCAGCACGCGCTTGTCGGAATAATGCAGGTTGATCGTATTGAGCGCGGAGCGAAGGCGAAGAATCACGTCGGCCCAGCTCTCGCCGCCGGGCGGCCGATGGTAGAATTTGCCGAGCATCTGACGGTGTCCGGCCTCGTCGGGAAATCGCGCGCGGATTCCGGTTGTCGTCAGCCGGTCGAAAATTCCGAACTCGCGTTCGCGGAGGCGTTCGTCGAGGATCGTATTCTGGATTCCGCCCGCCAGGGCGCCGGCCTCGCAGATGATCTTCGCGGTCTGCTGAGCGCGGAGATAGGGCGAAGACAGAATGACCTGGGGCCGCTCCTCGTTCGGAAGTGAGGCAAACCATCTGCCGGCCGCCTTCGCCTGCTCCTCGCCGAGTTTGGACAAGGGCACGTCGACGTCGCGGACGTCGATCTCGATTTCGTGCCGCCCGGCCTCGTCGGCGATCTCCCGCGCGACATTGCCCTGGCTTTGTCCGTGACGGACGAGCCAGAGCCGTTCCGGCCAATGCTGCCGTGGTGCCATGAGGGGAGGAAAGCGCGAAGCGCGGATTCTTTCCCGAGCCCGCGCGCTATTCCGCCGCGACCGCCGTCGGTTCGGCGTTCTCGGCCTTCCGCTTTTCGTCCATCCGCCGGAAGGTCGCGAGCGCCTGCCCGACGATCTGGTCCATGTTGTAATAGCGGTAGGTCGCAAGACGCCCGACGAAGGTCACGTCGTCGGTGTCGTCAGCAAGCGCTTCATAGCGCTTGAACAGTTCCTGATTCTCGGCGCGCGGGATCGGATAATATGGATCGCCCTCCGCCGACGGAAATTCATAGGTGATCGTCGTCAGCGGATGCTGCTGGCCGGTCAAATGCTTGTACTCGCTGATCCGCGTGTAGGGCACGTCAGGGGCGGGATAGTTGACGGTCCCGGTCTCCTGGAACCGGTCCTGCTCGAGCGTCTGATGGTCGAACTTCAGGCTGCGGTAGGGCAGCTTGCCGAAGCGGTGGTCGAAATATTCGTCGATCGGTCCGGTGTAGATCAGGTGATCGGCGATTTCCTTCCAGCTGTCCTTTAGGTCGCGGAAATCGACTCCGGTCCGGACGCCGATCAGCGGATTGTCCAGCATCTTCCGGAACATCGCCGTGTAGCCGCGCTTCGGCATCGCCTGGAAGCTGTCGGTGAAATAGCGATCGTCGGTATTGGTTCGCGTCGGGATCCGCGCGGTCACCGACTTGTCGAGCTCCGATGGATCGAGCCCCCATTGCTTGCGGGTGTAGCCCTGGAAAAACAGTTCGTAGAGCTCTCGCCCGACGGCGTTCACGACCACGTCTTCTGACGTCTGGATGTCCTCTACCGGCTCGGCGCGCGACGCCAGATAGTTCTCCGCTTCCTCGTCGGTTTTGAGGTCGAGGCCGAACAATGTGTTGAGCGTGATCCGGTTGATCGGGATGGGGACGAGCTTGTCACGGACGACCGCGCGGACGCGGTGCTCGTAAGGCCGCCACTCGGTGAACTGCGAGAGGTATTCGACGACCATCTCGCTGTTCGTGTGGAAGATATGCGGTCCATATTTGTGGTACAGGATTCCCGCCTCATTCGGCTCGTCATAGGCGTTGCCGCCGATGTGCGGCCGCCGGTCGATCAGGAGGACTCGGGCATCGTGCTGGCTGGCAAGGCGCTCGGCGAGGACGGAGCCGGCGAAACCGGCTCCGACAATCAGATAATCATAGGGCTTGCGCCGCCGCCCGGGCGTTCCGAAAGGCGCATTCATTCCGCGGCCACCAGAAGTGCCGAGGCATCGGAAACTGCCCGCTCGCCGAGAAGCTCGCCGATGAGCGCGGCCATCCTCGCTTGGGTCGTGCTCCAGCTGGTTGCGGACAGCAGCAAGTCGGCTTCGGCGAGCCAATCGCCGTTGCGCCCGAGCTTTAGCATCCGCTCGCACTGGGCCACGAATTCGTCCGCGGTCGATGCAATTCCGACACCTTCGAGCTGGCCATAGTGGCGAACCACGTCCTTGATCGGGCTCGATACGACGGGCTTTCCGCCCGCCAGATATTCCGGCGTCTTGGTCGGCGAGATGAACTGCGTGGATTCGTTCATCGCGAACGGCATCAGAGCGACATCCCAGCCGCTGAGATAGGCAGGCAGCTGCTCGTACTTCTTGCCGCCGAGATAATGGATGTTCGGCCGCTTCGGCAGATCGGCGGGGTCGATCTTCACGACCGGCCCGACCATCACGAACGACCAGTCGGGACGCATTTCCGCGATTCGATCGAGGAGCTCGATGTCGAAGCGTTCGTCGATGACTCCATAGAAGCCGAGGCGAGGCCGCGGCAGCTCTTCCTGGTCGGCGGGATCGAACTGCATCGCTCTCGCCTTCGCAAAGTGGCAGCGGTCGACCGAAGAGGGGAACAGGTGAACGCTGTCGTGCCGGTCCTTCTTTGCCTCGTAGAGGCTGGAGCCGCCGGTGAAGACGAGGTCGGCGCGGTCGATCAGCTCCTGCTCCAGGTCGAGCAGGTTCTGCGGAGCGAACTTGAACTTCGAAAGCTCGTCCATCGCGTCGAACACCACGACGCTCGCGTCGAGATCGCGCGAGAAAGGCAGCATCATCGGCGTGTAATACCACGCGACGATCGGGCGGCTGAGGCCGGCCGAATACGCATCGAGGAGCCGCTTTAGGGCAGCGTCGCGCTCGTCGTCATTCAGCCCCTTGGGAAGGTGCGGGACAACGATCCGGACGTTTGGATGATCTTCGGCGGCGCGGACCCGAAGCAGCGGCGCCTCGTCCTCGCCGATCTCCATCGGCTCTTCCCAGAAGATGACGGTCATCTCGTCGGCGAAACGGCTCATCAACTGCTGCGGACGCTGGAACACGAAGTCCCATCGCAGGTGCGAAAAGCAAAGGAGGGTGGGCTTGTCTGAATCCGGCGCGAAGGGTTCGGCTTGGGACTCAACTGGCACCCCGACGCGGGTGGTCATTGGGCGGGTCACTCCTGTAAATGGTTACGGCGAGGAAACTCTCTCCTGTCCAACGGGCCGGATGCCACCGCAGTTCCAGTCACCTAACCTGCATCAAGCAGATTCCGCCGTTGTGCAATGCAGCAGCGCCTCGGCGCGCGATTGACCGCGTGCGCCGAGCCGTGGAAGGAGAGCGCCGAAACGCAACGCCGCCGCTGGAGGAATCGTGGCCACGACCATCGAAGAACTGGAAAAACGGCGGGAGCTTGCCCGGCTTGGCGGCGGCGAGAAGCGTATTGCAGCGCAACATGCAAAAGGGCGGCTGACCGCCCGCGAGCGGCTGTCGGTGCTTCTCGATCCCGGCAGCTTCGAAGAATATGACATGTTCGTCGAGCACAATGCGACCGACTTCGGGATGGAGACGCAGAAGATCCCGGGCGACGGGGTCGTCACCGGCTCTGGCACGATCAACGGCCGCCTCGTCTACGTGTTCGCGCAGGACTTCACCGTATTCGGCGGCTCGCTGAGCGAGCGCCATGCGCAGAAGATCTGCAAGGTGATGGACATGGCGATGAAGGTCGGCGCGCCCGTCATCGGCCTCAACGATTCCGGCGGCGCTCGAATCCAGGAAGGAGTCGCGTCCCTCGGCGGTTACGCGGAAGTGTTCCAGCGCAATGTTCTTGCGTCCGGTGTCATCCCGCAGGTCAGCCTGATCATGGGCCCGTGCGCGGGCGGCGCCGTCTATTCGCCGGCGATGACCGACTTCATCTTCATGGTGAAGGACAGCTCCTACATGTTCGTCACCGGGCCCGACGTGGTGAAGACCGTCACCAACGAGGTCGTGACCCAGGAGGAGCTTGGCGGGGCGATCACGCATACGAAGAAATCCGGCGTTGCCGACGTCGCGTTCGAGAACGACATCGATGCATTGCTCGCAACGCGCGACTTCTTCGATTTCCTGCCGCTGTCGAACCGCCACGATTTGCCGGTGCGGCCGACCGATGACCCCGCGGACCGGATCGAGGAAAGCCTCGATACCCTGATCCCGCCGAGCGCCAACCAGCCCTATGACATGCACGAGCTGATCCGGAAGGTCGCGGACGAGGGCGATTTCTTTGAGCTCCAGCCGACCCACGCCGCCAACATCCTCATCGGCTTTATCCGCATCGAGGGGCGCACGGTCGGAGTCGTCGCCAACCAGCCGATGGTTCTGGCCGGAGTCCTCGACATCAATTCATCGAAGAAGGCCGCGCGGTTCGTCCGCTTCTGCGACGCCTTCGACATTCCGATCCTGACCTTCGTCGACGTTCCCGGCTTCCTTCCCGGAGTTGGACAGGAGCATCACGGGATCATCAAGCACGGCGCGAAGCTGCTCTTCGCTTATGCCGAGGCGACGGTTCCGAAGATCACGGTAATCACGCGCAAGGCCTATGGAGGAGCCTATGACGTGATGGCGTCAAAGCACCTCCGCGGCGATTTGAACTATGCCTGGCCGACCGCCGAGATCGCGGTGATGGGCGCCAAGGGCGCGGTCGAGATCATCTTCCGCAAGGAAGCCGACGACCCAGCCAAGATCGCCGAGAAGACGCGCGAATATGAAGAGCGCTTCGCCAACCCCTTCGTGGCGGCGAGCAAGGGCTTTATCGACGAAGTGATCATGCCGCATTCGACGCGGAAGCGGGTGGCGCTCGGCCTTCGCAAGCTGCGCGACAAGCAACTCGAGAATCCGTGGAAAAAACACGGCAACATACCGCTCTGAACAGCCTCTTTTGGCTCTCAACGTTGTTGCTTGCAGTAAGCGCCGCGCTCTTCGTCGTTGGCCTTTTCGCGAGGCTTCCGGTCAGTGGTGACGCATTTGTCATACTGATGTTTGCCGCACTGGTCAGTCGCGCGACTTTCTACGCGGCGCTGTACCTTTCGAGCCGTTCCGCTGGCGGTCGCGCGGCGACGTATGCCGCCTTCCAATTCATCGCCTGGATTGCCATTGCGTCGGCATTCTTCGCATTTGTTGTTCTCTACCAATTTCGGAATCACCTATGAGCACGTACACCGCCACCATCCGCTGGACCCGCGATCCGGAGACTGACTTCGCTCGCGGGCAGTACAGCCGCGCGCACAATTGGTCGTTCGACGGCGGGATCACCCTTGCCGCAAGCGCCAGCCCGCATGTCGTTCCCGCGCCCTGGTCCAACAAGGACGCGGTCGATCCGGAAGAGGCGTTCGTCGCGTCGCTTGCGTCCTGCCACATGCTCTTCTTCGTCGACCTCGCGCGGCGCGCAGGGCTCGTAATCGACAGCTACGTCGATGAGGCGGAAGGCGTTCTCGAAAGGCGCGACGACGGCAAGATGTGGATGAGCAGCGTGACGCTTCGCCCGAAGATCGACTGGTGCGGGGACGCCCCGGACGACGCGACGATCGCCGACCTTCACCACAAGGCCCACGACGCCTGCTTCATCGCCAACAGCGTAACGACGAAGGTGACGGTAGAATGAAACTCGGCCGCCTCAACCATGTCGGGGTCGCGACCCCGTCGATCGAGAAGAGTCTCGAGATATACCGGACGATGTTCGGCGCCGAGCCGCATGGGGCGCCGTTCGATCTTCCGGCGCAGGGAGTGCGCGTCTGCTTCGTCGATACGCCCAATTCGCAAATCGAGCTGATCGAGCCGCTGGGCGAAGCCTCGCCCATCGTGAAGTTTCTGGAGAAGAACCCGGCGGGCGGGCAGCACCATGTCTGCTTCGAAGTGCCGGAGATCCACGCCGCCAAAGCCGAGCTGGAGGCGAGCGGCGCGCGGGTCCTCGGCGAGCCGCGCATCGGCGCCCATGGCACGCCGGTCTTCTTCGTTCACCCGAAGGACATGGGCGGAGTCCTAGTCGAGATCATGGAGTCGCCGAAGCACTGAGGTGCTCGCAATGGGACAGGGACTTAATCGCAGGGAATTGCTCGGCGCCGCGGGCGCCGGCATGGTCGCTTTGCTACTGTTCCAGAGGCCCGCGGCCGGCGCTCCCAATTTCCAGGTCAGTCACAGCCCCGCCGAATGGCGCAAGCTACTCGGGCCAGAGCGCTACGCGGTGCTTCGCGAAGCGGCGACCGAGCGGCCGTTCTCGAGCCCGCTCGACGAGGAGCATCGCAAGGGCCTCTACAGCTGCGCCGGCTGCGCTCTCCCGCTCTATCCCTCGACGACCAAGTTCGACAGCGGCACCGGCTGGCCGAGCTTCTGGGCGCCGCTGAAGAACGCAATCGTCACCCGCGCCGATCACAGCCTGCTGATGGAGCGCACCGAAGTTTTGTGCCGCCGCTGCGGAGGGCATCTCGGGCATGTGTTCGACGACGGGCCGAAACCCACGGGGCTGCGCTATTGCATGAACGGGCTGGCGCTGGCGTTCCGGCCTGCATGAGGAGAGCCGCATGAACCGCTTTGCCGATTTCGCGCTGTCCGGCCTCGCGCTGCTTGGGACCTCCGCCGCCGCGGCGCCGCAGCCGCACCTGGCAACTGCGGTGCTCGCCGGCGGCTGCTTCTGGGGAATGGAGGCGGTCTTCGAGCACGTGAAGGGGGTCACCGTCGTCGTCTCCGGCTTTGCCGGCGGATCGGCCAGGGATGCCAGCTACGACCAGGTCAGCAGCGAACGCACCCGTCACGCAGAAGCGGTGCGCATCACCTATGACCCGGCGAAGATCAGCTATTTTGACCTGCTGAAGATCTACTTCACGGTCGCCCACGATCCGACGCAGGTGAACCGCCAGGGTCCCGACGTCGGCCTCAGCTATCGCTCGGCGATTTTCCCGCAGGATGCGCAGCAGCGCGCTGTCGCTGCGAAGACGATCGCGCAGCTGAAAGGCATGGGGAAGCGGATCGCGACTGGGATCGAAAGCGGCGGCTTCTATCCCGCCGAGGCCTATCACCAGGACTATGTCCGCAAGCACCCGGACGCGCCTTACGTCGTCATCAACGACCTGCCGAAGCTCGCCAAGCTGAAGCGCGATTATCCGGGGTGGTGGAAGACCTGAGCGAGCGGCCTCGCTCCGCGCGAGCCTTGTACTCGCGGATGCCCCGCATCCGCTGTGCGCGACCTCGCTTCACTCGGATTCTCGTGCTCGGATGCGCCCCGCGCATCCTGTGCGCGAGAATGGTGCCCAGGGGCGGAATCGAACCACCGACACCGTGATTTTCAGTCACGTGCTCTACCAACTGAGCTACCTGGGCTTTTCGCCTGTCCGGCCGGCCGGCCGTCCGAGCGGGAGCGTCCCTAGCCGTCGCCCCCTTCACTGTCCACCCCGTCCGGAGCCGCCGCCGGGCCCGGGATCCGATAGCCTTCGCCGAGCCATTTCAACAGGTCGCGGTCCTTGCAGCCGCGCGAGCAGAAGGGCGCGTGCTCCTTCGACGGCGGCTTGCCGCACATCGGACAGGGCTTGTCAGCCTTTCTCGGCATAGGACCCATGGATGGGGAGCGTGGCGTCCGCGCGCAAGGTGACAGGGCCGCCGACCTGCATCGCAAGTGCGTCCGTCCAGTCGGGTCGCGCCTCGATCACCGCAGCGACGGCGGAATGGGCGACGAGCCGCTTCGGCCCTGGAGGGTCGAACGCGACTCTGCGGAGGAGGGCTCGCGCTTCAAAGCCCGCTCCGTCCTGCGCCAGTTCCAGCAGCGAAACTCGCGCGCGCGGGCGGACGACCTGGAGGAATCCGAAGCCGTTGACGGCGGTGCGCTCGAACGGTTGCGGCAGGGCGTCGTCGACCGCTTGTGCTGCGGCACTACGTGCGTCCCTTCCCCTTGCCGTCGGGAGATCGATTCCGATTGAGCCGCCGATATCGAGACGCCTGATGGCCTCGGCCGCTGCCCGCGCTCCGGCAATGGCCAACTCCTGCGCCGGGAGGGTACCGTCGACGTCGATGAGCGTCATTGCCGGGGTGAAGAACAGCCCGAGGCTCCCGCCCGGAAAGTCGATCCGGCCGGAGCGGGCTTCATCCACCAGTTCGTTCCAGCCAAGTTCAGCGAACTCGTCCCGAGGGGCGGGGAAGGCGAGCTTTCGCACGGCTTGCCCCGTCGCCCGAAGCCGTTCGGTGAGCGACTGCGGCCGACGGCGCTCGTGACGGGTCGCCTTCGCCAGCGGCCGCTTCCATGGCTCCGGCACGGGTCCGGCCGTGGCCGCGCGCGTGATCTCCATGGTGAAAGTCGCGCCCTCGGTAATCTCCTTGGGGACGTGGGGCAGCAAATAGTCGGTTCCGCTTTCGTCTCGGGCTGTGCCGTTGCGTCCGCCGGCACCCGCCTGGACCAGCCGCGCTTCGAGGATCGTGCCCGCCGGGGTGGTCCCCTCCAGCTCGATCCGCGCTTCGAGGATACGGCCGTCGCCGACCAGCGCCGCGCGGGTCTCGCCTATCCCCTTCTCGACGATCCACTCAGGCAATTGGGTATCCGGTCGCCTTCAACAGATTGCGGGTCTCCGCCACCGGAAGCCCGACGACGTTCGAATAGCTTCCGGCAATGGTGCGAACGTAAACTTCGCCATAGCCCTGCAAGGCATAGCCGCCGGCCTTGCCGCGCCATTCGCCGTGGCCGGCATAAAAGTCGATCTCTTCATCCGACAGCCGCTTCATTGCGATCATGGTCTCGACAACGCGGGTTCGGACAGGCTTGCCGGGCGCTGCAAGAGCTACGCCGGTCAGGACGCGGTGCCGTCGTCCCGACAGCAAATTCATGCAGGCGCGCAGCGTTGCTTCGTCCTCGACCTTCGGAAGGATCCGCCGCCCGACCGCCACGACCGTGTCGGCGGCAAGCACGAGCGCATCGGGGTGGCGTTGCGCCACTGCTTCGGCTTTCTCGCGTGCCAGGCGCAGCGCATGATCGCGCGGCAACTCGCCCTTCGGAACGCTCTCGTCGATGTCGGCAGGGACGATCTCATCCGGAACGACACCGATGCGAGCCAGAAGGTCGAGGCGTCGCGGGCTCGCCGAGGCGAGGATGAGCTTCATTTACGGACGGCCCGGCGGCCCTCCGCGGCCGGGCATGAAGCGATAGGTGATGCGGCCTTTGGTGAGGTCGTAGGGGGTCATTTCCACGAGGACTTCGTCCCCGGTAAGAACGCGGATGCGGTTCTTGCGCATCTTTCCGGCGGTATGGCCGAGGATCTCGTGGCCGTTCTCGAGTTTCACGCGGAACATCGCATTGGGCAGCAGCTCCACTACCTGACCGCGCATTTCGAGAAGTTCTTCCTTGGCCAAACTCTACCTCGTTTCCTCTTGAAAAAGACGCGGTGCCTTAGCGGTGCGGCTGTTAAATGTGAAGGTGCGGCCGTCAGACCGTCAGGATCGTCGATCCACTCGTTTTGCGGGCCTCGAGGGCGCGGTGAGCCTCCGCCGCATCCTTGAGCGCGAAGCGCTGCTTGGCTTCGATCTTCACCTTGCCCGACCGCACCATGTCAAAGAGATCGTTGGCAGACTGCTCCAGTTCCGGCCGCGTCGCGATGTAATGGAAGAGCGTCGGCCGGGTCAGGAACAGCGAACCCTTCTGGGACAGGATCAGCGGACTGATCGGATCGACCGGACCTGAGGCATTCCCGAAGCTGACCATCAGCCCGCGCGGACGCAGGCAATCGAGCGATTGCATGAAGGTCGACTTGCCAACGGAATCGTAGACGACCGGCAGCTTCTGGCCGGCCGTGAGCTTGCGAACCTCATCGACGAAATCCTGGCGCGTATAGAGGATTGGGTGGTGGCAGCCATGGGCTCGGGCGAGCTCGGCTTTCTCTTCCGTGGAAACGGTGCCGATGACGGTTGCCCCCAGCGCGCTCGCCCATTGGCACAGGATCAGGCCAACTCCGCCGGCAGCGGCGTGAACCAGGATCGTGTCGCCATCCTTGACTGGATAAACGGCGCGAAGAAGCATTCGAACGGTCATGCCCTGGAGCATCATCGATGCCGCCTGCTGGAACGAGATTTCGTCAGGCAGCTTCACGACGCGGTCTGCATCGATCAGCCGTTCCTCGGCATAGCCGCCCTGCGGACCGGCATAGGCGACGCGGTCGCCGGGCTTGAAGTCATGCACCTGGTCGCCGACGGCCTCGACGGTTCCGGCACCCTCAACTCCCGGAGTGAAGGGCGCGCGTTGGGGATAGAGGCCGGAGCGATGATAGACATCGATGAAGTTGAGGCCGGCAGCGGCCTGGCGGATCCGGAGCTGACCGGGCCCGGGCTCCCCGACCTCGACCTCTTCCCATCGGAGAACTTCGGGGCCGCCGGCTTCATGGATTCGGATGGCGTGAGTCATGGCACCGCTTCAACGCCTCGCCGAGCCAAAAGAAAAGCCCCGCCGCGGCATTTGCCGGGCGGGGCTCTCCTCAGTCGCGATGAGCCGCTTTAGCCCGCGGCATGCCCAGCGAGCGCCGCCAGCAGGAGCAATGCGACGATGTTGGTGATCTTGATCATCGGGTTCACGGCCGGGCCGGCGGTATCCTTGTAAGGGTCGCCGACCGTGTCACCGGTGACCGCGGCCATGTGGGCGTCCGAGCCCTTGCCGCCGTAATTGCCGTCTTCGATATATTTCTTCGCATTGTCCCAGGCGCCGCCGCCGCTCGTCATCGAGATTGCGACGAACAGGCCGGACACGATCACTCCGATCAGGAGCGCGCCGAGGGCAGCGAAGCCCTGCTCCGCACCGGCGACGTAACGGACGATGAAGAAGATCACGATCGGAGCGAAGACCGGAAGCAGCGACGGGATGATCATCTCCCTGATCGCGGCCTTGGTCACGAGGTCGACCGTGCGCGCGTAATTGGGGCGCGATGAGCCGTCCATGATGCCCGGATTGTCGCGGAACTGCGCACGCACTTCCTCGACCACCGCGCCGCCGGCGCGGCCGACGGCCATCATGCCCATCGCTCCGAACAGGTAGGGCAGGAGCGCACCGATCAGCAGGCCGACGATGACGTAGGGATTAGCCAGGCTGAAATCGATGTTGTCGTAGGAGACACCGAGGTCGCCCGCGAAACGGCTGAGGTCGGTCGTATAGGCGGCGAACAGCACCAGCGCGCCGAGGCCCGCCGAGGCAATCGCATAGCCCTTGGTGACCGCCTTGGTCGTGTTGCCGACCGCGTCGAGGGCGTCGGTGCGGTGGCGCACTTCCTCCTCAAGGCCCGCCATCTCCGCGATTCCGCCGGCGTTGTCGGTCACCGGACCGTAAGCGTCGAGGGCGACGACCATTCCGGCAAGCGACAGGAGCGCCGTCGCCGCGAAGCCGATTCCGATCAGGCCGGCGAGGCTGTAGGCGACGATGATGCCGATGCAGATGACGATCGCGGGAAGCGCGGTCGCCTCCATGCTGACGGCAAGACCCTGGATGATGTTGGTTGCATGGCCGGTCCGCGAAGCCGCGGCGACGGACTGCACCGGGCGATGATTGGTCCCGGTGTAATATTCCGTGATCCAGACGATCAGGCCGGTGACGACGAGGCCCACAAGCATCGACCAATACAAGTCCCATCCGGTGAAGTCGGTCGTATTGCCGACCGCGTCCGTCACGCTTCCGGCGACGGCATTGAGGTCACCCAGAACGTAGGTGGTCACGCCGTAGAGCGCGAAGACCGAGAGGACGGCGGTGACGATGAAGCCCTTGTAGAGAGCGCCCATGATCGAGCCCCCCTTGCCGAGCCGGACGAAATAGGTGCCGATGATCGAGGTGATGATGCAGGCTCCGCCGACCAGGAGCGGAAGGCTCATCAGCGACAGCAGGCCCGGGCCGGCGGTGACGAGCAGCGCCAGCAACACCATCGTCGCGCCGACCGTCACGACATACGTCTCGAACAGGTCGGCGGCCATGCCGGCGCAATCGCCGACGTTGTCGCCGACGTTGTCCGCGATCACGGCCGGATTGCGGGGATCGTCCTCCGGAATGCCGGCTTCGATCTTGCCGACGAGGTCCGCGCCGACGTCGGCGGCCTTGGTGAAGATGCCGCCACCGAGACGAGCGAAGATCGAGATCAGCGAGGCGCCGAAGGCCAAAGCGACGAGCGCGTCGATGACCTCACGGTCGTTCGGAGCGAGCGCGCGGATGTCCGTCAGGACGTAGAAGAACACGGAAATCGCGAGCAGCGCGAGGCCGGCAACGAGCATTCCGGTGACCGCACCGGCGCGGAAGGCAACGGTGAGGCCGCGCTGCAGGCTGGTGCGCGCCGCTTCGGCGGTCCGCACATTCGACCGAACCGAGATGTTCATCCCGATGTAGCCGGCCGCTCCGGACAGGATCGCACCGAGCGCGAAGCCGATCGCCTGGATCGGACCGAGGAGGAAGAAGATCAGGACCGCGACAACGACTCCGACGATCCCGATCGTCGTGTACTGGCGGCCAAGATAGGCCTTGGCGCCTTCCATGATGGCGCCCGACACTTCCTGCATTCGCTGGTTGCCGGCGGGTGCGCCGAGGACCTGGGAGCTGGTGAAGATGCCGTAGATGAGGGCGATCACGCCACAGGCGATCGCGATCAGAGTGAGGTTCATGTCTTTCCCCGTTGGCGGCAAAAATTGAGGGCCGGCGTGCGGGTCGCATCCGGCGGATTTTCGCCCTTTATGGCGGGTTGGCGCGGCTGGCAACCGCGAGCGTTGATTAGCGAAGGAGGAACGCGGCGGCCGCCATTCCGCAGGCGAGGCCGCTAAAGCCGATCATCCACTGACGCACTCGAAGCGCGATGCTCATAGCCCAGCCTCTCCGGTAGGGGGACGTCGCCGGTGCGGTCGTGGAGCATGAAACCGCGTCCGGCGACGAGCCGCCCGATGCAGGCAAGGGTCGGCGCTCGAGGTAAAGAAAGACTTACCGGGTCGAGATCGGCCGGAAAGGCCGCGAGGAGGGCATAATCGTCCCCACCGGTCGCGGCGAACAGCCGAGCGGCGCGATCCTGCCCGCGTTCGGCGGCGAAAGCTGTCGACAAAGGTAGCGAGTCGAGATCGACTTCGGCACCGCATCCGCTCGCCGAGCAGAGACGCGACAGGTCGATGAGAAGCCCGTCGGAAATATCCATCATCGCAGTTGCGTGGGGGGCGAGGGCGCGCCCCATTTCCAACAGCGGGACGGGCCTGCGGTAGATGTCGACGAGGGATCCGGTCGCCGCCGGATCGTCGATCAGCTGCGCTAGCCCCGCCGAGGAATCGCCAATCGTGCCGGCAACCCAAAGCCGGTCTCCGGCCTTGCCGCCGGAGCGGCTTGGGACATTCTCTCCCGCGCGGCCAATCGCCGTAAGCCCATAGACCCGGGGAGCGTCCGGCGGCAGCGCAATGGTGTCGCCGCCGATCAAGGCCACGTCATAGCTCTCGCAGGCGGCCGCGATTCCATCGATCACCCCGGAGTCCCAGTCGTTCTCCGAAATCGAAAAGGACAGAAGGACCGCAACCGGCTCCGCGCCCTTCGCCGCGAGGTCCGACAGGTTCACCGCGACGAGCTTCCAGCCGACGCTTGCCGGCGGATCGGACGACCGGAAATGGACTCCTTCCGCGAGGCTATCCTGCGTGAGGACGAGGCCGTCGAGCACGGCGGCGTCGTCGCGAAGCTGGCGCGCCGCCGGATGGGTGGCGATCCGCCTCAGGCGTTCGATCAAATCGGCTTCGTTCATGGGGCGCTCAGTCTGCGAAACGAACGGCCGCACAGCAATGGTCAGCGGCGGACTTCTTTTGCGATTGCGTCGAGGAGGCCGTTGACGAACCCGCTCTCGCGCTTGTCGTAGAAGGCGTGGGCGACGTCGACATATTCGGAAATCACCGAGCCGACGGGGACATCGGGTCGGGCGATCAGCTCATAGGTGCCGGCGCGGAGGATCGCTCGCATCGGGCGGTCCAGCCGTTCCAGCGTCCAGCCGGTCGCGAGCTTGGCCGCGATCGCCTCGTCGATCTCCGGTTTGCGGGCGTCCGAGCCGGCGACGATATCGTCGAAAAAGTCGATCTCGGCCTCGTGATATTGCTCGTCCTCGATGGTTGCGCCGAGCCGGTGATCGTGAAATTCCTTGAGCAGACGGGCAAGCGGCGTTCCCTCCATTTCCTGCTGGTAAAGCGCCTGGACCGCCGCGAGCCGAGCGGCGGAACGGGATTTCGATCTGGCGGCGGTCGTCATTGCGCGGCGCTGTAGCGGCGCCTTGCCGTCAGGGATAGCTCACCGTCATCGGAATCTCGGGAAGCGGGATGAACT
>Ga0207678_10001556_pt1 | contig 21059 bp, 19 predicted proteins | sample KBSC63metaG_FD_184319 | JGI IMG/M metagenome (GOLD analysis project Ga0207678, IMG submission 184319) | Corn rhizosphere microbial communities from Kellogg Biological Station, Michigan, USA - KBS C6-3 metaG (SPAdes) (version 2) | ecosystem: Host-associated > Plants > Roots > Rhizosphere > Soil ... | reverse complement strand
CAGATCTATCGGATCGACCATTTCCTCGGCAAGGAAACGGTCCAGAACATCATGGTGCTGCGGTTCGCCAACGGCATCTTCGAGCCGCTATGGAACCGCGACCATATCGATCACGTGCAGATCACGGCCGCCGAAACCGTGGGCGTCGAGCGACGCGGGCGCTTCTACGAGAAGACCGGCGCGTTACGGGACATGGTGCCGAACCATTTGTTTCAGTTGCTCGCCATGATCGGAATGGAGCCGCCGACCTCATTCGATGCCGACGCGGTGCGGGCCAAGAAGACGGAATTGTTCGAGGCGATCCATCCCATCTCGCCGGAGGACGCAGTACGCGGCCAGTATGGCAGCGGGGAGATCCTCGGTCGTAAAGTGCTGAACTATCGGGAAGAGACCGATGTTGCCGCCGATTCCCGGACGGAAACATACGTCGCCCTCAAGCTCGGTATCGACAATTGGCGCTGGGCCGGCGTGCCGTTCTATCTGCGTACCGGCAAGTCGCTTTCCAGCCGCACTACCGAGATCACGGTGCAGTTCCGTCAAGCCCCCTACTCGCTCTTTCGCGATACTCCGGTAGAGCGACTTCCCCCGAACATCCTGACACTCCGCATCCAGCCGGACGAAGGACTGTCAATCAGTTTCAGCGCCAAGCGGCCCGGCTCCGAGATTGAGATCGACGGCGTGGATATGGACTTTGCATACCGCGACTATTTCGCCCCGCTCGCAGCGGTCGGCTACGAAACGCTCATATACGACTGCCTTATCGGCGACGCCAGTCTGTTCCAGCGCGCCGATACGGTCGAAGCAGCTTGGCGCGCGGTGCAAGGCCTGCTCGATTCCTGGGCACGCGATCCCGTTGTCGATTTCCCCAATTACGCGGCCGGCAGCGCCGGCCCCGATGCCGCCGATCGACTGCTCGGCCGCGATGGGCGTGCATGGCTGCCGATCAATTCCGGCCATCAACACCCGAAGCATAGCGCATCAGCCGGCAACGGCTCATGACGACGGCGGCTTGCCGAACGGCTGAATGCTAATGATCTGATCTAGGGACGCCATGAGGTGAGACATGAAAGCCACTCAAGACCTGCACGACCTGGGCCAGAGCCTCTGGCTTGATAACATCACGCGCAACTTGTTGAAGACGGGCGTGCTCCGCCGCTACATCGACGAGTTGTCGGTCACCGGGCTGACGTCGAACCCGACGATCTTCGACCACGCGATCAAGAACAGCAGCGATTACGACAGCGCGATCAAAAGCAAGCTCGCGGAAGGCAAATCGGGAGAGAAACTGTTCTTCGAACTGGCGCTGGAGGACCTCACGCAAGCCGCGGACCTGTTCCGACCGGTTCACGATCGGAGCTGTGGCGTGGATGGCTGGGTTTCGCTCGAAGTGTCGCCTTTGCTCGCACACGACACCAAATCGACGATTGCCGTGGCCAAGGATCTGCATGCGCGGGCCGGGCGTCCCAATCTCCTGATCAAGATTCCCGGTACGCCGGAGGGCCTGCCGGCCATCGAAGAGGCCATCTTTGGGGGCGTGCCGGTCAACGTCACGCTGCTCTTCTCCGATGACCAGTACGTGGCGGCTGCCGACGCCTTCATGCGCGGGATCGAGCGGCGCATCGAAGCAGGATTGCCGCCCAATATCGGCTCAGTGGCATCGGTCTTCATCAGCCGCTGGGACGTCGCAGTGGCGGGCAAAGTCCCGGAGACGCTCAACAACCAACTGGGCATCGCCGTCGCCAAGCGCACCTACAAGGCGTATCTTGATCAGCTGAGTTCGCCGCGCTGGATGCGCGCGTACAATGCTGGAGCCCGGCCGCAGCGCCTGTTGTGGGCCAGCACCGGAACCAAGGACCCGAAGGCTTCGGCCACCCTATACATCACGGCCCTCGCCGCTCCATTCACCGTGAACACCATGCCTGAGGGAACGCTGAAGGCGCTCGCCGCCGCCAGCGGTGGAGGGACGACGATGCCTGCGGACGGCGGCGATTGCGAAGACGTGCTGGCGCGGTTCGCCGCGGCGAAGATCGACGTCAAGGCGCTGGCGGCCCAACTGCAAGACGAAGGCGCCAAATCGTTCGTCAATTCGTGGAACGAGCTGATGGAAGTGATCGGGTCCAAGTCAGACGTCCTCAAGCGAGCGAGCTGACGTCGTGAAATCGAAGTCGCTCGCCCTCAAGCGCAAGACTGCGCGACCGTTGCGATCTGTGGTCGCAAAGAAGTCCTCGGCCAAGAACGTGCTGGTCGTCGATGTCGGCGGGACCTCGGTCAAGATTCTTGCCAGCGGGCAGCAAGAACGTCGATCCTTTGCATCCGGACCCACGCTGACTCCCAAGCGGATGGTTACCGAAGTCAAGAAGCTCGCCGTCGGATGGACGCATGACATGGTGTCGATCGGCTATCCCGGCCCGGTTCTCCGCGGGCGACCGGTTGCGGAGCCGCATAACCTGGGACGCGGCTGGGTCGGGTTCGATTTCGCGGCGGCCTTCGGTCGACCCGTCCAGGTCGTCAACGACGCCGCCATGCAGGCTTTGGGCAGCTACAAGGGTGGCAAGATGCTCTTCCTGGGCCTGGGAACGGGCCTTGGAACAGCCATGGTCGTCGAGGGCATCCTGGAGCCCATGGAGCTCGGTCACCTGCCCTACAAGAAAGGCACCTATGAAGATTATGTCGGGCGGGCCGGCCTGGAACGCTTCGGCAAGAAGAAGTGGCGGCGGCACGTGACCGACGTGGTGGCGCTCCTGATCGCCGCCCTGGAGCCCGACGATACCGTCATCGGAGGAGGTAACGTGGCGAAGCTCGACGTACTGCCACCGCAATGTCGCGCCGGCGACAATAGCAACGCCTTTCGCGGTGGATTTCGACTGTGGGAGGACGAGGATGCTGCCCCGACAAGCAGGAACCGTCCGGGACGAACGCGCTGAGGAATCAGAAAGGATGCCGCAGATGGCCGCACCATCGGAGACCTCTCGCACGCGATCGACGAGCAGACACGCGGCCTGGCAGGCCCTCGCCGGCCACTATGAGACCATGCGAGGCCTGCAACTGCGTGATCTGTTCGCGGACGATCCGGCGCGCGGCGAGCGGATGACCGCGGAGGCCGCCGGCGTCTACCTCGATTACTCGAAAAATCGCGTCAATGAGGAGACGCTCAAGTTGCTCATCGAGCTTGCCCAGCAATCCGGACTGCGCGCCAGGATCGACGCGATGTTTGGCGGCGAGAAGATCAACGTCACGGAAAATCGCGCCGTGCTGCACGTGGCACTGCGTGCGCCAAGAGGCGCATCCATCCTGGTCGACGGCAAGAACGTCGTGCCGGAGGTTCACGCGGTGCTCGACAAGATGGGTGACTTCGCCAACCGCGTCCGCAGCGGCCAGTGGAAAGGCCACAGCGGCAAACGCATCCGCAATATCGTCAATATCGGCATCGGCGGCTCCGACCTCGGACCGGTGATGGCATATGAGGCGCTCAAGTATTACAGCGATCGCGCCATGACGTTCCGCTTCGTGTCCAACGTCGACGGCACCGATTTCGTCGAGGCGACGCGCGATCTCGATCCGGCGGAAACGCTGTTCGTCATCTCCTCGAAGACCTTCACGACACTGGAGACGATGACCAACGCGCAGAGCGCGCGCGAATGGTCGCTCCGGGGCCTGGGCGGCGATGCCAAGGCAGTGGCCAAGCATTTCGTTGCGGTCTCGACCAACGGCGAAAAGGTCGCCGAGTTTGGCATCGACACCGCCAACATGTTCGAGTTCTGGGACTGGGTCGGCGGCCGCTACTCGATGGATTCCGCAATCGGCCTTTCGACCATGCTTGCGATCGGCCCGGATCACTTCCAATCCATGCTGGAAGGCTTCCATGCCATCGACGAGCATTTCAGGACCGCGCCGTTCGAGCGCAACCTGCCAGTGCTCATGGGTCTTCTCGGCGTCTGGTACAATGACTTCTTCGGCGCCCAGACGGTCGCGGTGCTGCCCTACGACCAATACCTGAAACGCTTCCCGGCCTATCTCCAGCAGTTGACGATGGAGAGCAACGGCAAGCACGTGACCCTGGATGGGATGCGGGTGGATTATCAGACCGGCCCGATCTACTGGGGCGAGCCGGGAACCAATGGCCAGCATTCCTTCTATCAACTGATCCACCAGGGCACGCGGCTCATCCCCTGCGACTTCATCGCGTTCGGACAGGCGCTCAATACGCTCGGCCGGCATCACGATATGCTGTTGGCGAACGTATTTGCGCAGACCGAGGCGCTCGCCTTCGGGAAAACGCCGGAGCAGGTGAAGAGCGAGGGCACGCCGGATTGGCTGGTCCCGCACCGTGTGTTCGAAGGCAATCGACCGTCAAACACCATCCTCATGGATCGGTTGACGCCGGCCGCGCTGGGGAAGCTGGTGGCGCTGTATGAACACTGCGTGTTCACCCAGGGAACCATCTGGGACATCGACTCGTTCGACCAGTGGGGCGTCGAGCTCGGCAAGGTCCTGGCGCAGCGCATCATCCCGGAACTGGAGAGCAAAACCGATCCCAAGCTTGAGCATGACAGCTCGACCGCCACGCTGATCCGCCGCTACCGCAAGCTCAGGGATGCGATGTGACGGGCGCCGTAAAGCTTGCTCCGTCGATCCTGGCGGCCGATTTCGCCCGCTTGGGCGATCAGGTGGCCGAGGCTGAGCGAGCCGGCGCGGACCGTATCCATGTCGACGTGATGGACGGACATTTCGTGCCCAATATTTCCATGGGTACGCCGATCATCAGCTCGCTGCGGAAGGTGACACGCCTACCCTTGGAGGCACACCTGATGATCTCGGATCCGGATTTTTTCGTCGAAGAGTTTGCGCAGGCCGGGACCGATTCATTCATGGTTCACTGGGAAGGCAACAACGACCTCTCGCGCACCGTGCAACGCATCAAGGCCTTGGGAAAACGGGTCGGCGTCGCCATCAACCCGGCGACGCCAGCGGAGGTGCTGGAAGAAATCATGCAGGACATCGACCAGGTGCTGGTCATGACGGTGAACCCGGGATTCGGGCATCAGCATTTCCTGCACACGACGCTCCCCAAGATCGGTCGTGCACGCCGGATGATCGATCGGATCAAACCGGGGTGCGACCTCGAGGTCGACGGCGGGGTCGATGTCGCCACCGCTCCGCTGGCGGTTGCCGCCGGTGCCAACGTCCTGGTGGCGGGGTCAGCCATATTCAATGACGGCGAAGGTGTTGCCGACGCCATGAAACGGCTGCGGGCCGCAGCTCAGATTTAACGGAGAGGATGTCATGCAGCTCGCAATGATCGGATTGGGCAGAATGGGCGCCAACATGGTGCGGCGGCTCATCAAGGGCGGCCATCAATGCGTGGTTTTCGATATGTCGCCGAAGGCGGTCGAAGATTTGGCGCGGGAAAAAGCGGTTGGTGCCTCCTCGCTGGCAGACCTCGTGGGCAAGCTGGAGAAGCCGCGGGCGGTCTGGTTGATGGTTCCGGCCGCGGTGGTGGACAAGTCCATTGCCGACCTCGTGCCGCACCTGGAGAGCGGCGACATCCTCATTGATGGCGGCAATTCGTATTACGTGGACGATGTCCGCCGCGCCAAGGAGCTTGCGGCGAAAGGGATTAATTATGTGGACGTCGGGACCAGTGGCGGCGTGTGGGGGCTGGAGCGCGGCTATTGCATGATGATCGGCGGGCCCGAGGCGGCCGTCCACCACCTCGATCCGATCTTCAAGACGCTGGCGCCGGGTCCGGGCGACATCGCGCCGACACCCGGGCGCGAGAAGATCGGCGGCACCGCCGAACTCGGTTACCTCAACTGCGGGCCAAGCGGCGCCGGCCACTTCGTCAAGATGGTTCACAACGGAATCGAGTACGGCCTCATGGCCGCTTATGCGGAAGGGATGAACGTGCTGCGCAACGCCAATGTCGGCAAGCGGCAGCATGCAGTCGATGCCGAAACCACCCCGCTGCGTGATCCCGAGCTCTACCAATACGACCTCAATCTGCGTGATATCGCCGAGCTGTGGCGGCGCGGCAGCGTCGTTGCATCGTGGCTGCTGGACCTGACGGCATCCGCACTGGCCAAAGATCCCTCCCTCGCCAACTTCGCCGGCAGGGTCTCCGATTCCGGGGAAGGACGCTGGACCATCAAGGCCGCGATCGATGAGGCCGTGCCGGCGCCGGTGCTGTCGACCGCGCTCTACCAGCGCTTCAGCTCGCGCGGCGAGGCGGATTTCGGCGACAAGCTGCTGTCGGCGATGCGCTATGAATTCGGTGGACACGTGGAGAAACCCAAGAGCTGAGGGCATGAACCATCCAAGCGCCTCGGCACAGGGTGCCCGACATACTCCCATCGTGGCCCCCGATGGGAATCTCCCGTACTGGAGTCTGTCGCGTGAAGATCGAAGTCGAGCCCGACGATGATGGCGTTGCCCGCAAGGCGGCGGCGATCATCGCTGCCGACGCGCGCGCGGCCATTTCCGCCCGCGGGCGCTTCATCATGGCGGTGAGCGGCGGCCGCACGCCGTGGATGATGTTGCGCGCTTTGGCCGACGAGCCGCTCCCCTGGGAAAACGTGCATGTGGTTCAGGTGGACGAGCGCGTGGCGCCGGCCGCCGATCCGGACCGAAACCTCGCTCACTTGCGCGAGAGCCTGCTCGATCATGCGCCGCTGCGCCCGGGCCACGTCCATGCGATGCCGGTCGAGGCAGCTGATCTCGATCACGCGGCCGAGCAATATGCCCAGACGTTGCGGGAGGTGGCGGGGTCTCCGCCCGTGCTCGACCTCGTTCATCTCGGCCTCGGCCCGGACGGCCACACCGCATCGCTGGTTCCGGGAGACCCGGCGCTCGATGTCACCGACGCGGACGTCGCCGTGACCGGCCCCTACCAGGGCCGACGCCGGATGACATTGACCTTCCCCATCATCAACCGGTCCCGTCGCGTGTTGTGGCTGGTGACGGGCGCCGATAAGGCAGGAATGCTCGTGCGCCTGCGCGACGGCGACCCGTCCATCCCGGCGTCGCACGTGCGTCGGGATCCGGCGCTGGTCCTCGCCGATCGCGCGGCGGCGGCGCGGATCGGGAACGACAAAACATTGGAGGCGCAACAATGAGTGCTATCGCCGGCGCTGCGGTGGATTCACCGATGACAAACGCCCAGCTGGACCAATTGTCGATCAATTGCATTCGCACGCTGTCGATCGATGCGGTCCAGCAGGCCAATTCCGGGCATCCCGGGACGCCGATGGCGCTGGCGCCGCTGGTCTACACGCTTTGGAACCGGCTCATGCGGTTCGATCCGAAGGATCCGATCTGGCCGAACCGCGATCGGTTCCTGCTCTCCAACGGTCATGCCTCGATGCTGCTGTGGTCGGTGCTCTTTCTCACCGGCACCCGCGCGGTGGACGCCGAATACGAACGGCTCGGGGAGCCGGCGGTCTCGCTCGACGACATCAAGCACTTCCGTCAACTCGGCAGTAAGGCTCCTGGGCACCCCGAGTACCATTTGGTGTCGGGTGTCGAAGCCACTACCGGACCGCTCGGCCAGGGCGTTGCCACCAGCGTCGGCATGGCCATCGGCGAGGCATGGCTCGCCGACCGCTACAATCGGCCGGACTTCGAGATCTTCGGCTACAACATCTATGCGATCTGCGGCGACGGCTGCATGATGGAAGGCGTCGCGTCGGAAGCGGCCTCGCTTGCGGGCCATCTCGCCTTGGACAACCTCTGCTGGATCTACGACAACAACCACATCACGATCGAAGGCAATACCCGCATCGCCTTCACCGAGGACATCGCGGCGCGGTTCATGGGATACGGCTGGAACGTTCTGCGCGTCGGCGACGCCAACGACATCGAGCGCATCGAGCAGGCTCTCGATATCTTTCAAAAGACCAAGGGGCGTCCAACCTTCATCATTCTGGACAGCCATATCGGCTACGGCTCGCCACACAAGCAGGATACCGCCGCGGCTCATGGCGAGCCGCTCGGCGAGGAGGAGATTCGCCTCACCAAACGCGACTACGGATGGCCCGAGGACGCCAAGTTCCTGGTTCCGCCCGCCGTGCCCGAGCACTTCGCCGCCGGAATCGGCGCGCGTGGCGGCCAGGCCCATGAACGCTGGACCGAGCTGTTCACGGCTTACCGGTCGAAATATCCGGAGCTCGCGACCGAGATCGACCTGATGCAGCGGCGTGAGCTGCCGGCGAAGTGGGATGCCGGACTCCCGGTCTTTCCGGCCGACCCCAAGGGCATTGCCGGACGGGATGCCTCGGGCAAAGTGCTCAACGCGCTGGCACAAAATATCCCGTGGCTGATCGGTGGATCGGCGGACCTCGGCTCTTCCAACAAGACCACCCTGCTGTTCAAGGGAGCCGGAGACATCGAGCCTGGGACACCCGGCGGCAGGAACCTGCATTTCGGCATCCGCGAGCATGCGATGGCGGCCGCGGTCAACGGACTCTCGCTGTCAAAACTGCGGGCCTTCGGCGCCACGTTCTTCATCTTCAGTGATTACGCGCGGCCGGCGATCCGGCTGTCGGCGCTGATGGAGCTGCCCACATTCTTCGTGTTCACCCACGATGCCATGGGTGACGGCGAGGACGGCCCCACCCATCAGCCCGTGGAACAGCTTGCGTCCTTCCGCGCTATGCCCGGCCTGGTGGTGTTGCGGCCCGGTGACGCCAATGAGGTCGTCGAGGCCTACCGCTATATCATGCAGCTGCGCCATGAACCGGCCGTTCTGGCGCTGTCGCGCCAACCGTTGCCGACATTGGACCGCAGCAAGTATGCATCGGCGGCCGGGGTCGCGCGCGGCGCCTATGTGCTCGGCGACGCTCCGGGCGGCAAGCCCGAGGTGATCCTGATCGGGTCGGGAAGCGAGGTCAGCCTCTGCGTCGACGCCCACGAGGAACTGCTCGCCGCAGGCATTCGCTCGCGCGTGGTCTCGATGCCGTCGTGGGATATTTTCGAGCACCAGACGCAGGAATACCAGGATAGCGTGCTCCCGCCGGACGTAACCGCGCGCGTCGCGGTCGAGCAGGCCTCGACCCTCGGCTGGGAACGGTACGTCGGCAGGTCCGGCCGCGTCATCGGCATGAAGACATTCGGCGCGTCAGCACCGCTGAAGGAGCTGCAGCGAAAATTCGGGTTCGAGCCTGGGCGCGTGACGGAGATCGCGAAGGAAGTGCTTGGCAAGGGCAAGAAGAGCTGAACGTTCGTTGAGGCGATTGCCGATGCGCACGTCCCGACACGTTCGAGATCAGATGAGAATGCAATGACCGAGCCGCCCCGTGTCGTCTTCCTGTTCGACGTCGACAACACGCTGGTCGACAACGACCGCGTGCAGGCCGATCTGAAGGAGCATCTGGCGCAGACATACGGGCCGGCCACGCGCGACCGCTACTGGGACATTCTTGAAGAACTGCGGCAAGAGCTCGGATACGTCGACTACCTCGGCGCATTGGAGCGCTACCGGGTCGAAGCGTTGCATCGCCCGGAGGTGCTGCGGATGTCGAGCTGGCTGGTCGATTATCCGTTCGCTGACCGTCTTTATCCTGGCGCGCTGGACGCCGTGAAGCACGTCCAACAATGGGGCACGCACGTCATCCTCTCCGATGGCGACGCCGTGTTCCAGCCGCGCAAGGTGGAACGATCCGGCATCTGGCGCGCCTTCGATGGCCGCGTCCTCATCTACATCCACAAGGAGGAGGAGCTCGACGACGTCGCGCGTCTCTACCCTGCCGATCACTACGTCATGATCGACGACAAGTTGCGCATCCTTTCGGCTGTGAAGAAGATCTGGGGCGAGCGTGTCACGACCGTGTTTCCCAAACAGGGCCACTATGCCCTCGACCCTGAGATACTGGCGGAATGTCCGCCCGCCGACATCGAGCTTGCCAAGATCGGCGACCTCGTTAGCTACGATCTTCCTGCATTGCTCAAGAGGAAATAGGCGGAGATCGTCACTCTAAAAAACGCTGCACTAGCTGTGCCGTCGAGGCGATTGTGACCTGACGACGGCGAATCGTCCGCCACAACGACGCTCCCGTGTTACCGCCGTAGCTCGTTTTCCCGGCTCGACATCGCGCTGTAACTTAAAGCGCCCATCCTCATCCCTGACGACGCGCTGGCATAGCGATTGTCTATGGGCCGTGGCACGGAAGCGCACTTTGTGCCGCACTTACCGAGGTGATTGAGATGAAGAAATCAACACTGACTCCGAACGAGCTCGCCGTGATGATGGTCACCGAATTGCGGCAATTCCGCTTCGATCTTGACGACATCCTCATCGTACAGGTCGAGAGCGAGCAAGTCGGAACCAACTGGAGGGTGCTCGGCTACGATCGCGCCGGACGGCGGATGCATCCGGAATGTCAGCGCCGGGTGATCGAAGTCCAGGAGCGACTGCGTCAACAATACGATGCTGTCTGGCCTGGCGACCAGCATCATAGCGGCTTTCCTGGAGGACGTGATCGGCTCCGCGAGCAGGGCGGCGAACAGCTCCGTCAGTAGCCGCGCGCGCACCCATGTCGACCGGCTCTCGGCCGATGCGACGTTACATTCGTAGCGTCAAGCCGTCACGTTGAAACCAAGCGGTAGCGCGCGCCAGCCAGAAACGCCGTTGCGAGCATTGGCGCAAGTTCGAGGCATTCACGGCAATTGAGCAGGAGCCAGGTGCAAGTGGCTCACTACACTGTCGAATAATTCGGGCGCCGTTTGTCGCGCTTCGTCATCAACCTGCGATTTTACGCGTCAGGGGAAGCACATGCGTAGAATGCTTATCTTGATCCTGGTACCGCTCGGCTGGGCCATGCCCGCCTCCGCGCAGAATTCGCCACCCGATCAGGCTGCCCAACAGGCTCCGGCGTGCCAAGCCCCCAGCGGACAATCCATTGGACAGAACATCCGGTCGGACCTCGCGCGAGCGGGCTACAGGGACATCCAGATGGCGCCGGACTCGTTCGTGGTTCGCGCCAAGGATCCGACTGGAGTCTCGGTCATGATGGTGCTCTCTCCGAACTCTATTACCGTGGTGACGGAGGCCGCGCCCGACGAAACAAGCGGTTTGCCGGCTGACGTGCCGCCCAATTCGGACACCCCTGCTCCCGACCGCTGTGTGCTCCCGAATGCCGAGGAGGGGCTCGTTGGAGCCATCCCTCCGGTCGATCTTGCATTCGATGTGGCCGCAATGGGAGCAAGGCCGGATTGAGCCACCGGCTTATTCGCGCCGGTTGGGCTGGGACGAACGGCCAGTCATAATCCGTCTGGAGCAAGAGGCATCGCGGGCCACGCCCCACGATGATGAGCACACTGCGTCTCGTCCTCTCTTCTTCTACCTGGTGCACATCACGGTCTCGCGTCTTGACGGCGATTAGCGCCGATCTGCTCGCGCATCCTGCTGATGTCTGTTGCGGAACCCCGGAGGATGGGTAACGATAGCCCATTCCGATCGAGCCTGCGGCAGGTGCCGCGGGGCGTACGGAGTAACGGCGAAAAATGTCGGCCCAACGCGTTACCGGCGTGACCGCTTTCCGGCAGGCCGACCGGCGATAATACCGAAGACCCGCAAAGGGTCCGTCATCAGGGAGGGATTCATGGGACGATCGCAACTGGCGTTCGTGCTTTCGACGCTGATGCTGCTCGCGGGCGGCGCATCGGCCGCCGACGTGAAGCTTGTCTATATCGGCGAGATATCGGGAAGCATCGCGGTGTCCGGCGGCAATTTCCGCGACGGAATCATTCTGGCGGTCGAGGAGATCAATGCCGCGGGCGGTATTCTCAAGGAGAAGATCGCGCTCAGCCAGTTGGACACCCAGACCAACCCTGGTGTCGCCCGTTCGCAGACGCAGAAAGCGATCGACGGCGACCCCTATGTCGTCCTGGGGCCGATCTTCTCCGGCAACGTCAAGGCGACCATGCAGATGCTGCAGCAAGCCGAGATCCCGCATCTGATCGGCGGCGAAGCCGGCGAGTTGACCGCTTTGGGCGATCGCTACCTGTTCCGCACCTCGTTCGGCCAGCAGATCGGCATGCCGAAGATCGCGAACTACATTCGCGACGAGCTCAAGGCCAAGACCGTCGCGCTGATCTGGGTCAACAACGATTTCGGCAAGGGCGGCCGTGACAATCTGCTCAAACAATTGGCCGAACGCAACATCAAGCTCGTCGCCGACGTGTCGACCGAGTCCGGTCAGGTGGATTTCGCCGCCGATGTCGTGAAGCTCAAGGCTGCGAACGCCGATGCGGTCTTTGTCTACAGCAACGAGGAAGAGTGCGCGCGCATCATGCGCGAAGCGCGCAAGCAGGGACTCAAAGGGCCGTTCGTCGGTGATACCACGCTGCTCAGCCAGAAGACCATCGAGCTGGCAGGCGATGCCGCCAACGGCGTGCAGGGTCATGTCGGTCTCACGGCCGACGCGCCGATCCCGGCGGTGGCGGAATTCACGGCAAAATTTCAGAAACGGTTCAACTACAAACCCGATCACAACGGCATCAAGGGTTACACCGCCGTCTACGCAGTCAAATACGTCACCGAGAAGAAGGTCGGCAAATTCGATCGCAAGGCATTCGCCCAGACGATGCATGGACTGACGATCACGCCCCAGGATGAACCTGCGATCCTGATTGAAACGACTTGGGACAATACGGGCGAGATCGACCGCATCAGCTTCCTCGCCGAGGTCGTGGGCGGCCAGCAGAAGATCACCAAAATTCTGCCGAAGCTCGGTAAGTAGCCGAGGCGTCGCCCTGCGGGTCGAGGCGGTCTGCACGATTGTGCCGGCCGAATGTCGGGACCAAGCCGATGGCCGATATCCTCCAGCTGCTCGTCGCCGGGTTGGCCACCGGCGCGATCTATGCGCTCGTCGCGATCGGGTTCACGCTGCTCTGGCAGACGTCGCAAACCATCAACTTCGCCCAGGGCGAATTCGTCATGCTGCCGGCCTTTTTCGTGCTGATCGGCACCGGCTATTTCGGGCTGTCGTTCTGGCCGGCGGTGGCGCTCGCCACCGTCGTGTCGGTCGTCGTCCTCGGGCTGCTGTTCAAGCGGCTGATCGTCGATCCGATGATGCGCCACGGCGTGCTACCGCTCGTCATTGCGACGATCGGGTTGGCAATTTTCTTCAAGGAAGCGGTGCGCGAATTCTACGGCGCCGATGCGCAACCGTTCCCGCCGGTGGTCGCCGCGACCGAGGTCACCGTGTTCGGAGTCGCCTTGGCGCTGCAGAGTCTGGTCGTGCTCGCGATCAGCATCGCCGCCGTGGTCGCCCTGCAGCTCTTTCTGAGCGGCACGCGGACGGGACGTTGCATGCAGGCGTGCGCCCAGAATCCGACTGTCGCCCGCCTGCTCGGCATCCCGGTCGAGCGAATGATCCTCTACACCTTCCTGATCAATGCCGCGCTCGTCACGCTCGCCGCGATCCTGATCACCCCGATCTACCTGGCCAAGTTCACGAACGGCGAATGGCTCGGCCTCTACGCGTTCATCGCGGCGATCATCGGCGGCTTCAACCAGGTTCGCGGGGCGATCGTCGGCGGCCTGCTGCTGGGCGTGATCGACAACTTCGCCGCGGCTTATCTTTCCTCGCAATACCGGATGGCCATCCCGCTGCTGATCCTGATCGTGGTCGTTCTGGTCCGCCCCCAGGGTTTGCTCGGCCGGATCGAGGAGCGCACCGTATGAGGCCGGGCCCACGCCGGCTCGCGGGCATCATCCTCATGCTCGCGGCTGCGTTTCTCCTGGCCGCGCCCTTCGCATTCAAGCCCTACGGGATCTTCATTCTCAGCATGTGGGCGGTGATGACCATCGCCGCCATCGGGCTCAACCTGACGCTGGGCTATGCCGGGCAGATCTCGCTGGCACAGGCGGCCTTCGTGGGGATCGGCGCCTACATCACCGCGCTGCTGACCACCAAGGGCTGGCCGTTCTGGTCAACCTATCTGCTCGGCGGCGTGTCGTGCTTCGCGATCGGCTGGGTGCTCGGCTATCCGGCTCTGCGGGTTCAGCACCATTACCTCGCCTTCGTGACCCTTGCCTTCAACACGCTGGTCTATCTGATCTTCCGCAACGAGGAATGGCTCACCGGCGGCATCTACGGGATCAGCAATGTCCCGCGGCCGGACGTCGCCGGCTGGTCAATGAATGGGCCGCGGGAGTTCTACTATTTCTGCCTCGCGCACCTTGCCCTGGTGTCGCTCGCCACCTGGTGGCTCATCCGCTCGCCCTGGGGCCGTGCTTTCGTGGCCTTGCGTGAGAATCCGATGCGGGCGCTGTCGTTGGGCGTCGACACGCGCCGCTACACGCTGATGGCATTTGCGCTCGGCGCGGGACTGGGCGGCATTTCCGGAGCGCTGTACGCGCCACTCGTGCAATTTGTCGATCCGACGCCGTTTGCGTTGGGCTTATCGCTCAATTTGCTGCTGATGGTCGTCGTCGGCGGCTCTGGCTTCTTCTTCGCCCCATTTCTCGGCGCCATGGTGGCGGTCCTCCTGCCGGAATGGCTGCGCTTCACCGAGGGGTTCTATCTGATGGGCTATGCACTGCTGGTCGTGGTGCTGATGGTGGTGTGTCCCTCCGGCCTGCTCGGCCTCGCCGCCCGCCTGGTCAGGCCGGCCGGCAGACCGGGCGCCAGGTCGACGGCGGAGACATCAGTCGCGGGGCCGGATGCGGCGGTACAGAGCGAAGGCGCGCGATGAGCACGGTGCTCGCGGTGCGCGATCTGAAAAAGAGCTTCGGCGGCATAGTGGCCGTGGACGGGGTGTCGTTCGACGTCACGGAAGGCGAAATTCTCGGCATCATCGGCCCCAACGGCAGTGGCAAATCGACATTGTTCAATTGCATCCTCGGACAGTTGCGGCCGAGCGCCGGCGATGTGCGTATCGACGGCCGGTCGGTGACCGGCCTGCGCCCCTGTGATCTCAACCGGCTGGGAGTCAGCCGCACGTTCCAACTGCTGCAGATTTTTCCGCAACTGACCGCGCGCGAGAACCTGATCCTGGCGGGCCAGGAGCACAAGGGCAGCATGTTCTCGCGCCTGGTGGGCCCGTCCGATGCCGGACTTTCCGAGCCGGCGGACCGGATGCTGGAGTTTTTCCGGCTCGATCATCTCGCCGACGAGCAGGCGGGCAGCTTGAGCTACGGCCAGCAGAAATTGCTCGACGCCGCAATGGCATTCATATCGGGCCCCCGCCTTGCCTTGCTCGATGAACCGGCCGGCGGCGTCAATCTGACGATGCTGACGAGCCTGCGCGACCGGCTGAAAGCGATCAACGTCGAGCGGGGCGCGACGTTCGTGGTCATCGAGCACAACATGGAATTCGTCATGGCGCTGTGCGATCGCATCCTCGTGCTCGCCGAGGGCCGCATCATCGCGGGCGGTCGTCCAGCCGACGTCCGCCGGGATCCGAAAGTGATCGAGGCTTACCTTGGTCACTGACGACATCTTGCGCTTAGAGGATGTCGTCGCCGGCTACGGCAGGGAAACGATTCTGCGCGGGCTTTCGTTCAACGTCCGGCGCGGCGCGATCACGACGGTCATCGGCCCGAACGGCTCGGGCAAGTCGACCGCGTTCAAGGCTTCGTTTGGGATGCTGCCGGTCCGTCACGGACGAATATTCTATGACGGCAGGGATGTGACCAACCATACGCCGCGCCAGCTGATCGGCGCCGGCATCTGTTACGTTCCACAAGGGCGCAACATCTTTCCGGAATTGTCCGTCCTGCACAATCTCGAGCTCGGGGGCGTCGCGGCGCCCAGCGGTTTCGATCTGGAGCCGCGCATCGAAGCGGCCATGGACCGCTTCCCGGTGTTGCGTCGCAAGGCGCGTCAGCAGGCCTCGACGCTCTCCGGCGGCGAGCAGAAGATGTTGGAGATCGCGCGCGGCCTGATGCTGGAACCCAGGTTGATGCTGATCGACGAGCCTTCGATCGGATTGTCACCGATCCTGGTAGAGGAACTGTTTGGTCTGATCGTGGACATGCGCGCGCGAGGCGTGACCGTGCTGATGATCGAGCAGAACGCCAAGCGCGCGCTCGAAAAGTCGGATTTCGGAATTGTTCTGGAGCTCGGCAGCACGCGCCTGCAGGATCGTGCGGCGAGCATCCTTGCCGATCCACGCATCGGACAACTGTTTCTCGGCGGCGGGCTGGAACCAACGCCGGCGATGTAGCGCCGGCGGCGCGAAGGAGAGAGTGACATGAATGCCGTTGCTTCCCGCAATATCAAGTTCGTCGGCCATTGCGACCTCGGCGGCCGCGGCGACGGCGTTCAGATCATGGTGCATCGCGGCTACGCTTATGTAGGGCATGGCTTCAGTAACGGAATCACCACCGTCGACGTGCGCGACCCGGCGCGCGCCAAGGTCCTCGATTTCATCGCGTGCCCGCCCGGCACGCGCGCGTTTCACCTGCAGACCCATGATGATCTCCTGCTGGCGGTCAACGCGCCGAGCGTCTGGACCATGCAGGAATTTCAGAACGAGAAGGCTTATTTCGGCGGATCGCCGGCGGACAAGCTGAAGGACCAGAGCAGGTTTACCGCCGGCATCCGGGTCTACGATATTTCCAAGCCGGAGAAGCCGGTCGAGATCGGCTTCATGCCGGTCGATGGCCTTGGGCCGCACCGGATCTGGTACACGGGCGGCCGCTATGCCTATGCCTCGATCCACTTCGCCGATTTCACCGACCACATCCTGGCCGTGATCGACATGAGCAACCCGCGCAAGCCCGAGGTCGCCGGCCGCTTCTGGCTCCCGGGCATGTGGCGCGCCGGCGGCGAAACGCCGAACTGGCCAAGCGGCAAGCGGTATGCGCTCCATCATGCGCTCCTCGCCGGCAATCATGCCTATGCGGCGTGGCGCGACGGCGGCCTTTCCGTGCTCGACGTGTCCGAGCCGGAAAAGCCGAAGATGCTGGCCTACCGTAACATGGACCCGCCGTTCGGCGGCGGCACGCACTCGCCCTTGCCGCTGCCGGATCGCAATCTGTTGGTCCTCGGCGAGGAACCAACGTCGGCCAATTGCAAGGAAGGATTGCGCTACATCTGGATGTTCGACGTCCGCGAGCCAAGCAATCCCGTCAGCATCGCGACCTTCCCCCAGCCCTCGGAAGCGGATTACTGCGCCCAAGGCGGCAGCTTCGGTCCGCACAACCTGCACGAAAACCGGCCCGGCTCGTTCCAGAGCTCGCGCCTGATCTTCGCCACCTATTACAATGCAGGGGTGCGCGCCTACGACATCGAGAACCAGTACCAGCCGCGCGAGGTCGGCTACTACGTGCCGCCCAATCCGACGCGCATGATGGATCCGCGCCCGAACCGGCCGCAGGTCATCCAATCCTGCGACTGCTACGTCGATCGCAACGGGCTGATGTATCTCACCGATCCCAATGCCGGGCTCTATATTCTCCAGTTCGAGGGCATCTGAGACCGAGGAGCGCGCCGTCCTGTGCCGCTCCCATCGGTACGGCTCTCAGCTTTCACAATCGCCCGCCCGCCAGGACTTTGCTCCGGAGCCGCGCTAAAATTGCGCCGGCGATCGAAGCAACAGGGACGTACCGAGCGATGAGCAACGCAAGCAGCGCAGGGGGAATGATCGCGGTCGACAAGATGGGAGCGAAAGTCCTGTTCCTCGACCCGGCGACCTATGAGACGCAGATCGTGCTCGATGATTTTCCGCGCACGGTGCACGAATTGCTCGTGGTGCCGGAAACCGGCCTGGCCTACGTGCCGATCTTCGGCGACGGAATCCATGGCCGCAATCCCAATCCCGGTCATCTCCTGTGCATCATCGACCTCAAGAAACGCGCTCATGTCGGTGACATCGATTTGCGGCCCTGTATCGCGCCGCACACGTTGAAGCTCGGGCCGGACGGCATGATCTACATCACCTGCCAGAACAGCGCCGTGGTGGCGGTGATCGATCGGTCCGCTCATAAGGTGGTCGACGCCATCGAGTCCGGCTCGACCAATGGCCATCGGCTGATCATCTCGCCGGATGGTCAGCGGCTCTATACCGAGAACGAAGAGGACGCCACGGTCTCGGTGATCGACCTGCCGAAGCGAAAGCTTCTGCACAAGATCGAGACTCCGCGTCCGCTCGCAGGCATCGCGATATCGGCCGACGGCCGCACCGTCGTCGCGGTCGACGACGAGCAGCCGACGCTGTTCCTGATCGACACCGAGAGCGAACGCGTCGCGCACATCGTGCGACTGCAAGACGTTCCGGAGGCTGCGCAGATCGCCCGTTACAGTCCGGACAACAGCATGATCGGCGTCACCAGCCTGAAGAGTAACACGGTCAGCCTGATCGACCCGACCTTCCGTCACCAGAGCGCCATCAAGGTCGGCAGCCAGCCCATGGACATGGCGTTTCGCGGCGACGAGTTGTTCGTGGCCTGCCAGGGCGACGGGTCGGTGCACGTCATCGATATTCCGGCACGACGGGTGAAGCACAGTTTCCAGGCCGGCAAGGGCTGCGAGTCGCTGGGCTTCTTCTGAGCCCTCAGGCGCTGATGCGAACGGTCATTCAATCGGTACGCCGCGCCAGAAGAAAAAGGCAGTGAGGCCGGCGCCTAGCACGACGACGAACCCCTTGATCAGCCGCTGGTCGAGCCGTTGCGCCCCCTTTGCGGCGACATAGCCGCCGACCACGGAGGCAACAAGCATCGGGAACGCCTCCGGCCAGCGCACGACGTCCGCGATCACGAACGCCACGGTCGCGGTAACCGTCATCACACCCACGAGCGCCATTTTGAGGCCATTCATCGCGTTGATGTCCCGCATCCCGAACAGGGTCAGCGCCGCCAGCATGAGGAATCCTATGCCTCCCCCGAAGTAGCCGCCGTAGATCGAGATGATGAAATGTACAACCAGTGCGCCACGCGGACCGACCTTGAGACGGCGGATCACCTCCAGCGGCGCGAAATTTCCGACGGCGAAGACGATCGTCGCGAACAGAACCAGCCATGGCACCAGACCGGCGAAGACGGAGTTCGGGGTGAACAAGAGAAGGAGCGCCCCCACCAGGCCGCCAAGCAGGCTCAGGATGACAAACCCCGTCACACTGACCTCGGTGATGCCCAGGATGCTGCGTCGATACGCCCAGACGCTGGAGAACGTTCCAGGAAAAAGGGCCACGACGCTGGTTGCGTTCGCATCGATCGGGTTGAGCCCGGCGAACAGGAGTGCTGGAAACGTCACCAGGCTTCCGCCACCGGCGAGCGCGTTGAGGGCGCCGCCAAGGAACGCGGCCGCGGTCAGAACGATGGTTGTAATCACGCGGTACCTATAAACGCGGCGTCGTGGTCAGGCGAGATCGATCTCGCCATCGCTGTCCCGGCGCGAGTCGCGTTGCTCGGCAGCGGCCGCATGCCTTGAGATCTGACCTGTCGAAGAAAATCCCCGGTGACGCGCGCCGGACGCAGGACGTCTTTTCGTGAGGTCCGGCTGGGGCACTCAAACAGCGTCTGGTTGCCCTCCGCCTCAGCACAAATACTTGCAGACGGTGTTCTTCAGCGCGGTGAGCGGGTTCTCGGAAATCCCTGCGCCGCCGTTGCCGCCCCCGGCGGCGGCGTCGGCCGTGACCTTGCGGCCCTTCTTCTTCGGCGACTTGTCCGCGATCACCATCGCCCAATAGGTCTTCCAGCGGGTCTGCTCGTTGCGCACGACGGCGACCCCGACGCTGTCGGCCTCGGATTGCAACAGGTTCGCGTTGTGGCCCGGCGACTTCTGCCACATGCGGAACGTCTCGGCCCAGGTCTTGCTGCCGACCGCGATGTTTTCAGCCGCCGCGCCGGTGCGCGCGCCCGCGATGCGGGAGTGGAACGAGCCGGCCACGCTGTGATCCATGATGCCGGTGGCGGCCATCGCCTGTGCCTGCCGTTCGGCGATTGCCGTGAGCTGCGGGTCGGTCTTGACGGCCGACAGGCCGTGCTCGCGGCGATACTGCGAGATCATCGCCGCCATGTCGTCTTCCGCGTGCGCCAGCGTGCCCGTGACGGCCATGCAGACGGCAAGCCAGACCACAACGCGCATCGCCCCATCCCCCAATGTCTTCCCCGCGGAAACTCATCGGGTTCCGGTAAGGCGGATATGAGGCATACCGCCGCCGGCTTACGCCGTCAGGGGGCGTCGGAATGGCGGGACGGGGAGATCGGAATAAACCGCGGCGCGAAAGCCGCACTCTTGCAACGAGGCCGGGCTCCCCGAATTGGCTACGATTTGAATTTAGCTATTGACTACGTAACGAATATATAGTACAACATTTGTCATCCTCGCTCATGAGGGGCGTCTCCGGAGACGATCCAGCAGGCGGAGCGGGGAGTGGCGTCGATAGCGGCCGTAAAGCCGTGAACGAAAAGCCCGGTGCCGTAGCCCGCCATGACAATGGCTGGCCGTGAGCAGCCTACTGGCCGGATCCCGCAGATAGTGCCGGGTCCGGAACGGTTCCTGGGCCGACAACGCCGCGGTGGAGCGCCGAGAGGCGGGGTCCCGGTATTTGCGCGGGACGCCCCACGCCTCGCAAGCGTGGCGTCGCGCCCTACGAGCGCGACAACAGGTAGTGCGCCTCCCGGCGCTCCGCCGGCCCCCTCATTTCGGGGCCGGACGCGATGCTGTCGCCAAGGTTACGGCGGGCTCGCCCGCCGAAGCGTCGGCAACGGCAGCGCAGATGCGGCGGAGACGGCGGAGATAAAGCGAGACGACGCACCAACCCGGGCGCACCAACGCGCCGCGGGAACGAGATCGGCTGCGCGTCAGGCCACGCAGCGGGCTGTTTGACATCGTGAAGAATGACGGGGTGCGGTCGTGCCTCGACCGGCGACGCGTGACGATGGCGTTGGCGGAGGGAGTGTCCGCCCACTACGACGGATAGGTCAGTGTAACCAATGCCTTAGAAAAAAGGCGCGCTCGACCCCACAAATTTACCACAAGGCACACTGCCGCCACGCGAGCGTAGTGGTGCGTAATTTACGAGGCCGCCTGGGCCGCTGACGGCCGCACTCGTCGGCGATGTCGGCATTCGTCCAGACGATCAGCAGCGGGTCAGGCGTCTTGGAACGTCTC
>Ga0207678_10001555_pt1 | contig 21061 bp, 21 predicted proteins | sample KBSC63metaG_FD_184319 | JGI IMG/M metagenome (GOLD analysis project Ga0207678, IMG submission 184319) | Corn rhizosphere microbial communities from Kellogg Biological Station, Michigan, USA - KBS C6-3 metaG (SPAdes) (version 2) | ecosystem: Host-associated > Plants > Roots > Rhizosphere > Soil ... | reverse complement strand
ACCCGTGGATCAAGGTGCACGACCTGGCGTGGCTTGAGTTCGAGAAGCCGGATCTGGCGCGGGCCGAGGTGTTCGCGCGGGCCTTCGGGTTCACCACGACGCTCAGCACCGGGCACGAGCTGCACCTGCGGGGCACCGATCCCGGCGCGCCGTGCGTGCTCGTCCGCAAGGGTGCCCGGTCGAAGTTCCTCGGGCCGGCGTTCTTGGCTGCCGTCCCGGGCGACGTCCTGCGGCTGGCCGAAGCCACCGGACGGCCGGTCACCCGGCTGCCGGAGACGCTGGGCGGCGTCGTCGTGGACCTACCCGACCCGAGCGGCCTGCGGGTCCGGGTCGTCTCGGACACCCACGTTCTGCCCGCGCTGCCGCCGCAGGACCCGCATCTGCTCAACTTCGGCCACGAGGTCCGGCGGGTCAACGCCACCCAACGGCCACCCCGCGCGCCGGCGCTGGCGCAGCGGCTCGGGCACGTGGTGCTGCAGACGACCCGCTACCGCGAGGCACTGGACTGGTACCTGGACCACCTGGGCCTGATCGTCAGCGACTTCCTGTACCACCCCGGGCAGCGCGAGCGCGGACCGGTGATGAGCTTCATCCGGTGCGACCGGGGCGCCACCCCGGCCGACCACCACACGCTGGCCATGGTGCTCGGCCCGGCCGACCGCTACGTGCACTCCGCCTACCAGGTGGCCGACCTCGACGCGCTGGCCGCGGGCGGCGAGTACCTGCGCGAGCACGGCTACCACCACTCGTGGGGCATCGGGCGGCACATCGAGGGCAGCCAGCTCTTCGACTACTGGCGTGACCCGGACGGGTTCATGGTCGAGCACTTCAGCGACGGCGACCTGTTCGACAACACCCTCGAACCCGGCTGGGCTCCGATGACCGCCTCCGGGCTGGCCCAGTGGGGGCCGCCGGCCACCGCCGACTTCCTCGGCGTCAAACCCGGCAAGGAATCACTGCGCGAACTGCGTGCGGTTTTCTCCGCGCTGCGCGAAGACAACGAATTCGACGCCCGGCGGTTGCTGGGCCTGCTGAAAGTAGCCCGTTCATGAGCCTGACCGTCCTGCGCACCGCAGACGCGTGGTACGTCGCCACCCCGGCCGATGCGGCGAAGATCCCCACGACGGCGACGACCACCGCCGAACTGCTCGCCGACCGCGCGGCGATCGCCGCGGCGGGCCCGTTCGCCGACCGGGTCGAGGACCTCGAACTCGTGTCGCCGGTGACCGCGCCCTGCCGCGTGGTGGCCCAGATGACCAACTTCGCTTCGCACGTCACGGACGCGGGGATGGATCCGAAAACGGTGCCGCTGACGTTCTTCCGCAAGGCGTCCGGCTCGATCGGCGGCCCGTTCGACGAGGTCGTCAAGCCGGCCCACGTGCGGCTGCTCGACTACGAGGTGGAGATCGGCCTGGTCATCGGTCGCGAGATCCCGGTCGGCAGCGACATCACCGCGCTGGAAGAGTGCGTCGCGGGCCTGGTGGTCACCAACGACGTCTCCGCCCGTGACATCCAGCTGCCCCAGACCCAGTTCTACGAGGCCAAGTCGTACCCGACGTTCACCCCGGCCGGGCCCGCCCTCGTGCTCCTGGAGGCCGACGAGCTGAAGCGGTTCGCCGACCTGCGGCTGCGGCTGTCGGTCAACGGCACGGTCCGCCAGGACGCGGTCGTCGGCGACGACATGATCTACCGCCCACTCGAGGCCCTTCAGGCGTTGACCCGGTTCCAGCGGCTGGATCCCGGCGACCTGGTGCTGACCGGGACCCCGGCCGGCACCGCGCTGTCAGCGCCGCCGAAGCTCGTCGAGAAGATCGCGGCGCTGCTGCCGCCGGCGCTCAAGTGGAAGCTGTTCTTCAAGGGCCAGGCGAAGAACCCGAAGTACCTGGCCGACGGCGACGTCGTCGAGGCGACGGTCGCGACCGACGACGGCGCCCTCGACCTGGGCACCCAGCGCACGGTCGTGAGGTACCGGCGATGACCGGCGCTTCCCTCTGGCCCCGCTGCGCCGAGCCCGCCGATCTGGCCGCGATCGAGGCCGTCCCGCTTGCCGGAAGAGGCCTGCCGGAGTCGACGTACGCCCTGCTCTCGCGGGCCGCCGGGTGGTGGCCGGATCACCCGGCGACCACCGTGTTGCCCGAGGCGGCGCGGTGGCGGGAACCGGTCCGGCGCACGTTCGGCGAGCTGCTCGCCGACGTGCACCGCTACGCGAATCTGCTGTGCGACCTCGGGGTCCGGCGTGGCGACGCGGTTGCGTTGATGTCGCCCCACTGCGCCGACCTGGTGCCGGCGACGCTGGCCGCGCAGCTCGCCGGTGTCGCGGCCCCGGTGAACGGCGGCCTGTCCCGCGACCACCTCGCCGAACTGCTCCGCCGGTCCGGCGCACGCGTGCTGATCACCGCCGGCCCGGAACTCGCGCCGGAAATCTGGGACACCGCACGAACGCTCGCCCCCGAGCTGGACGTCGTCCTCGTGCTGCGCCCGACCGGCGCGCCCGGCGAACCGGCCGCGTTGCCCGCCATCGAGGGAGTGCGGGTGGGCTACCTCGCCGAACTCGCTGCCGCCCACGACGCCGCCGACTTCGACGGCGAACCGCCGGTGGCGTCGGATCTGGCCGCGCTGTTCCACACCGGAGGCACCACCGGGGCGCCGAAGCTGGCCGCGCACACGCACGCCAACGAGGTCGCCGACGCGTGGATGATCGCGGCCAACTCACTGCTCGACGTCGGCTCGGTCGTGTTCGCGGCGCTGCCGTTGTTCCACGTCAACGCGCTGGTGGTCACGCTGCTCGCGCCGCTGTTCAAGGGCCAGCACGCGGTGTGGGCGGGGCCGCTCGGCTACCGGGAACCCGCGCTGTACGGGCAGTTCTGGAAGATCGTCGAGCACCACCGGATCGCCGCGATGAGCGCGGTCCCGACCGTGTACGCGGTGCTCGCGCAGTGCCCGGTCGACGCCGACATCGCCAGCCTGCGCTTCGCCATGGTCGGCGCTTCGCCGCTGCCCGCGGCGGTGCGGGCAGGCTTCCAGGCGCATACCGGCGTCACGCTGGTCGAGGGCTACGGGCTCACCGAGGCGACCTGCGCCAGCGCCCGCAGCTTCCCCGACGTCCTGCGCCCCGGCACCGTAGGCCAGCGCCTGCCGTACCAGCGGATGAAGGTCGTTCACCCGGAAACGGGGGAGGAGCTGCCCTGCGGGGAGACCGGGGTACTGGTCATCAGCGGCCCGACCGTCTTCCCCGGCTACGTCGTCGGGCGCGACGAGAACGGTCACCTGCTGGACGGGCTCGGCAAACTCCGCGACGGCTGGCTGGACACCGGGGACCTGGCTCGTCTGGACGCCGACGGGTTCGTGCACCTGGCCGGCCGGGCCAAGGACCTCATCATCCGCGGCGGGCACAACATCGACCCGGCGATGATCGAGGACGCCTTGCTGACCCACCCGGACGTGAGCGCCGCCGGCGCGGTCGGTCGTCCGGACGAGCACGCCGGCGAGGTGCCCGTCGCCTACGTGACCCTCACGCCCGGCGCCACGGCGACCGAGGCCGATCTGCTGGCCTGGGCCGCCGACCGCGTGCCCGAGCGCGCCGCTGCACCGAAGTCGGTCACGGTGCTCGACGCGCTGCCGGTGACCGACGTCGGCAAGCCTTACAAGCTCGCCCTGCGTGCTGATGCCACCCGCCGCGCGATCGCCGAGGCGCTGGCGGCGTTCGACGGGGTGACCGTCGACGCGGTGATCGAGGACGGCACCGTGGTCGCCGCCGTCATCCTTCCGTCCGAAGTGGACGAAGCAAAGGTGACTGCCACTCTGGCCCGCTACGCCGTCCCAGCCCGCCTGACATCCGAAGGAAAGCCATGATCGTCCTGTCCGTCCTCGCGGCGGTCCTCTTCTTCCTTTTCGGCGCGGCCAAGGTTTTCGCGCTCGCGCCCATGCGGGAACGCGCCGCGCACGCCGGATTCTCCGTCACGGCCTACCGCGGCATCGGTGCGCTGGAGGTCGCCGGAGCCGCCGGGCTCCTGCTCGGGTTGGCCGTGCCGGTGCTCGGCGCCCTGGCCGGGGCCGGCCTGCTGCTCCTGCTCGCGGGCGCACTCGTCACGCACGTGCGCAACCACGACCGGGGCCGCGACCTCGTCCCCGCGCTGGTCTGCGCGGCGCTCGTCGCCGGATACCTCGTGGCCCTCGGGGTGTCGCCGTGAGGGTGCCCGTGGTGATCGTCGGGGCGGGCCCGGCCGGACTGACCGCCGCGGCGCTGCTCGGCCGGTACGGCGTCGAATGCCTGGTCCTGGAGCGGTGGGAGTCGGTCTACCCCCAGCCCCGTGCGGTGCACCTGGACGACGAGGTGCACCGCATCCTCGGGCGGCTCGGGCTGGCCGGGGAGTTCGCCGCCCTCTCCCGGCCCTGCCACGGGCTGCGGCTGCTCGACCCGGACCTGCGGGTGCTGGCCGAGTTCCGCCGTTCCCCGGGCGGCGGCCGGCACGGCTACCCGGAGGCGACCATGTTCGACCAACCCGACCTGGAGCACCTGCTGCGGACCCACCTGGAGACGATCGGCACCGTCACCCTGCGCGGCACCACCGAGGTCACCGGTATCCGGCAGGACGGGACCGGCGTGCGGGTCGAGACGACCGACCGCGGCACCGGTGCGCGCGAGACGATCCACGCGGACTACGTCCTCGGCTGCGACGGCGCCAACAGCCTCACCCGGACGGCGATCGGCGCGACGATGGCGGACCTGAAGTTCGACCAGCGCTGGCTCGTGGTGGACGTCGCCACCACCGCCGACCTCGGCCAGTGGGAAGGCGTGCACCAGGTCTGCGACCCGCGTCGCGCCGCGACCTACATGCGCATCGGGAAAACCCGCTACCGCTGGGAATTCCGGCTGCTGCCGGGGGAGACCGGCGACGACTTCGCTGTGACAACCGGGGCTTCGCCCCGGGCCGGGGGCTTCGCCACCCGGACCCCCGAAAGCGTCGACGCGGACCGGCTGCACCCGCTGATCGCGCCCTGGACTCGGGACATCCCGGCCGGTGACCTGGAGATCGTCCGCGTCGCCGAGTACACCTTCCGCGCGCAGCTCGCGGACCGGTGGCGCGACCGCCGGGTGTTCCTGCTCGGCGACGCCGCCCACCTCACCCCGCCGTTCATCGGCCAGGGGATGGGCGCCGGGTTGCGCGACGCAGCCAATCTCGCCTGGAAGCTCGCCGGCGTCCTCGACGGAACCCTGCCCGCGAGCACGCTCGACACCTACGAGGCCGAACGCAAGCCGCACGCCCGCGCGATGATCCGGCGAGCCGTGCTGGTCGGCAAGGCCATGACCGAAGGCGGCCGGTTCGGCGACCTCATCCGCCGGGTGGTCGCGCCGCGCCTGACCGGCCGCGTCCTCGACAGCGCGACACCCGCACTGCACCGCTCGGGCTTGGTCACGCGGCCTCGCTTCCGGCGGTCCCTGGCGGGACGGCTGTGCCCCAACGCCCTCCTCGACGACGGAACCCGGTTCGACGACGTTGCCGGCGGCCGCTTCGCCGTCGTCACCACGAGCACGCCGTCGGAGACCGAGCGAGCCGCCATCCGGCAATCCGGCGCGGTCCTCGTCACCACCCGACGGTCCGGCGAACTGCACCGCTGGCTGCGTACCGGCGCGGCCGTCGTCCGTCCGGACGGCACAGTGCTGAGTGCCGGTAACAGCCTCTCCCGGTGCTGGTACCCCTGACAAGGAGCAACGATGCCCCGACGCCACGAAGTGCCGGTGTACCGGCCGGACATCTATTCGCCGCAAGCGATCCTGGACCCGTACCCGCACTACGCGAAAATGCGGGAACTCGGCCCGGTGGTGTGGCTGCCCGAACACAAGATCCACGCGCTGCCCCGCTACGCCGAATGCAAGGCCGTGCTGCTGGACGACAAGACCTTCGTCTCCGGCGACGGCGTGGCACTCAACGCGATCGCCAACCGGCTCTCCCGGGGCACGACCCTCAACAGCGACGGCGAAGACCACACCCGCCGCCGGGCCCTGGTCGCCCACCGGCTCACCCCCCGGGCGCTGCGCGCGCTGAGGGACGTGGTGGACCGCCAGGCGGCCGAGATCGTCGACGCCGCACTCGCCCGGCGCACTGTCGACGGCGTCGAGGTCGCGGCCGCACTGCCCATGTCGGTGGTTCCCGACCTCGTCGGGTGGCCGGCCGAGGGGCGGGAGAACCTGCTGCGGTGGGGTGCGGCCACTTTCGACATCCTGGGTCCACTGAACGGCCAGGCGGTGCGGGCGGTCCCGGCCGGCCTGGGAATGGCGCGGTTCGCGCACACCGTCGCGAAGCAGCGGAAGGTCCTGCCGGGCAGCATGGGCGACGACCTGCTGCGCGCGGCCGACGCGGGCGAGCTCGCTCACGCCGAGTGCCCGGCGCTGATGATCGACTACCTGGCGCCGTCCCTGGACACCACGCTCAGCGCGATCGCGAGTGCCCTGCACCTGTTCGCCACCCACCCCGGCCAGTGGCGGCTCCTCAAGGACGATCCGGGCCTGATCCCCAACGCGGTCAACGAGGTCGTCCGGTTCGAGTCCCCGTTGCGCGCCTTCAGCCGCAAGGTCGCGCGCGACGCCGAGGTGGCGGGCACGGCGCTGCCCGCGGGTTCCCGTGTCCTCGTCCTCTACGCCTCCGCCAACCGCGACGCACGGGCGTGGGAGGACCCGGACACATTCGACATCCGACGGGACGCTGCCCGTCAGCTCGGTTTCGGGCACGGCACGCACGGCTGCGCCGGGCAGGGCCTCGCCCGCCTGGAAACCCAGGCGATGCTGCGCGCCCTCGTCGCCCGCGTCGACAAGATCGAGCCGGCCGGGCCACCCGAGTGGGCGCAGAACAACATCATCCACCGCCTCGGGCGGCTCCCGCTCGAACTCATCCCGGCCTGAAAGGGGCCCCCTGGTGAAGATCTCCGCCGACCACGACCGCTGCGAAGGCCACGGCCTGTGCACCGAACAGGCCCCCGCGATCTTCGAACTCGACGACGACGCCGAACTCGTCCACCGCTTCGAAGGCACCGACATCCCGCCGGAGCAGCTCGCCGCCGCGCGGGCGGCCGTCACTTCGTGCCCGGTCGCCGCGCTGCGGGAGCTCCCGTGACACCACCGCGCTCGATCGTCGTCGGCCGAAGAACACGGCGTCCGGTTCCTGCCGTTCGCCGGCGCCTACCGGCCGTTGCTTTCGCGCAGCGCCGGCCGCCGTCACCAGGAGCCGACCACTCGCAGTGCCTGCGAACGGTTTCGCACCCGAAGCTTGCGGTACATCGTCGTGCACTGCCTTCGAGGACGCGGCCTTCTTGACGGGGGTGACCGTTTCGGAGGCCGTCGTGACGTCAGGGTGGGACATGGTTCTCCAGTTCTCCAGCGATTTCGGTGGGGCCGGCCGGCGCCGGCGGCAAGAGCATGGCCCGCCGGCGGCGGCTCCGGCATCACGGAATTCCCTCGAGTTCGCGGGAGAGGAAGACGGTTCCGGCCGCGCGGCGCGGCCGCCGTGGCCGATCCCGCGCCGCGGGGTGAGGGAACTCCCTCACCCACGACTCCTCGAGCTCGACGCGGCCGAGGTGGCGCGACTGGAAGCGGCCCAGTGGCGGACAGACCGCGAACGGCCGCAGCCGGCCGGTTCTCGCCGTCGCCGGCAGGCCGGCTTCGGCCGCGCCGTCCGGGTATAGCCGGATTGGTACCCCCGGTGAGGCGCTCCATCCGGCGTTGACCCCTGCCACAATGAAGGTTCTGTCGAAAGGGGTTCGAAATGCGCGTGCTGACGGCTGTGGCCCTGCTGAGCATGGTGCTCGTGACAGCTTGCGAGCAGACGTCGTCCGGGGCCGGTGGCGGGACGAAAAAATGCTCGACCTCGGTCCCCAAACCGCAGATCACCGAGCAGGACGACGGAAAAACGATCTGCATGGGCCGCAAGGCGCCGCTGACCGTCACCCTGCACGGTACCAAGGCCGATCCGTGGAAATCGGTGTCGGTGAGCGGGGGCGTGCTGAAGGAGACCCGGGAACCCGCCGTCGCCGGCGGGGTCACCACCGCGGTGTACCAGTCCGACCGGTCGGGGAGCGGAACCCTGTCCGCGTCCCGGAAAGCGGGTCGCTTCCGGGTCACCATCGTGGTGCGCAGCTGACGCCGGCAGCCGGCGCGCCGGCCGGTTCAGACGACCGGCATGAGCGTCGCGAGCCGGCTCGTCACCCTGGCGGCGTCGCCGACCACGACGATGACCGCTTGGGCCGGTGCGAGGTACCGCGCCGCGGCCTCGTTCACCTCCGCCACACCGGCTTCGGCGAGGCGATCGGAATGAACGGCCAGCCAGTCCAGCCGGAGGCCGTGCGCGGCCAGTTCGGAAACCAGGTTCGCCAGCCCGGACTGCGTGGCCATCCCGAGCCGCTGCACCCCGAGCAGGTACTCGCGCGCCCGGTCGACCTCGGCCGTGGTCACCGAGGTACAGGCCATCCGCCCCAGTTCGTAGCGGATCTCCAGCACGGCGGGCGCGGTGACGGCGGTGGCGACATCGGCCGTGACCGCGATCGCGGCGCCCGCCTGCGGGAAGACCAATGTGGACTTCGCGGAATACGTGTAACCCTTGTGCTCCCTGATGTTGCTCGCGAGCCGGGAGGAGAAGACGCCGCCGAACACGATGTTCGCCAGATCGGCCGCGGCGAGGTCCGGCGCGTCGAAACCGGCGCACGGCAGCGCGAGACGCACCGAGGACTGGACCGCGCCGGGCGCGTCCAGCACCTCGATCGCCTCGGTGGCCCGGTCGCCGGGCAACGGCCGGTGCCGCCTGGGCACCTCGCCACCGTCCACTCCGGACAGTGCGTTCCCGGCCGCGCGCAGCGCCGGTTCCGGGTCGATGTCGCCGACCAGCACCAAGCAGGCCGACGTCGCCCGCACCCGATCCGCGTGCAGCGCACGCAAATCTTCGGAGGTCACTGAAAGCACCTCGTCGGGGGACGGGCTCGGCCGCCCGTAGACGTGCTTGCCGTACAACCTGCGGTTCAGCGCCTCGAGCGCGCGATGGGCGGGCTGCGTGGTGGCGATCCGGAGCATGCCCGCCAGCCTGCCCGCCCGCTGGGCGACCTCGGCCTCGGGATAGCACGCGCCGGTGAGGACCTCGCCGAGGATGCCGAGCAGGTCGCCCAGGTGTGCCGCCAGCGCGCTGCCGACGACAAGGAGGCGGTCGGCGTCGACGACGGCGGTGAGCCTCCCGCCCATCCGCTGGATCCGCTTGGTGAGTTCGACGGCGGACGTCGAAGCAGTCGCGGTGCACAGCGACTCGGCGAGCAGGGCCGCGCCCGCGGGGTCGACCTCCACCAGCGGGATCCGCAGCCGCAGTTCGACCAGGGGCACCGAGTGGCGGCGCACCGCTATCACGGTCAGCCCGTTCGGCAGGGTCGTCTCGGCCGACTCCGGCAGGGAAAGCTCGCGGCGTGGCCGCAGCGCGGGAATGTCGGTTCCGGACAGTTCTACGGTCATCAGGTCCGTCCTGGCAGGATTTCGGCCAAAGCGCGGTGCCGGCCGCACACGGCCGCGGCAGCGGCGGCGATCTCGTCGGCGGTGATGGACGCGTACCTGGTGGCCAGCTCCGCGAGCAGGCCGGCGTCCCCGCGTTGCTGTTCGAACACGCCGAGCAGCTTCGCCCGGCCGGCCAACGGATCCAGTTCGCGCAGCAACCGGCTCCCTGCCATCGTCCGCAACCTGGTCAGCTCGTCGTCGTCGAGGCCGTCGGCCGCGATGCGCGCCAGCTCCTCGTCGACGACCCGGACGACCTTGTCCACGTCACCACCGGGCGGCAGGAAGCCGGAGACCACGAAGGCCCCCGGGTCGCGCACGGCCAGCGCGTCACCCATCAGGCCGAGCCCGGCGGACACGTCGGTGACGAGGTTCTCGTCGGCCACCAGCCGCCGGACCAGCCGAGCGGGTTCCCCGCCGGCGAGCAGGTCGGCGAGCAGGTGGTGCGCGAGGTACGGGTCGAGCTCACCGATCGGGTCGGGAACCCGCCAGCCGGCCGCGAACGCGGGCAGCGGGGCCAGGCGGTCCCGCGACTCACCCCGCCGGGGCCCGGTGAGCGGTGGCTCGGCGAAGTCGGGCCGCACGGGAACGGCACGGGCGGGCACGTCGCCGAAATGCCGGGCGACCAGCTCGACCGTCTCGCCCACGTCGATCCCGCCTGCCACGCACAGGACCGCGTTGGCCGGGGCGTAGTACCGCTCGAAGAAGGCCTCGGCCTCGGCGACGGTCGCCGACTCGAGGTCGACCTGCGAGCCGTACCCGTCGTGGGTGTTGGCGAAGCTGTCGAACAGCAGCGGGGGCAGGTGCAGCCAGGGGAATCCGCCGTAGGCCCGGTTGGCGACGTTGGTGTTGATCTCCTCGGCTACCACGTCGACCTGGTTGCGCAGGTTCTCCTCGGTGATCCTGGGCCCGCGCATCCGGTCGGCCTCGAGGAAGAGCCCGCGCTCCAGGGCGGTGCCGGGCAGGGTCTCGTGGTAGACGGTGTAGTCGAGGTGCGTGGACCCGTTGAACGAACCGCCGGAGCTCTGCACGTACCGGGCGTGTGCGAGTTTCGGCACCTTCGCCGAGCCCTGGAACATCAGGTGTTCGAAGAGGTGCGCGAAACCCGTGCGCCCCGGTGGTTCCGAGCGGATACCGACGTCGTACAGCACGGCGATGGCGGCGACCGGAACCGCCGGGTCGGGCGCGAGCACGACGCGCAGCCCGTTCGGCAGGGCGAACCGTTCGAGTCGGGCGCCGATCAGGGGTTCCGGCATCGTCTTCCCGTCCTTCGAAGTCACCGGGGCCGTCAGCCGTAGACGGTCACGTTGACCTGTTCCCCGCAGGTCGGGCGCGCGCCCACCTGGCACAGGTTCAGGGCCGCGCTCCAGGTCACGAAAAGGGTGGTGTCGGACAGGCTGATCGGGATGCTGCCCGGCCCGCACTGTTGCGGCGACTGGTGGAAAACGGGCACGAGGTCGTGCGACACGACCAGTTGGGCGTAGTAGCAGCCGGTGCTCTTCACCGTCAGCGTCCCGTCCACGACCAGCTTGCCCGAGATGCTGCTGATCCGCTCGTAGTGCGCGGTACCGGAGGCCGTTCCGTTCAGGTAGGAGGCCGACCAGCTCCGTGGCGCCGCGTCCGCGACCCCGCCCGTGAACAACACCGTTGAGATGACCGCCGCCAGCAAAACCAGTTTGCGCATGGTGCGCTGCCCTCCGTCGGAAAGAATGCGAGCCGTTGACAGCGACACGATTCCGCAAGCCGGGTTCGGGACGCCAACCGCTATCGGCCTCCCAGTCGGGCCTAGCCAGGTGGCTACGTCACGGTAGCCACCTCGAGCGTCCTCAAGAGCCTTATCCGGACAATGAGTTTGGGTGACGCTACCTGGCAGGTCGGTGTCCGCATTCTGGTGGATGCTCGCAGAATGGGGAGGCAATAGTGTCGGGCCCCGCAATCACCCGGATAGCGAAGGAGCTGACCATGAACAGAATCGAGTGTGCTGCCGCCAAGTCGACCCTCGAGGCGCTCGAAATCAACCAGGAGATCGCCGCGCCGGTGCTGACGCCGGTCCTGGTGACCGTCACGGTCGTCGGGTTCGCCGCCGGCGCGGGCGTCGGCTACGTGCAGTGCGCGCGGCACGGCTGCATCGACGAGAGCGGCGACGGCATCCGCATGACCGACGTCCGCGAGATGTCGGTCAGCGAGCTGCTGCAGGCGCGGCAGGACGCCGCCGTCGCGTAAGTGCACGCAGGGCAAGCGAATGCCGGAAGGGTGCACGCGCTTCCGGCATTCGCCTGACAACCAACTTGGGGGAACACATGGCGCAGTCGGACACTTCGCAGGTCGACAAGGTCCTCCGGCAGACGGAGGTGATCACCGCGGCGGGCATCGTGCTCGGGTCGCTCGAATACCTGATGCGCCCCCAGCACTTCGAGGAGTCCGGTCTGCTGAGCTGGCAGGTCGGACGGACCAAGTACCGCTGGACGTCGAAGAAATCCGCTGACGTGCTCAACCCGCTGTTCAAGCCACCGGGTGTCCAGTGCCTGATCGGCCTCCGCCTGGCCGCGGCCTCGGCGCTGGTCGCACCGCGGGCCACGCCCGCCGTGCGGGCCGTCGCGGTGTCCTACCTCGCCATCACCAACTGGATGCTGCACATCCGCAACAGCTACGGCACCGACGGCACCGACCACATGAACATGCTGGTCTACGCCGCGCTGACGGTGAGCAAGTTCTTTCCCGACGATCCCACGGCGAAAGAGCTCTGCACGATGTTCATCGCCGCCCAGTCGGTGGTGTCCTACGTGGCCGCCGGCGCCGCGAAGGCCGTCTCGCCGTACTGGCGGGACGGCAGCGCCATGCGGGGGGTCTTCCGCACCCACACCTACGGTCAGCGGCACGTCGGCCAGCTGTTCAAGAAGTTCCCGCTGCTGGCCAAGGCCGGCGGCTGGGGCACGATCATCGGCGAGATGTCGTTCCCGCTCGTCTTGTTCGGCGGCAGGAAGGCCGCGGTCGCCACCCTGGCCACCGGCGCGGCGTTCCACGCGGGCAACGCCGCTTTCATGGGCCTCAACCGGTTCCTGTGGGCCTTCTGCGGCACGTACCCCGCCGTCATGCACCACTCCCGCAGCTTCCGCAAAAGCTGACGCACCGAAACGGAGGCTCGCCATGACCGGTCCCGCGGCCACCGGCATCTACCGCCGGTTGTCAAGTTCCATCAAGCCGTACCGCGGCGGCTTGTCCCTCGCGGTGGTGCTCGGCGTGTTCAGCAGCGGACTCGCGCTCGCGCAGCCGATGGCGATCGGCGCACTGGTCGGGAAGATCACGACCGGCGCGACGGCCACCGCGCCCGCGCTGGTGCTGGCGGCCCTGTTCGTGACCGATCTGGTCATCGGCGGGGTCGAGGTCTACCTGCTCGGCCGGGCCGGCGCGACGCTCGTCCTGGACTCGCGCCGCCGGGTCGTGCGCTCGTTGCTGCGGGCACCGCTCGGACTGCACCTGCGGCGCCAGCGCGGCGACCTGTTCAGCGTCGCCGTCGCGGACACCGACCTGCTCAAGACGTCGTTGATGCAGGGACTGCTGAACCTCGTGGTGAGCGCGCTGATGGTGGTCGGATCGGTCGTCCTGATGACCGTCATCGACCCGGTGCTGACGATGTCCACCTTGGGCGTCCTGCTGCTGGCCGGCCTGGCCACGATGGCGGTCGCCAAGCGGGTCCGCGCCGTGGGGCAGGAGACCCGGGAACGGGTCGGCGCCTTCGCGGGCGCCCTGCAACGGTCGATCGGCGCGATCCGCACGGTCAAGCTCAGCCGGGCCGAGGACCGGGAGGAAGCCCGGATCGGGCAGTTCGCCGGCGACGCCTACGCCACCGGCATGCGCGGCGTCCGGCTCGAGTCGCTGATGGCACCGATCATGAACCTCGGCATCCAGGCGTCGTTCGCCGCCGTGTTCACCGTCGGCGCCTTCCGGCTCGTGGGCGGCGCGATGGACACCGCGCACTTCTCGTCCTACCTGCTGTACCTGCTCTACCTCATCGCCCCGCTGATCAGCCTGTTCAGTGCGCTCGCGCAGATCCAGCTCGGGCTCGCGGCGATGGTGCGGGTGGACGCGCTCGTGGCGGAACCGGAGGAGACCGGCGGCGCGGCCGACGTGGCGCCGGCGACCGGCTCCGCGTTGTCCTTCGAACACGTCACCTTCGGCTACCAGCCCGGTTCGCCGACGGTACGCGGACTGACGTTCGACATCCCGCGCCGGGGGTTCGTGGCCGTCGTCGGCCCGTCCGGCGCGGGGAAGTCGACGATCTTCGCGCTGGCCGAGCGGCTGTGGGACGTCGACTCGGGCCGGATCCTGCTGGCCGGCCAGGACATCCGCGACCTTTCGTTGCGCGCGCTCCGCGGCCGCGTCGGCTACGTCGAGCAGGACGCGCCGGTGGTCGACGGCACCATCCGCGAGAACCTGGTCTTCGCGAAACCGGACGCGACCGAGGAGCAGATCGCGGACGCGATCGACAAGGCCAACCTGCGCCGCTGGATCGACAGCCTCGACAACGGTCTGGACACCGAGGTCGGCGAGGCGGGCACGGCGATCTCGGGCGGCGAACGCCAGCGGCTCGCCATCGCCCGGATGCTGTTGCTGCGCCCGGACGTCCTGCTGCTCGACGAGGCCACGTCCCAGCTGGACACCGAAGCCGAGATCGCGCTCGGCACCTCGATCGCCGCGGCGTCCGCGGAGTGCGCGGTGGTGGCCATCGCGCACCGGATGGCCACCGTCGTCGCCGCCGACCGGATCCTGGTCGTCGACGACGGCAGGCTGCAGGCCGTGGGCGATCACGAGTCGCTGCTCGCCACGAACGAGCTCTACCAGCGCCTGGTGCACACCCAGCTGGGCGGGACGGACGACTGGGACCCGGAAGCGGCCGCCGGTACCGAACTCGCCGGGAGGATCCGATGAAACCGACGATCGCCAAGCTGTGCGTGGGCGCCGGTGTCCTGGCGGCACTCGCCCCGCCGGCCGCGGGCATCGCCTACCAGCGGCGGACGACCCGGCGGGAGGACGAGACCGTGCCGGGCCTCGGTGAGCGGGTCGACGTCGGCGGCTACCGGTTGCACGTCCACACCGACGGGATGGCAGGCGACGGGCCCGCGGTCGTGTTCGAGAGCGGCATGTCGTGCCCGCTGGAGGTGTGGTCGTGGATCCAGCCCGAGATCGCCAGGGACACCCCGACCGTCGCCTACGACCGGGCGGGGCTCGGCTGGAGCGAGCGCGGTCCCCGGCCGCGGACCGCCGACGAGATGCTCGCCGAACTGGAGACGGTTCTCGAGGTCTCCGGCGCGATGCCGCCGTACGTGCTGGTCGGCCATTCGTTCGGTGGCCTGCTCGTGCGCCACTTCGCGCAGCGGCACCCCGAGCAGACCGCCGGCATGGTGCTGGTCGACGCCAGCCACCCCGAGCAGCTGGCCCGGTCGGCCCGGCAGGCGCTCGGCCTGCCGCTGATGAAGTCGACCATCCAGAACTCGATCGTCGCCGCGACCTTCGGCGTGAACCGGCTGTCCAAGCGGTACGTCGTGTCCGATGTGGAGCGTCTGCCTCCGGCGGCGCGGGCGGCCGCGTGCGCGCGGATGCTGACCCGCCGCACGTGGCGGACCACCGGCGAGGAGCTGCACGGCTGGCTCACCGACGTCAACGACAAGGTGCGCGACGCGAAGCTGCCCGCGGACCTCCCGCTGGCGGTGATCACCGCCGACGAGGTCAACCGGAACGACCCCGTGCACAACGAGCTGCAGGACGACCTGGCCGCGTTGTCCGCCAACAGCAGGCGGGTGGTCGTTCCCGGATCCAGCCACCTCGGCCTGATCATGCAGCAGAGGTTCGCGAAGGACGTCACCGACGCCGTTGCGGACGTCGTGCGGGCGGCCCGCACCGGCAGCCGGATGAACTCTGAACCGACGCAGACTGGGAGTCGACGATGAACGGTGCCGGCCGGGTGGCCCGCATGGTGGTGGGTGGTTTGCTGGGTTCGTGGTTCGTCGCGACCGTGTTGAGCCAGGACCCGTTCCGCAAGTTCCCCGGTGCGCGCCGGTACGACCCCTCCGGTGCGGTGGTGCCGGACTGGCGGTTCTTCGCGCCGCGACCGGGTATGCACGACTACCACCTGCTGTTCCGGGACGAGCTGCCCGACGACTCGGTGACCGAGTGGCGCGAGATCCTGCCGGTCGAGCAACGGGTGCCGCGGCACTTCGTCTGGTACGCCAACAGGCGTGCGGAGAAGGTGCTCGGCGACTCGGTGGTCGGCATCATCGGCTTCTCCAAGGAGGCGGATCGCAAGAAGGAGGACATCCAGCTTTCGATCTCGTACCTGACGCTGCTCAACTACCTGACCTACCAGGAGAAGCACCACCCCGACGCGAAGCGGACGCAGTTCCTGATCGCGGCGTCGGCGGGCTACGACGAAACCGAGGAACCGATGATGTTGTTCCTGTCCAATCTGCACCCGCTGTCGTGAAGCGGTAGTCCGCGATGATCAGGCTGGTCCTGGCGGGGTCGTTCACCGTAGATGCCGCCAACCTCAAGATGCTGTTGTCCGTCGCACCGGACATCGAGACGGTGGAGGTGGTCGGCTCGGTCGACCACCTCCACCTGCTGGCGAAGGCCGGACGGCCGATGACCGCCCTGCTGTACGCCGAACTGTCCGAAGCGGACATCGCGGCGGCCGCCCGGGCCCTGGCCGAGCTCGACGAGCACAACGCGCTGATCGTGGTGGTCGAGTCGGCCACCGTCGCGAAGGTCCGTTCCGTGCTCCAGGCCGGCGCGCGCGGCATCGTGCTGCCCGGGAGCCCGGTCGAGGAACTGCTCACCGCCGTGCGCGCGGTGGCGGCGGGCCACCCGTTCGTGCCGGCGCCGTTCCTGACGTCGCTGGGCGAACGGCTGTTCGCAGTCACCGCGCGAGCCGGGCGGCAGCGTGGTGGTCACCGGCTCACGCCGCGGGAGGTCGAGGTGCTCCGGGTGATGGCCGTCGGCCTGCCGAATTCCGAGATCGCCGGGAAGCTGTTCATCTCGGAGGCGACGGCCCGCAGCCACGTGCTGAGCATCCTGCGCAAACTGCGCGCCCGCAACCGGACCGAGGCGGTGGCGAACGCCTACCGGGACGGTCTGCTCGCCACCGAGCACCTCTTGCCCGTCGCGACGGAATGAGAAGATGTGAGCTATCGACGTCCCGAGGAACTGCCGCTGCTCGTCTTCGACGGTGACTGCGGTTTCTGCACCCGCTGCGTGCTGTGGCTGTTCGCCAGGGCCGCACCGGCGGCCGAGGCCATCCGGTACCAGCAGCTCGACCTCGCCGCCTACGGCGTCACCGTGGCGCGGGCCCGGTACGAGGTGCTGTGGTTCCCGCTCGCCGGTCCGGTCAGCGGCGGCCCGGCGGCCTTGGCGAGGCTGCTGATGGCCAGCCCGAAAACCGGCTGGCGGCTGGCCGGGCGCGCGCTCGGCGCCGTCCCGCTGCGTTGGGTCGCCGGCCCGGTCTACCGGCTCGTCGCGCGTAACCGCCACCGCATGCCGGGCGGTACCGAAGCCTGCGCCATCCGGATCGTCTCGTGAGTTCCCGAGCTGCCGGCCGGTGTCCGAGCTCTCCGTCCCCGGGCACCGGCCGGACTCCCATTTCCGTTCAGCGCGCATCGCCCGGCGCCTCCTTGCCGCCGATGATCCGGTTCAGTGTCCGAACGTATTCCCGGTACGCCTCGGCCCCGGTTTCGGTGAGGCTGAGCCAGGTGACCGGCCGGTTGTCCGAGACTCCTTTGACGATCCGGACGTAACCGGCGGTGTTGAGGACGGCGACGTGCTTGGACAGCAGCGAATCGCTCACCTCGACGATGTCCTTGACGTACCTGAAATCCGCTTCGCTGGTCGTGGCCAGTACCGCCATGACCGACAGCCGCACCGGGGAATGGATGACTTCGTCGAGCTTGCGACGCGGGTGTGGCTCGTTCATTTCTTGCCGAGGGCCCATGCGGCGGCGAAGCAGACCCCGGCCGGCAGCGCGCCGGGCAGTGCCGCGGCGACCGTGCCCTGCCTGAGCACGAAGATCTCGAGCGCGCCGGCGACGACCATCGCCACGATGTACCCGGCCAGCAGCCATTGTTCGACGCGCAGCACGCCCCGCGCCGACGTGCTCGCCCGGCGGATGCCCACGGCCACGAAGAACAGTGTCACCGGGAACAGGATGAGCAGGGCATCGTACGGTTTCACGACCGCGCGGGGGATCCCGCCGACCACCGCGAAGTAGGCCAGCGTGACGACGCCGAGCAGGACGACGCTGCCGACGTAGATTCGCTTCATGCGGCCCACCCGGTTTTCCACCTGGGTGATCCTGCTCGCGGCGGCATCATGATCGAGCGGTCCGTCTGCGGTGTTGTTCATGGACGTTCCTTTCTCGTCAGAAGGGTCGCTGAGGCCAGGATGACACACACTTGAAGACTTTTCAAGTGGTCCGAATCCGCAGATTTGTTGATGCTCGGCCGGTCAGCTCGACCTAGATTTATGGGGAAAGCTCGCCCGACCGAAAGGAAATGACATGAACCGCATTGAACTCGCTGCCGAGAAGCTGGCCGGAAGCATGGCGCCGCTCCAGGAGGTCACCCCGGAACAGCCCGTCGTGTGCACCCCGCTGGTCGGCGTGGGCTTCGCCGCGTTCGGCATCGGCTACTACGTGGCGAAGGCGTTCGGGCCCTCCGAGGAGGCCTCGGCCGAGGCTTCCGGCGCCGGGATGGCGGCCATGAGCGGCAGCGACCTGATCCAGTTCCGCCGTACCGCGGTCAGCGCCTGAGCCACCTGAATGAGGAAGGTTCTCCCACCCCCAGGGAGAACCTTCCGTTCGCGTTCGGCGCCTGGTCCACGGCGCAGCTGACGTCCGCGGCGGGCAGCGTGCCCGCGGTGAGGTACGTGGTCACCCGGGCGTCGACGCAGGGGTTGGCGCGCAGGAAGGACACCGCCGGGTCCAAGCCGCCCTGCTCGGTGACCAACCGCGAACCCGGCACCGTCGCGTGCAGCTGCTGGGCGTCCCGGTAGGCCAGCGCGATGTCGCCGGTCGCGTGCACGATGAGGGCCGGGGGCAGGCCCGTCCCGGTGATGGCGACCGGATGCCGGGGGAACGGCGGCCAGAACGCGCACGGCGCCAGGTACCAGGTGTTGTTCCAGGTGGCGAAAGGCGCCCTCGTGTGCAGCCGGGAGGCGTCCGCGTGCCACCGGCTCCAGTCACGCGGCCAGTTCGTGTCGGCGCACTGCACCGCGGTGAACGCCGCGTAGTCGTTGTCGCCGTGGTGCGCCGCCAGAGCCTGGTACGCGGTCAGCAGGGCCTGTTCGTCGCCGTTCTGCCGGTAGGCGGCCAGCGTGCCGGCCAGGAACGGCCAGAGCCGGCTTTCCCAGGCCACGTTGTGGAACGTCGCTTCGAACTCGAACGGGCCGACCACCCCGGCCGCGGGCTTGTCCCGCACCGCGCTCCGGGCGCTGTAGTACGCCGTGGAAACGGCTTCGGCCGTCGTGCCGAGGTGGTAGCCGGCGTCCTGGACGGCGATCCAGGCGAAGAAGTCCTTCGACCGGGCGTCGAAGCCGGGGTCCTCCTGCTCGACGTAGTGCCGGTACCAGTCGGCGTCCGGTCGTGCGACGCTGTCGAACACCGCCCGGCGCAGCTTCCCGGGGAACAACGTGCCGTACACCGCGCCGACGTACGTTCCGTAGCCGTAGCCGAGGAAGTCGATCGTCCGCTGCCCCAGGGCCTGGCGCACGTCGTCGAGGTCACGGGCGCTGTCCTCGCTGCTCATGTGCGGCAGCAGCCAGCCGTGGCGGGTCGCGCACTTCAGCGCGTACCCGAGCGGGCGCGCCAGCAGCCGCAGCTCCTGCCCGGGATCCGCCGGGACCGGGTCCGGCCACGGCGGGGTGAAGTACCCCTCGTCGCAGCTCAACGACGGAGCACTGGCACCGACACCGCGGGGGTCGATGCCGACGATGTCGTACGACGCGGCGAGGTCCGCCGGCATGGCGGTGGCGACCAGGCCGGCCACCGACCGCCCGGTGATCCCCGGCCCGCCGGGATTGACCACGAGCACGCCCTGGGAGCGCACGGCTTTCTTGCGGCTCAACGCGAGCGTGATCTTCCGGCCGTGGGGGTCGGTGTGGTCCAACGGGACGGCTAGGGTGGCGCACTCCAGGCCGAGCCCGCCCAGGGACGGCTCCGCACAGGGCGTCCAGGACAGGCCGGTCCGCGCCGCGGCCGGAACCGCGGGCGCCAGACCGGCCAGGAGCAGGGCCGTGACGACGGCCGCCGTTCTCTTCACGGTTTCCTCCACAATGGGTAGTCAGCCGACCGGGGCGAGCCGGGTGCCCGCGCGCCGGGTGGTCCACCGCAGCACCACCGGTGCCATCAGCGAGGTGGTGATGGCCAGGAGCAACACGGTGGCGTACATGCCGGGCGTGAGCAGGCCGAGGCTGCGGCCGACCGAAGCGACGATGATGCCGACGACGCCGCGCGCGTTGAGCCCGGCACCGACCGACAGCGCGTCCCAGTGGCCCAGCCCGCCCGCGCGGCCCCCGGCGTAGCCGCCGCCGAACTTGCTCGCCACCGCGATGACGAGGACCACCGCGGCCACCGCCGGCGTGGAACCGTCCATCAGGTCGGCGAGGGTGACGCGCAGGCCGACGGTGGCCAGGAAGAGCGGGGCCAGCACGGAAATCACCATGATCCGCAACGGTTCCAGGCGCGTCCGGTCGAAGCCGGGGCAGCTGCCCACGACCACGCCCGCGACGAACGCGCCGAACACGGCCTCCAGCCGCAGCGCCTGGCCGGCCGCGGCGCCCAGCAGGACCACGGCGGCCACCGTGACGATCACCGGCCCCGGGCCGCTCGACCGGTTGGCCCGGTTCAGCGCCAGCCGCACCAGCGGCCGGGCCACCAGCGCGGCGGCCAGCAGGAACCCGGCGAGCTGACCGAGCGACAGCAGCACCAGGCCCGGGTGGACGCCCGTCACCGCCATGGCGGACACGATCGACAGCAGCAGCCAGCCGATCGCGTCGTCGAACACCCCGGCGGTCAGGATCAGCCTGCCGACCCTGGTGTGCACCAGGCCCATGTCGGTCAGGGTCTTGGCGATCACCGGGATCGCGCTGACTCCCATGGCCACGCCCACGAACAGCGCGAACACCACGCGGTCCACCCCGGCGGGCACGACCGAGGCCGGCAGCAGGTACCCGGTGAGCACCCCGCTGCCGACCGGGACCAGCACCCCGCCCACGCTCACCCCGACAGCGGGCTTGATCTGGCGGCGGAGCTGCCCGAGGTCGAGGGAGAACCCGGTGAGCCCGACCAGCAGCACGACGCCGATCTGGGCGACCGAGTCCAGCAGGTGGGCCTGCTGGGCGTCCGGCGGGAAGAGCCACGACGTGAACGAGGGCGCCGCGGCGCCCAGGACCGACGGGCCGAGCACGATCCCGGCGAGCAGTTCGCCCACGAGCGGCGGCAGGTGGAAGCGGACCGCGAGCCTGCCCAGCAGCAGCGCCAGCGTCAGCAGGACGCCG
>Ga0207678_10001553_pt1 | contig 21075 bp, 17 predicted proteins | sample KBSC63metaG_FD_184319 | JGI IMG/M metagenome (GOLD analysis project Ga0207678, IMG submission 184319) | Corn rhizosphere microbial communities from Kellogg Biological Station, Michigan, USA - KBS C6-3 metaG (SPAdes) (version 2) | ecosystem: Host-associated > Plants > Roots > Rhizosphere > Soil ... | reverse complement strand
GTAGGTCTTGCCCTGCGCCTTCAGCTCCTCTTCCAATTCGTCGACCTGATCCGGTGAGGGATACTGATCGTCCGCGCCGAACAGGCCGAGGAGCGGGCAGGACAGGTCCTTGGTCAGGTGCTTGATGGGGCCGACCTTCAGCGGCATGCCCTCCGGCGGGGCGCCGGTGACGAACGCGCCGTAGCAGTCGACGGCGGCGTCCAGCGGCAGGCTGACCGCGGCCAGGAACGACTGCCGTCCGCCCGAGCAGTAGCCGATGACGCCGACCTTGCCGTTGGCGGAGGTCAAGCCGCGCAGGTGCGCCGCCGCGCCGGCCACGTCACCGATCAGCCGAGGATCGGGCACGCCGCCCTGGGCCCGGGCGGCCGCGGCGGCGTCGTCGGGGCTGGCGCCGGGAGCGTCACGGTGGTACAGGTTCGGCATCAGCGCGTTGTAGCCTTCCGCGGCGAACCGGCGCGTTATCTCCTTGGTCGGCGGGTCATAGCCCGGCATGTGGTGGATCACCACCACGCCGCCCAGCGGGCCCTGGCTCATCGGCCTGGCCAGATAGGCCTCGATCTCGTCCCCGCCGTCGCCGCGGATGGTGACGGTCTCGGCCAGCGTCGCGTCGTACATCGGATTCCCTTCGCATAGGGCAACTAACAGCGCTCAGATCCTACAACTGGGCTCATCCGGGCTTGCGGGCGCAGACGCGCTCGACGATGCCGAGCGTGAACCGCTCGGATTCCTCGATCTCCAAGCCCAGCTCGGCCAGGTAGGCAACTGGCCGACGGCGGAAGTGCTCGCCCGCGAGCGGGATGGTGATCCGCTCGTACAGCCACTGCACCCCCCGCAGCGCCGACGCCGAGGCGGCCACGTGATCGACGAGCAGGAGGCGGCCGCCCGGGCGCAGGACCCGTGCCATCTCGGTGACCGCGCGCCGGTCGTCGGGAATGGCGCACAGGCCGAGCGCGCACAGCACGGTGTCGAACGACTCGTCCGGGAAGTCCAGCGCCTGGGCATCGCCCTGGCGCAGGTCGGCATCGCGGCCGAGGGCGGCCGCGCGCTCGCGGGCGATGCCGAGCATGGCCGGTGACCAGTCCACGCCGGTGAGCCGGGCGCCGTCCGGGTAGAAAGACAGGTTGCGGCCGGTGCCGACGGCGACCTCGAGCACGTCGCCTGCGGCCCGGCCGCAGGCCCACGGCCGGCTGTCCCCGAACAGGTGCCGGTCCCAGAAGTTCATCGCGCGGTCATACCGGGCGGCCTGCTTGTCCCAGTACGCGGCGCGGCGCCGGTTGAGGTCGTGGCTCACGTCCACACCCTGGCACAGCGGAGGCCGGTCCCGCCCCCCACGGCGGGACCGGCCTCCGGTCTGGTCAGCGGTGCACGTGGGACAGCGGGCCCGCGTTGTCAGGGAACTCGGAGGTGTTGAGCGCCTGGATGCCGGCGTTCTGCTCGCCGTTGAACGGCGTCATGATCGGCTTGTCACCCGGCTTGTTGGGCTCGCAGCCCAGGTGGAACGGGACGTTGGGGTCGTTGAACCACAGGCCCAGGTGGTACTGGTGGGTCGCCCCGAACGTGGTGGTCCCGCCCGTCGACACCGAGAACGTCTCGACGTCGAAGACGCCGCGCACGGTGGCGTGGCCGACGCCGTGCCGGTCGGCGTTCACGTCGGTCTGGTACCAGGACACGCCGAACGGCTTGTTCGGCGTCTGGATCACGAACAGGTCAAACTCGGCGTTGCGCGGCATGCCGAAGATCGAGACCTCCATGGTGTCGTTCTGCGACCCCGGGATGATGGTGACCCGGCCGCCGGCGTGCGGCAGGCAGGACTTGATGCCGGGCGACGGCACCAGGCCGAAGGTGAACGCGCCGCTGTGCCGCGCGCTGGTCACCGGAGCCGCGGACGCCGCGGTGAGGCTCAGGGCGCCGGCCACGGCTGTGACGGCCAGCCCCGCGGTGGCCCACGTCAGGGCGCGCCGGCGCAGGTTGTTGGTGATACGCATGAATGCTCCCCTGTTTCGCTGGCCGCGCCCCACGGCGCGGCCGGTGTCGGGCAGGAGTACGCAGCGCGGGGCGGGCAGGGTTCAATGCCGAACCGATTGAACCTCCGGGCGGTGCCGCCACGTATCTCCTACCGACGGGGCGGGCGGCCGGACGGAGCGACGCGATGCGGGTAGCGGTGCGATCTCGCACGGCCGGCGACGACGCGCTCGTGACCGAGCTTTACCGCCAGTACCGGGCGCCGCTGATGGTCTACGTGCTGCGGCTGACCGCCGGGGACCGGCAGCAAGCCGAGGATGTCGTGCAGGAGACCATGCTGCGGGCCTGGCGTCAGGCGGGCAAGCTCGACCTGACCGAACCGTCACTGATGCCGTGGCTGACCACGGTGGCCCGGCGTATCGTCATCGACGACAAGCGCCGGAAGAGCGCGCGGCCAGCCGAGACGGGGGACGGCATGCTGGAGAACGCTCCCGCCGCCGACTCCACCGAGGAACTGCTCCGCAAGGTGCTGGTAGCCGAGGCGCTGCGGTCCCTGTCGGCGGCCCATCGCGAGGTGCTGAACGAGACGATCCTGCGCGACCGCACCGTCAACGAGGCGGCCCAGTCCCTCGGGATCCCGGTCGGCACGGTCAAGTCGCGCGTGTACTACGCGCTCAAGGCGCTGCGCGTGGTCCTGGCCGAGCGGGGGGTGGCGGCATGACCGCGCACACCGACGTCGGCGCCTACGCGATGGGCCTGCTCGAGGAGCGGGACCGGCGGGAGTTCGAGGATCACCTGGCCGGATGCCCGGCCTGCGCCGCCGAGGTGGCGGAACTGTCGCCGATGGCGGCCCTGCTCAAAGGCGTAGAGCTCAGGGGCGTAGAGCTCACGGGGGTCGAGCCGGCCGGTGCGGAGGGCGGCGAGCCGGTCGCGGGCCGGGAACCGGGCGCGGGCGGGGAACCGGGCGGCGGGGACGTCACCGAGCTGCTGCGCCGCCGGGCCAGGCGGCAGCGGCAACGCCGGCGCTGGCAGGTCGCGCTGGGGGCGGCGGCCGGCATCGTGCTGATCGGCGGGGGTATCGGTGTGGGGATCGCGGCCGCACCCCAGAACGGCCCTCCCCCGCCGCCACCGCTGGCGCTGACCGGTCAGCTGCACTCGGCCACCGATCCCGGCACGGGGGTGGCCGGGACCGTCGGCCTGGTGGCCAAGGCCTGGGGCACCCAGGTCACCCTGGACCTGTCGAAGGTGCGCGGGCCGGCCGAATGCGAGCTGGTCGCGGTGTCCAGAACCGGGGAGCGGCGGGTGGTCATGGGCTGGCTGGTCACCGCGCCGGGCGACGGGGTACCCGGCCATCCTGCTCACCTGGTGATCAGGGGCGGCACGTCCATCCCGCGCAGCGACCTGTCCCGCGTCGACGTGGACGTGGTGAACGGCCGGACCCTGGTGAGCATCCCGGTGTGAGGCTCAGACAGGCAGCTTAACCAAGGTCAAAAAGAAGGTGTCGATCTGCCGGATGGCGTCGATGAAGTGCTCGAAGTCGACGGGCTTGCTGACGAACGCGTTGGCGTGCAGCGAGTAGCTGCGCGCGATGTCCTCTTCGGCCTGCGAGGTGGTCAGCATGATGACCGGGATCATCAGCAGCTCGTCGTCCTGCTTCAGCTCCGCCAGGACCTCCATGCCGCCGCGCCGGGGCAGGTTGACGTCGAGCAGGATGAGCCCGGGGCGCGGCGCGTCGGCGTACGGGCCGGTCCGGCGCAGGAACTGCAGGGCCTGCTCGCCGTCGCCCACCACGTGCAGCCGGTTCTGGATCTTGTAATACTCGAAGGCCTCCCTGGTCATGAGGACATCGCCCTCGTCGTCCTCCACCAGCAGCACGTCGATTACTCTCGGGTCTTCGAGCTCAGTCATCGGCTTCCTTGGGGATCTCGTCGTCGGGAGTCTGTTGGTCGGGAGTCTCGTCCTCGGGGGACTCGTTCATCGTCTCGGTGGGCATGGGCAGCGTGAACAGGAACCGCGAGCCTTCGGTGTAGCTCGTGTCCAGCCAGATCCGCCCGCCAAAGTACTCGATGATCTTCCTGGTCATGGCCAGGCCGATGCCGGTGCCCGGGTAGGCGGTCCGCTCGTGCAGGCGCTGGAAGATCACGAAGATCCGTTCGGCGTACTCGGGCTCGATCCCGATGCCGTTGTCGCTGAAGGAGAACAGCCAGAACGGCTCGTCCCTGGTGCAGGTGATCACGATGCGCGGCGGCTTGCCGCCGCTGAACTTCAGCGAGTTGCTGAGCAGGTTCTGGAAGACCGCGGTGAGCAGCGGCAGCTCGGCCAGCACCAGCGGCAGGTGCCCGGTCTCCACGGTGGCGCCGGTCTCCTCCATCGCGGCAGCCAGGTTGTTCCTGGCCTGGGCCAGCGCGGCGTCACTGGACACCAGGGAGGGCTCGCGCGCGGACCGGCCCACCCTGCTGTACTGGAGCAGGTCGTTGATCAGCGCCTGCATCCGCTTGGCACCGTCCACGGCGAACTCGATGTACTGGTCGGCCCGGGCGTCCAGCTGGCCCGCGTAGCGGCGCTGCAGCAGCTGGGTGAAGCTCGCCACCTTGCGCAGCGGCTCCTGCAGGTCGTGCGAGGCGATGTAGGCGAACTGCTCGAGCTCGGAGTTCGAGCGCTCCAGCTCCTCGGTGTGTTCCTGCAGGACGGTGTTGGCCTGCCGGGTCGCGGCCAGCTCGTCCAGGATGCGCTCGCGCATGCTGTTCACGTCCGCGGCCAGGTTGCTCACTTCCCGCGGACCGCTCAGCGTGACCTCGTGCTCGAAGTCGCCGTCGGCCACCCGGCGGGCCTCGGCGGCGAGCCGGTGCAGCGGCCTGATCGCGGTCGCCCGCAGGCCGAGCGCGAGCAGCACCACGATGGCCGCGAGGCCGACCGCGACCGCGATGAACACGCCGTCCAGTACGGCGGCGGAGTCGTTCAGGGCCGCCACGGCCTGGGTCCGGGTGCCCGAGATGTGGGCTTGCAGCGTGTCTACCCTGGCCCGGAGCGCGTCGAAATCCGCCTTGCCATTCAGGATGTCCGGGCTGACCACGGGCTTTCCGGCCTGGCTGACTCGGTCGATGGTCGGCTGGGCGTAGTGCGTGCGCCAGAAACGGGCCTGCGCGGTCACGCTCTTCAGGTCGGCCGCGGCGGACGGCGGCAGCTGCCCGATGACGGCCTGCAGGGCCCTGATCGCGTTCCTCTCCTCGGTCATGCCCTGGTTGTACGGGGCCAGGAAGTCCTTCTGGCCGCTCAGCGCGTAGCCGCGCACGCCGGTCTCCTGGTCGACCAGCGCGGTGTCGAGCCGCTGGACCTGGAGCCGGGCCGGGTCGATCGTGCCGACCACCCGCTCGCGGTTGTCGTGCAGGCCGAGCAGGGCGAGGCCGCCGGCCACCATCGCGGCCACCGAGAACAGCAGCAGGATCAGCAGGGCGACGCCGATGATCCGGCTGAGCGGCCAGCGCTTCTCCGCCGCGGCCGTGGCCGCCGCCCGGTCAGCCCGGGCGCGCCGGGCGCCGCGGGTATCGCGCGCACCGGGAGGCCCGGCCGGCGGCGAGTCCGCCGGGGGCTGACGGATATCGGCGTTGAGGTCTGTCATGGTCCGGCCGGGGACGAGAAACCAAGGGCCAGGACGGCCAGGTCGTCGTCCAGGTTTCCTCCGTTAAGCTCGCGGACACGATCGATCACCTGGTCGAGCAGCTCCTCCCCGGGCTGGCCGGGGCCGCCCAGGGCGTCCCTGATCAGGTCCATCAGGCCTTCGCTGCCGAGCCGCTCTGACCCCTTCCCTATCCGGCCCTCGATAAGCCCGTCGGTGTAGAGCAGAATCGACCAGCTGCCGTCGAGCCGGATCGGGATGCCCGGCCAGTCGCGCACCTCGGACAGGCCGAGCGGCGCGGCCGGACGGGTGGGAAGCTCGGCCACGCCGTACCGCGTGACCAGCAGCGGCGGCAGGTGCCCGGCCATCCGTATCCAGCCGCTGGTCCGGTCCGGGTGCACCGAGATCATGCACAGCGTGGCGAACATGGTGTCGTCCTGGCGCTCGTGCTCGAGCAGTTCGCTGAGCGTCGACAAGATCTCCTCGGCGGGCCGTCCGGCCAGCACCATGGCGCGCCACGCCACCCGCAGGCAGACGCCGAGCGCGGCTTCGGCCGGGCCGCGGCCGCATACGTCGCCGATGAGGGCGTGCACCCAGCCGTCCGAGGTCTCGACGACGTCGTAGAAGTCCCCGCCGAGCAGATGGTGCTGGCCGCCGGGCAGGCAGCGCGCCGACACGCTCAGCCGCGTGTCCGTCAGCAGCGGCGACGGCAGCAGGCCCCGCTCCAGCCGGGCGTTCTCCTGGGCCCGGATCTGCGCTACGTGCAGAGCCCGCTGAGCCTCCTCCGCGCGGCGCCGCTCGACCGCGTACCGGATGACCCGGTTCAGCATGTGCCCGGCGACCTCGCCCTTGACCAGGTAATCCTGGGCGCCGGCCCGGACCGCCAGCTCCCCCAGGTGCTCGCTCGACTCGCCGGTCAGGACGACGATGGCCGCCTCCGGCTCCAGCTGCAGCAGCTGCCTCAGCCCGTTGAGCCCCTGGGAGTCCGGCAGGCCGAGGTCGAGCAGCACGCAAGCCGCGCCGGATACCAGGTTCTTGGCCTGGACCAGGGAGCGTGCGCGCCGGACGACAACCGCGGCTCCGACCTCGCGGAGCAGCTCGCCGACGAGCACGGCGTCGCCGTCGTCGTCCTCGACGAGCAGGACCTGGACCTGGTCGTCGCGGTCGGGAGAGGCCGTGGTCTCAAGTTCAGCGTTACTTGTCATCGCAACCTACGTCGGTGGGCTGGCTAGCATACGGGAACAGATGTCAACAATTGCGGAGATACAATCATGCCCGCTTCCCGGACCGCACCGCGCCGCCCTGGTGCCTAGATCGCCTGCGGGAAGCTGAACACGCGATTGGGATCGTACTTGGCCTTGACCTGGGTCAGCCGGGCGAGGTTGGCACCGTAGTAAGCCTGCCGCCAGTTGGCCAGCGCCGGGTCGACGTAGTTCTGGTAGGCCTGGCCGCTCGCAAAGGGGCGCATCGACTGCCAGAAGGACTGCTGCCAGGCGTGCTGGCGGGCCACCGCGGCGGCCGCCGCGCCGATCGGCCAGGTGGTGGTGTACTGGGCGTCGAAGAGCGCGTCGCGGTGCACGAACGCGGTGGCGCCCGCGGCGACCCGGTTGACCGCGCCGCCGAGCGCGTCGAACGCGATGCCGCCAGACGCGCCCGGCGCGCCGCCCGCCCGCTGGAACTTCTCCACGCCGGCCAGCAGGGTCCCGATCCCGTGGCTGTTCAGCGGCTTGGTGAAGAAATCGGACTTGGCGTACTCCGAGGCGCGGGCGAGCTTCCCGGCCGGGTTCTGGGTGGGCAGGTGGCACTGGTCCACGGTCAGGCTGGCGCAGCCCGCCTCGACCAGCATCGCGTGCAGCCAGGACGTGGTTTCCATGAACGGCGACGACGGATGCGAGCCCGCCGCGGCGTACAGCTTCTCCAGCTGGGCGGTGGCGGCGCCGATGCTGCCCAGGTAGGTGCCGCCCACCTGGATGGACGGGACGGAGCCGCCCGTGGTCGCGGCCAGGTGCACGTTGGACCAGAGCGCGTCCGGGGCGTGCGGCGCCCAGGACTGCCAGGCGGAGATCACCCGGGCGGCCTGCGACCACGGCCAGGACAGGAAGAACAGGACGATCTGGCCGACCTGGTAGGTACGGAAGGTGAACGAGGTGACCACGCCGAAGTTGCCTCCGCCCCCGCCACGGCAGGCCCAGTACAGGTCGGAGTTCTGGCTGGAGTTGCACGTCCTGACCTGGCCGTCGGCCGTGACGATCTGCAGCGACTGCACGTTGTCGCTGGTCACCCCGTAAGCACGGGCCACCACCCCGATGCCGCCGCCCAGGGTGAGGCCGGCGATGCCGACCGTCGGGCAGGACCCGCCCGGCACCCCGCGGCCGTGCGCGGCCAGGCCGTTGTAGAAGTCGATCAGCCTGGTCCCCGCGCCGACGGTGGCGGTGCTGCCGCTCACGTTCACCCCGGACATCCGGGTCACGTCGATGATCAGGCCGCTGGTCGAGGACCAGCCCGCGTAGCTGTGCCCACCGCACCGGGCGGCGACCGGGAGCCCGAACTTGCGGACGAAGGCGAGGCAGGTCGCCACGTCGTGCGGGTTGCGGCAGTAGGCGATCCCGGCCGGGTGCAGCGAGTCGAACCGCGGGTCGAACAGCCGCTTGGACACGGTGTAGGCGGATTCGCCCGGGCGGACCAGCGGCCCGGTCAGGTCGCGGCCGAGCGCGGTCCAGTCGGTCGGGGACGGTGATGGCGTGGCCGTCGGGGCGGCGGCCCCGGCGCCGGAGGTCGCGCCGCCCGGCGTTGTCTCGGCCGCGCTCGCGGTCCGGCTGGCTCCGGCGCCCGTGGTGCTGGTCTGGCTGTCCGGACTGCACGATGCGAGCAGCCCGGCTCCTCCCGCTGCCGCCGCGAGCCGCAGGAACGCACGCCGCCCCTGGTCTTCCGCCATCGCGAGCCTTCCCTTCGCCCGGCCCTCTCAGTATGGGCGCCCTGGGAATAAAGACGCCGCGAGGCCGCTAACAGTTGTGCGGGGTGAGCCCGGGGAAATTCTGCCCGTAAATGACTTGCCTGCGCCAGCAAGCGGAAATATAGTTGAGCTACTCAATGATTGAGCTACTCAGGTAGTCGGCTAGCGGATGCGGGTGGAGGTGAGCGACATGGATGAGCGCCCGGGGACAGTACTCGAAACAGCGGTGCTGGACGCTGAGCCTGTCGCGCACGCCGAGCCGCTGACCGATGATCAGCTCAACCAGCAGATCAGCGATACCCTTCCCGAGCTCTTCAAGCACTTCCACGAGCTCGGGCAGCGCATCGCGACCGAGTTCGGGATGAACGGCAGCGACGCGATCGCGCTGCTCAAGCTCGATGCCCCGATGACGATGAAGGAACTCGGCCAGCGGATGGCCTGTGACCCTTCGTTCGTCACCTCGATCGCGGACGCCCTGGAGAAGCACGGGCTGGCCCGGCGGGAACCCTCGCTACGGGACCGGCGGAGCAAGAACATCGTGCTCACCCCCGAGGGCGAGGCCGTCAGGGAGCGGCTGTACCGCGAGATCCTGTCCCAGGCGCCGTGGTGTACTGCGCTCGACACCGGCGAGCGCCGGTGCCTGCTCGGGCTGATGCGGAAGATGCTCCGATCGCGCGGCGGGAGGTGATGCTGTCACAGTCGCGGCTTCTATCTCGTCAGATGCGATGAGAGGAGGACCGCAGGGTCGTCACGCCGAGGACGGCGACCACACGGGGAAGAAAAACAGTAACGGGGAACGGGAACCTCGGTCCGTTCGGACCAAAAAAGCTTTAGTGGCGAAGTGCAGCGCGTGACCTCCGGCGCCAGCCGGGTCACGGCGTTAGTTCACTGCGCCCTCAGTCTAGGGAGATCAGTCTTGTCCGCCACTTCACCAGACACCGGGCAAACCCGGGTGGTCAGTAACGCGGCGGCGTCCAGCGCCGCCGCGTCCGCGGGCCCCCCGCGCCGGCTCGGCCTGGCCCTCGCCGTCATCGCGACGGCCCAGCTCATGGTCGTGCTCGACGCGACCATCGTTAACGTCGCCCTGCCGCACATCCAGACCGCACTCGGCTTCTCCGGCAGCAACCTGGAGTGGGTCGTCAACGCGTACGCGCTGGCGTTCGGCGGGCTGCTACTGCTCGGAGGGCGATCCGGCGACCTACTGGGGCGCCGCCGGATCTTCATCTTCGGCATCTTGCTGTTCTCGCTGGCCTCGCTGCTTGGCGGGTTCGCCACCACTCAGGCCTGGCTGCTCGGCGCGCGGGTCTTGCAGGGCGTCGGCGGCGCGTTCGCCGCGCCCACCGCGCTGTCGCTGATCGCGGTCACCTTCCCCGAGGGGCAACCGCGCAACCGGGCGATGGGCGTGTACGCCGCGATGAGCGTGGCCGGCGGTGCGGTCGGCCTGATCGCGGGCGGCCTGCTGGTCCAGTACCTCGACTGGCGCTGGGTGTTCTGGGTGAACGTGCCGATCGGCCTGCTGGTCGCGTTTTTCGCGACTCGGGTGCTGCCCGAGTCGGAGCGGCGCCGCGGCGCCTTCGACCTGCCGGGCGCGATTACCGGCTCGCTGGGTCTCGCCTCGCTGGTCTACGGGCTATCGAGCGCCGCGACCAGCCCGAACGGTGTATCGCACTGGGGTGACACCAAGGTGATCGTGTCGCTGGTGGCCTCGGTCGTGCTGCTGGTGGCGTTCGGGTTCATCGAGGTCCGCAGCAAGCATGCGCTGGTCCCGATGCGGGTGCTGCGTAACCGCAACCGGACCGGGGCTTACCTGATCATGCTGTGCGTGGGCACCGCGCTGTTCGGCATGTTCTTCTTCCTCACCATCTTCGTGCAGAGCGTCTGGGGGTACAGCGCGCTGCGCACCGGCATCGCCTACCTGCCGATGATCACCATGGTCATGGTGGCGTCCGGGATCGCTTCGCAGCTGGTCAGCCGGATCGGCGCCCGGCCGCTGCTGCTGGCCGGCACCGCTATCGCCACCGGCGGGATGTTCTGGCTGTCCCGGATCACCGAGAACAGCCACTACGCCTCCGGGCTGCTCGGGCCGATGCTGGTGACCGCACTCGGCATGGGGCTGACCTTCGTGCCGCTCTCGCTGGTCGCGCTGGCCAAGGTGGCCAACAACGACACGGGCGTGGCGTCGTCGCTGCTGAACACCGGCCAGCAGGTCGGCGGGGCGATCGGGCTCGCGATCCTCGGCACGGTGGCCTGGAGCGCGGTGGCGAACAGCATCCACTCGCAGGCGGCCGCGGCGGCCGCGGCGGCCAAGCACGCGGCCGTGCACCTGTCGGTGGCCCAGCAGGCCGCGGCGCAGAAGGCCATCACCGCCCACGCGTACTCGGTCGGCTTCTCCAAGGGTTACCTGGTCTCGGCCGGGATCGCGCTGCTCGCGCTGATCATCACGGTGGTCGCGATCCGGGTCAAGCGGGAGGACCTGGCCGGGGTCAACCCGATGGCGGCACCCGTCGACTAAGTCGGGTACGCGAGGGCCCCGCGGCGGTCTGCCGTCGCGGGGCCTTCGGCTTGTCCGGGGTGGCCTGGCATACGATCGCGCTATGACCGCGGGGCTGTTCTACGTCTATACCGACCCGGGAACCGTCGACGAGACGGAGTTCCACGACTGGTACGACCACGAGCACGGGCCGGCCCGGCTGACCGTGCCCGGGATCGGGCCCGCCCACCGGTACCGTGCCCTGGATGAGCTGAAGCCGCCGTGGCTCGCCCTGTACGAGCTGGACCGCCCGGACGTCATCGAGAGCCCGGAGTACAAGGCGCTCAGCGCGAACGCGAGCGACCGGGACAAGGCCGTCGGCGCCGGGCTGGCCACCCTGGACCGCCGGGTCTACGAGCAGATCAGCGACGACGGGTCGCCGGCCGGCCGGAACCCTGATCCCGCCCCGGTGATCCTGGCCGTGGCCATGTCGGTGCCCGAGGGCAGCGAGAACGACCTGGCCGCGTGGTACACCGAGGAACACATCCCGATGCTGCTGCAGGTGCCGGGCTGGCGGCGGATCCGCAGGTTCCGGCTCACCCGCGCGCTGGACGGGCCCGGAGACCTGGAACCGGGAAGCTTCCTGTCCGTGCACGAGCTGGCCGGCCCGGAGGTCCTGGAGGACCCCGGGTTCCGGGCGGCCGTCAGCACGCCATGGCGGGACCGGGTGGTGGCCTCGGCGCTGCGGCGGGAGCGGCGGGTGTTCGGCCTGCGCAACGCGATCGGCGGCTAGCGTGGCGTCGTTCGGCGATCCCCGGGTCAGGGACTTCCTCGCGCACGGTACCCGGACCGGCAAGCTGGCCTTCCTGGCCGCCGACGGGCGCCCGCTGGTCGCGCCGGTCTGGTTCATCGTCGAGGATGACAGCCTGGTGTTCAACACGAACAGCCAGACGGCGAAGGGCCGCGCCCTGGCCCGCGACCCGCGGGTCAGCGTGTGCGTCGATCTGGAGGCACCGCCGTACGCGTTCGTCCAGGTCCAAGGCCAGGCTGAGCTGTCGGAAGACCCGGCCGAGCTGCTCCGCACCGCCACTGCGATCGCGGCGCGGTACATGGGTGCCGAACGGGCCGGGCATTTCGGCCAGCGCAACGGGGTGCCCGGCGAGCTGGTGGTCCGGTTGCGCCCGCTTAAGGTGCTCGCCAACTTCGACATTACCGGCTGACCACGATCTGTAATTTCGATCTTCCGGCGCACGGGAGCCTGCTGGCCGTATCGTTAGTACTGCACCACGTGCGCATACCAGGAGGTTCCGGGTGTCGGCGGATGGCCCAGTGCGGCCTACCGGGCAGACTGCCGGCCCGGGCCAGGCGTCTAGGTGGCCGGTTTGGTCGGGTCCGGTACCTCCGCTGGCCGAGGGTTTCACGGCCAGGCCCGATACGGTGCCGGATCTGGAGACCGCTCTGGTTCCCGGGGTCACGGTAGTCCTGGTGCCGGACCAGGCGGCGGCGTCGGCGCAGGACTGGCGGGCGTCGAGCGGTAAGACCCAGCTCGCCCGCTTCTTCGCCGAGTCGCTCTGGCGCTCCCCCGGAGTCGACGTGCTGGCCTGGGTGGTGGCCAGCAGCCGGGCGTCGGTGCTGTCCGGCTTCGGAGCCGCGGCCACGGCGGTGGGCGCGGGCGACGCGGGCGACGCCGAGTCGGTGGCAGCCCGGTTCGCCGACTGGCTTAGCAAGACCGCCCGGCCGTGGCTGGTCGTGCTCGACGACCTGCGCGACGCGACGGACCTGCGGGGGCTCTGGCCGTCCGGCCCCGCGGGCAGGCTGCTGATCACGACGGCCAATCCGGAGGTCCTATCCGCCGAGCGCCGGGCGGTGACGCTGCCGGTGCCGGCCTTCAGCACCAGGGAGGCGATGGGCTACCTGTCCGGCCGCCTCGGCACGGACCCGGACCAGCGCAGCGGGGCGATCGACCTGGTGCGGGACCTCGGCTGCGAGCCGCTCGCGCTCGCCCAGGCGAGCGCGGTGATCGCCGGCTCGGGCATGACCTGCCGCGATTACCGGCAGCACTTCGTGCAGCGGCAGAAGCAGCTGGCGGAGGCGGGCCGGGCCGAGCCGTCGGCCGCCGCGGTCACCTGGACGTTCTCGGCCGAGTACGCCGAACACCTGTCGCCGGGCGTGAGCATCAGGTCGCTGGTGACGCTGGCCGCACTGCTCGACGGGCACGGGATACCGGGCGCCGTGTTCACCACGGCGGCGGCCGGCGAGTACCTCGCCGGGGACGGCGCCGACCGGGATCCCGGAGCACAGGCGGCCGACCCGCAGCGGACCTGGAACGCGATCGGAAGCCTCCGGCAGGCGGGGCTGCTGACGGTCGACCCGTCCGGGACTTCGCCGACGGTCCGGATCGGCCCGATGATCCAGGCGGTTATCCGCGCTGCGGTCCCCGCTGACCTCTACGCCCGGGCGGCCCGGGCCGCCGCGGACGCGCTGCTCGAGGTGTGGCCCCGGGACGAGCCGCGGTCGCGGCTGGCCGCCGACCTGCGCGCCTGCGCCGTCAGCCTGCGCCAGGCCGCCGGGGACGTGCTGTGGACCGAGGGCCGCTGTCACCCGCTGCTGCTGCTGGCCGGGCAGAGCATGGACAGCGCGCGGCTGACCGGCCCGGCCGTCGCCTACTGGCGCGAGCTCGCCGCGGACAGCGAGCGGATCCTCGGTCCGGGCGCTCTGGAAACGCTCGTGGTCACCGGCTGCCTGGGCGAGGCGCTGATGACCGCCGGGCAGGCGACCGAGGCCGTCCCGGCGTTCCAGCGGGTCCTCGACGGCCGGGCCGACAAGCTCGGACCCGATCACCCGGGCGCCATCGCGGCTAAGGTCGCGCTCGGTCGCGCTCTGGTGGCTACCGGCCGGCCCGGGGACGCCGTCCCCCTCCTGGAGGAGGCGCTGGCCGGCAGCGAACTGGTCCGCGGCGCCGACCATTTCGACACCCTCGCCGCGCGGGAGGAGTACGCGGCCGCGGCCCTGGCCGCGGGCCAGACCGCCGAGGCCGTCCGCTCGTACCGGCACGCGCTGGCCGACCGCGAACGCATCCAGGGCAGCCAGCATCCCGGTGCCGCGTCAGCCAGCCTCGGGCTGGCCGCCGCCTACCTGGCGAGCGGCCAGGCCAAGAACGCCATCGCCCAGTACAAGCAGGTCCTCGCGAACACCGAAGGCGCGCTCGGCCCGGAGCACCCGGACACCCTCCAGGTCCGCCACAGCCTGGCCGCGGCGAACTTCTCCGCCGGGCGGATGGGCACGGCGCTGCAGCTCTACGAGGAGACCTGCGCGGGCTTCGAGCGCACCATCGGCGCTAATCACGCCAGCACCCTGGCCTGCCGGGCGGAGCTGGCCCGAGGGTATTACGCCACCGGGCGGCTGGGTGACGCGATTACCTTGCTCAACGACATCATCGCGCGTGGCCAGCAGACCCTGCCGGCGGGCGATCCGCTGATGCAGCGGATGCGGGAAACCCTGACCAACATCACCGGCTGATACCGGCGGATGAGTCGCTAGCGGCCGAACGGGATCATGTCGCAGCGCTCGCGGTCCAGGTCGTCGCAGCAGGACAGGCACCACGGCCGGCGCACCACGCTGGTGTTCTTGCGGCTGACCCAGAATCCGGCCGGGTTGACCAGGCAGTGGATGCAGAGCGGGAAGGTGTGCGGCTGCCTGCGCGGACCGGGGATGATTCGCGGCCGGAGCGGGCGGGCGGGGAGCTTGTCCGCCGCCATCCGGTAGTGGTGGCCGCCGGCGCAGGACAGCGCGACGTGAGCGACGGGGCCGTCGGTGCTGGCCAGGGTGAAGCGTTCGGTGATCTCGGCCGCCGCGCCGCATCCCGGGCAGGTCGTGGCGCTCATGGCGATGCCACCGGGACGGGCGCGGGCCGTTCGGTCCCCGACGGCGCGGGCTGGGTCCGGTGCCGTCCGGCCGGCCAGGAGCGGAACCGGGAGACGCGGCGGCCGAAGGTGCCGCCGCCGGAGGTGCCGCCGGCCGCGATCTCGGCCACCGCGTTCACGGCCCGGTCGACCTCGCCGGGGGTGTTGTACAGGTAGAAGCTGAGGCGGCAGCTGGCGGGCGGGTTCAGGCCGAGCGCGTGATGGGCCAGCGTGGCGCAGTGGCAGCCGGCCCGCGACTCGATCCCGGCCTCGTTCAGGGCCTGGGCGACGCCGACCGGATCCCGGCCGGCCAGGTTGAACGCGACCAGCGAGGTGCGCCGGGCCGCGTCCCGCGGCCCGTAGATCGTGATCCCGTCGATGCCCCCGAGCCCGTCGAGCGCCCGGCGGGTCAGCGCCTGGTTCCACGCGGCGACGCGGTTCATGGCGTCCCGGACGGCATCGCGCTCGACCGGCCTGGCCGTGCCGAAGTACGCCGGGCGCTTCGGAGTCAGCGCCAGGTCGAGCAGCACCCGCAGCGCCTGCGCGGAGACGACAGCACCGAGGATGTTCGGGGTGCCCGCGGCGTACTTCCAGGGCAGCGCGTTGTACTCGACGTGGTTGGGGAAGACCCGCCCCTCGGCGATCATGTCGCCCCCGTACAGGAACGGTAGCGCCGGACCCAGCAGTTGCTCCCTGGCGTACAGCACCCCCACTCCGAACGGCGCCAGCAGCTTGTGGAAGGAGAACGCGAGGTAGTCCGCGCCGAGAGCGCGCACGTCGGTGAACGACCCCGGCACCAGCTGCGCCCCGTCGATCAGGAGCCACGATCGCCGTTCCCCGTTCGGCTGGTAATAGCCGCTCGCGTCGGCCAGCGCCCGTACGGCGGCCAGCGGATTCCTGGTCCCCAGGAAGTTGGACGCGCCCGTGCAGCAGACCAGCTTGGTGCGCCCGTCGATCAGCGACGCCAGGTGCTCCAGGTCCAGCTCGCCGGAGACCGGGTCGAACCGGGCCAGGCGGCACTGGACCCGGCGGCCGAACCGCGGCAGTATCTCCCGGCACATCGCGTACCAGGGGACGTAGTTGGAGTTGTGCTCCATCAGCGTCGTCACCACGTTGTCCCCGTCACGGAACTCGGTCAGCAGCGAGTACATGACCGCGTTGATGGCCTCGGTGGTATTCCGGTAGAGCGCGATGCTGGCCGGGCCGGGCGCCCCGATGAACCGCGCGATCGTGTCGTAGGATTCCTCGAAGCGCTCGGTCATCGCGGCCGAGGCACTGGACTGACCCCGGTGGACGTTCTCGTAGTCCGGCCCGAGCGAGGCGTACAGGGCCAGCAGCTCACGCGGCGGCTGCGTGCTCGCCGCGTTGTTCAGCGCGACCCGCGCGCGCCCGGGAAACAAGAAGTGCCTGCGCACCGCCCGGACGTCGATCGTCTCTGGCGTCGGCGCCCGGCCGACTCCCCCCTCGGCAGCTGTCATGACATGGTCCTTCCGCCGTAGATCCGAGTGTCACCGCGCCGCCGTTCGCGATGCACCAGGAGAATCCCTGGATTCTTAGAGGGAGCCGGGCCGCGGAAAATACGGGAACATGTGGACATGAGCCGGACAGGGGCGCTTGCATGGAGGGCAGGGGCACCAGGCCGGGAACTCCGGGAGCCGCGGGGATGATCGTCAGCCGGGCGGCCGAGCTCAGCAGGCTCGACGACCTTCTCACCGCGCTGGCCGGCGGCGAGGGCAGCGCGCTGGTCGTGCGCGGGGAAGCCGGGATCGGCAAGACGACGCTGCTCGAGACCCTGGCCGTGCGTTCGGGCGACGCGGTCACGGTGATCCGGACCTGCGGCGCGGAGACCGAGGCGGAACTCACGTTCTCCGCGCTGGCCGATCTGCTGGATCCGGTGCTGGACGAGCTGACGGCGCTGCCGGAACCGCAGGCGGCGGCGCTCATGGGCGCACTGGCCCTGGGGCCGCCGGCCCCCGGTGACCGGCTCGCGGTCTGCGTGGCCACGCTGGGCGTGCTGCGGGCAGCGGCCCAGCGCCGCCCGGTGCTCGCCGTGGTGGACGACCTGCAGTGGATCGACGAGTCCTCCCGCGAGTGCATCGAGTACGCCGCCCGCCGGGCCGGCGGGCCGCTCGCGGTCGTGCTGGCGGCGCGGGACCCGTGGTACCCGCCCGAGCACGTCCACCTGCCAGAGCTGCAGGTCGGGCCCGTCGACGACGTCGGGGCCGCCGAGCTGCTGCGGCACCGGGCACCGGACCTGGCGCCGCCCGTCGCCACCGCGATCGCGCAGGCCGCCGCGGGTAATCCGCTGGCCCTGGTCGAGCTGACCGCGGCGCTGAACACCGACCAGCGCACCGGTGCCGCACCGCTGGACCTCCCGCTCACGCCGGGCCGGCGGCTCCAGCGCGCGTTCTCGGGACGGGTCGGCGTCCTAGACGAGCCGGCCAGGCGGGCACTGCTGATCGCCGCGGCGCACGCCGGGCCCGAGCTGGCGGTGATCGCCGCCGCTTGCCTGGGCGCCGGGACCGACCTCGGGCATCTCGGCGAGGCAGAGGCCTCCGGCCTGGTACGGATCGGCGCCAACCGGGTGAGCTTCACCCATCCGCTGATCCGCGGCGTGGTGTACCAGGAGGCGCCGGCGGCCGAACGCCGCATCGCGCACGCCGCCCTAGCCGCGGCCCTCGGCGACGATGACGATCGCCGGGTGTGGCACCTGGCGGCGGCCGCGATAGGAACTGACGAAGGGGTGGCGGCCGACCTGGAACGGGTCGGCGGCCAGGCGGTGGCCCGCCGCGCCTACGCCGCGGGCTCCGGCGCGCTGGAGCGCGCGGCGCGTCTCACGCCGGCCCGGGAGGCTGCGAGCCGGCGCCTCATCGCCGCGGGCCAGGCGGCCGCCGGCGCGGGCATGGCGGATCGCGCGCTCGCGCTGTTCGGCGAGGCGGCCGAGGTAGCCGGCACCGAAGATCAGCGAGCACGGGCCCAGCAGCTGCGCGGCCGGATGATGGTCTGGCGGGGGCGGGGCGCCGAGGCCGTGCCGCTGCTGGTCGAACAGGCCGGGCTGGTCGCCCCGCGACTGCCGGCGCTCGCGGCGGCGATGTACTCGGACGCGGCCAACGGCGCCACCACCATAGGTTCCTACCTGGAGGCGGAGAGGCTGGCCTGGCGCGCGGCCGGGCTACTCGACGACCGAACCGACCCGGCCCTGCGCGGGGCGGTGCTGGGGTTGCTCGGCTGGGCGCTCACCTTGCGCGGGAAGGCATCGCAGGCACGCCGGGTTCTCGGCGAGGCGGCCCGCCTCGCCGAGGGTCTCGACCCGCTCGGGCCGGACTGGTCGTGGCTGCACGTCATCCTGCGCTGTCAGATTCCGCTCGGGGAGTTCGAGCAGGCCAAGGAGAAAAGCCTGGAGCTGGGCCGGCGGGCGCGGGAGGCCGGCGCGCTGGCGACGCTGAGCGGCATGCTGCACGTCGCCGCGGATACCGCGTTCCGGCTCGGTGACTGGGACACGGCCGACGCGGCGGCGCTGGAGGCCATCCAGGTCGCGGGTGAGGTCGGCCAGCCCGCGGTGGCGGGCTGGGTGCTCACGATCAGGGCGCGGATCCTGGCGGCGCAGGGACGGCCCGACGAGGGCCGCGCGGCGGCGCGGGCGGCGCTCCGGATCGCCGAAACTGGCCGGATAGACGCTGGATTCCGGTTCGTATACGCCGCCCTGGGGTTCCTCGAGCTCGGCCTGGACCGGACCGGCGCGGCGATCAGCGAGCTCGAGAGGGTCGAGCGGCTGGTCGAGGGCACCGGCCTGGAGGATCCGGTGATCGTCCCGTGGGAGCCCGACCTGGTCGAGGCCTACGCCCGCCAGGGCCGGACCGGTGATGCCCGGCGCGTGCTCGCCCGGCTGGAGGGGCGGGCGGACCGGACCGCCAGCCCGGTCGCGCAGGCCGCCGCGGCCCGGTGCCGCGGCATGGTCGACGACGACTTCGAGCCGGCCTTCACCACCGCGCTCGCACTCGATGACCAGCGGCCGATGCCGTTCGAGCGGGCTCGGACGCTGCTCGCCTTCGGGCGCAGGCTGCATCGGGCCCGGCGGCGCGCCGAGGCGCGCGAGCGTCTCCGCGAGGCGCTGGGCGGATTCGGGCAGCTGGGTGCCCGTGCCTGGGCCGAGCAGGCCGAGGCCGAGCTGAATGCGGCCGGGGCACGCCGCCGCCGGGAGCCCGATGACAGCACGCTGACGCCCCAGGAGCTCCGGGTGGCCGCGGCCGTGCAGCGCGGCGCGTCGAGCCGCGACATCGCGGCCGACCTGTTCCTGTCGCCGAAGACGGTGGAATTCCACCTGCGCCAGATCTACCGCAAGCTCGGCGTCCACTCCCGGACGCAGCTGATCGCGGCGCTCGCGGCGATCGCGGAGCGAGCGCAGCCGACCGACACCCCGTGATACCCGCTAGCGGCACCGGCGGTTTCGTCCGATGGCATCACGGTCACTGGTAGGAAATCATGGAGAGCTGCGGGGTCCTTGCGATTGTCTGCTGTGGACTCATCACCGGATGGTCCTTGACATAGAAGTTCTTCCATCCGAAAGCCACCCCGGCAGGGGCGGCCCTGGTGACGGCTTGCCAGGTCTGCTGCTTATCGGCACCCGTGCCTTGCCCGTCCATGTGGATGAGAATGGCCAGGTCCTCGCGCCGGGTGTCGAGCTGCTGCTCGTCGCGGATCATCGACAGCCTGAATTGGTGCAGCACGAGGAGTTTCTGGGGCAGCCGGTAGCGTGCGGTAAGGCCCGCCAGCCAGCTGATGACGCTGTTCACTTCGCTGATGCTCACGCTGCCGATCTGGTGCAGCGGCAGCTGACGCGGCGTTAGTTTCCACTCCGGGTCCAGAGCCAGCCCGACATCGGGCATCCGGAGTAGCGACCGGTAACTCCTGGCCTGGGCGAGCAGGCTGGCCCGGCCGGGCTGCAGGTCCAGGATGACGTACATTCCGGCAGCCGTCGCCCGGCGTACCCAGGGGCGCAGGGATGCCACAGAGGACTGGTAGGAGTAGGCGCCGTCCCGGCCGGGGCGTGCCTGGGCGACGGTTGCGATGATCTCCAGGGCCGGTATGACCGGGACCCTGCTCAGGGCCCGGTAAGCCGTGGCGACCTTCCTGGCCCGTGCGATGCTGGCCGACAGGCCTTGCTCACCGAGGACGCCGAGCGACGGAGCGCCAGGGTGGCCGTACAGGGCGACCAGCAGGCGGCCGGGGAACAGGATCTGGCCGCCGCCGGGCAGCTGTACCCCGGTCTGCGCGACGGCGACCCGGGATGCCAACTGGGCGGCCGACCCGAATCCCGTCCCGATAGCGAGCACCTGGCGGGGCCGCGCCGCCGACAGCGCGGCAATGGCGGCCGGGTCGGCGCGCGGGTCGGCGCCGCGGACGGCGATCACCCGGACCCCTGCCACTCGCGCGGTGGTGACGGCGGCCAGCGTGGCGGCGTCGCTGTCGCCGGGATGCACGAGCAGAGCCAGGTGGCCCAGGGGTGAGGGTGCCTTGGTCGCGGGCAGCATCGCCGGGTCGGTCACCACATGGATACCCGGCAGCCGAGCCGCCTGCACATTCCCGGCCATACCCACCGCGAGCACAGCGCGCGGGTCCAGCGCCTTGAGCTGCGCCCGCAGCAAGGCGGTGACTGCGCCGGCCGGGCCTGAAGAACGGCCGGTCCCTGGCTGGGCGGCCCGGACTGTTTTCCCCGTCGCGCCGCCTGCTTCGGCCCGGCCCGGCCACGACGAGGCCAGCAGCAGCGGCGCGTGTGCCCGCTGCGCCGACCGGGCCGCCGCTAGCTCAGCCGACCGGCCCGGGCCCGCGACAACAACCACTGGCGCCGAAGTGAACAATCTTTCCGCCAAACTCCCGGCGACCACATTGGCCGCACCGGCCAGCACCGACGTCGCCGACGCAGGCAGATGCGTCTGCGCTGCCAGGGGGGCATGAGATGGCTGGGGCGGCCGGGGCGCATCAGTACAGGATGTGGCGGCAGTAACGAGTGCGATGGCCGCGAGCACCGTTCCGGCGCCGCGCAGGGCCGCGCGGCGGCATCCACGCACCGCGCACGGGGCCCGGCCGCCGCGGGCGCTCCGCCATCGCGCGGCGCCGAGCCATCCCTTTCGCAAGCACAACACAGCTAGCCGAGCATATTGGCCATCACGCC
>Ga0207678_10001552_pt1 | contig 21076 bp, 20 predicted proteins | sample KBSC63metaG_FD_184319 | JGI IMG/M metagenome (GOLD analysis project Ga0207678, IMG submission 184319) | Corn rhizosphere microbial communities from Kellogg Biological Station, Michigan, USA - KBS C6-3 metaG (SPAdes) (version 2) | ecosystem: Host-associated > Plants > Roots > Rhizosphere > Soil ... | reverse complement strand
ACTGGCTGGTGTCGTAGGACTGCGAGGAGGCCATCGCGAGGATCGCGCCGGTGTTGGTGTCGGTCGAGACGAGAGCCCGCGCGGCGCCGTAGACCGGTGGTGCGTTGGCGATCGCCTGCTCCGCCGCCGCCTGGTCAGTCGGGTTCAGCGTCGTATAGACCTTCAGCCCGCCCTGGCGGACCTTCTTCAGCCCGTACTTGTCGATCAGCTCGTTCTGGACGAAATCGAAGAAGAAGGGCTGCGAGCGTTGCAGGTACTTGTCCCCGGCCTGAAGGCCGGGGCCGGTGTCCTTGATCTTCGCGGCCTTCGCCGGCGTGATGTAGCCCTGGTCGGCCATTGCGTCGAGGACCTCGTTGCGACGCTTGATCGCCGCGTTCGGGTTCGTGAACGGGTTGTACTCGGAGGGCGCCTGCGGAAGGCCGGCCAGCATCGCCGACTCGCGCAGCCCCAGGTCCTGGACGTCCTTGTCGAAGAAGGCCTCGGCGGCGGCCTGGACTCCAACGGACGACTTGCCGTTGTTGGTCCCGTAGGTGGCCGTGTTCAGGTACTCGTCGAGGATCTGGTTCTTCGAGTGCTCTTCTTCGTACTGCTGGGCCATCCGGGCCTCTTTGATCTTCCGCTCGATCGTGTCCTTCGGGTCCTCGATGTAGAGGTTGCGGACGAGCTGCTGGGTGATCGTCGAGGCGCCCTGCTTGACCTCCCCGGCCTCGGCGTTGGCGACGGCGGCGCGGATGATCGCTCCGTAATCGACCCCGCCGTGCTCATAGAAGTTCGAGTCCTCGATCGCGATCGTGGCCTCCTGCAGGTCCTTCGGGATCTTCTTCAGCTTGACCGGCTCGCGGAGGATGTCCGACTGCACGTAGCCGAGGCTGTTGCCGGCGGAGTCGAATACCTGCGAGTTCGCGCCGTCGTTGGCGGGCCGGAGCGTGTCGATGTCGGGCGCATCGGCGGCGACGTTGAGTACCCAGATCGCCAGGCCACCGACCGCGCAGGCGGCGAGCGCCAGCACGCCGGCCGCGACGGCGACGATCGTCTTGCCGACCGACCCGTGCGTACGGGTCTGCCGCCTCTGTCGGGAGCGCAGGGACATCGGAAAGGGGGACTGAAAGGGTAACGGCCCTCCGGCGCCGACAGATCAGCCCGGCAGCGATCGTGCAGCGCCGCCGGCCGGTGTGGCGCTCAGCCGCAGACCGGCCAGGGGCTGGTGCCGACCCGCGTCTTCAGGGCGACCGCAACGACGGCCTGGGTCTTGTACGTGTAGCGGATCGGATCGCCTCCCGGGGACTTCGGCGACGTCCGCCAGGTCGACTTCATGAACTGGAACGCGCCGCGGTAGCGGCCGCCGCCGCCGATCGCCTTCGGATCGCGGCCCGACTCACACTGGGCGGTTCGGTGCGCCCAGCGCTTGTTGCGCTTCGAGGTCTGCTCCCAGAGCCGCACGTATTTCGGTGCCGTGGCGCCGCCGCCCTTCTTGCCGTCGGCCGGCCCTGTGTTGGCAGTGGTGCTGATCCCGCCCGACGCCGGAGCGTGCGCGGGGGCCGCGACGGCGAGCGCGAGCAGCACTGCGACGGCGAGGAAGGCGGCGAAGGGGCGCGCCAGCCGGTGAACGAGAGCGGGGCCGGGGCTCATGCGGGCCGGGACGTTAGCAAAGTGTTAGGAAGGGGTGAGGAAACGCCCCGCCCCGGCTGTCCCCGAGCTTGCCCTTGGGCTGGCGGCAACTCGCTGCGTCGGCGTCGCCGGCGAGGACGAGAGGCAGGGCCGCGACGAGAAGCGAGACGAGCACCGTGACGAGCCCGACCCCGCCGTCAACGTAACGAAACGGAACCCATAGGGCCGGAATGTTGCGTTGACGCTGAGTCAGTGCTCATCAGCGCGGCAGTCCGGCGAGGACGGGCGGCGCCTCGTCGCCGCCGTGGCCGCGGGCATGGCGGGCAGGGACGATCTCGCTCGTGATCAGACCTCGATCCGGCGTGATCTCGTCGAGGGTCGCCAGCCAGTCGCGGGTTCGGGCCGGGGAGTCGATCACGACCGTCAGCGTCGGCACCCGCCGGCGCAGCGAGCCCAACCGGTCGCCGTGCGGCGCGTGGCGGCCGTCGAAGCCCCAGACGCCGCGCAGCGCCGTCGCACCGTCTGCCGATGCGGCGCGCAGCCGCCGCACCGCCTCGACGTGGACGGGCCGGCCGCCGACGTGCACCTGCTCGCTCGAATAGAGCGTCAGCTTCTGCCAGATGCTCATCCCGCCGCGGTCGCGCTCGGGCACGGCCGGCGGCGGCGTCATCGGCCCGCCGTCGCGCTTGCAGACGTGGACCCGCTCGAGCGTCGCGACAGGTGCTCCCGGAAGTTCGGCCACCGCGGCGGCCGCGGCCGCGAGCCGGTCGGCACGGCCGACCGAGACGACCAACGCGGGAACGTCGACGTTGCGCGAGAAGAAGCCGGCCCGCCGGCGGGAGCCGCTGAGGATTCCGTCGACGCCGAGCAGCACGGTGCCGCCCTCGACCCCGGCCTCGCGAAGGCGCGAGATCAGCCAGCGGTACGCGGGCTCCCCATCGACGCGACGGCCGCGGCCGAGATAGACGGAGAGCTTCGCGTCCTCCTCCTGCTTCGCGGACTCGGCCTCGGCCGGCGGGGTAAGCAGCCGCAGGCGCTCCAGCGTGACCAGACCGTCGAAGTCGATCCGGCCGATTCGGGCCGCTGCCTCCTCGACCGGCTCGGCCCCGCCGACCGCGATCGCGACGACCGGGAGGTCCTCGGATAGCGTCAGCAGCCGGTCGGTGCGGCGCCGGTGCTTGATCCCGAACCCCTCCACCCCGCGCATCAGGATCGCACCGGCGACACCGGCCCGCTCGCCCTCGGCGATGATCCGCTCGGCCAGGAAGCGGCCGTCGGCCACGTCGCGCTCGCCGAAGAAGACCGAGAGCTTCAGCCCCGCCGCTGCGCTCACAGCGCGCCTCCGATCTCGATCCCGATCCAGGCCAGGACGACCCCGGCGACCAGGCTGATCGCCACGTTCGCGAACGCGACGCCGGCCTCGCCGTCCTCGGCGAGCCGATGGCTCTCGAAGATCCAGGTGCTGAACGTCGTGAACGAGCCGAGCAGGCCGGTCGCGACGAGGCGGGCGCCGTCGGCGCCGATTCCGGCGCCGACGACGATGCCGAGGATCAGGCTGCCGAGCAGGTTGACGGTCAGCGTGCCGACCGGGAAGGCGACCGTGACCCGCTCGGAGATCGCGCCATCCAGGAGCAGCCGGGCGACCGCTCCGGCGCCGCCGAGCAGCCCGACCGCGGCGATCAGACCGATGCTCACGGCGCCAGCCGGGCCCTTCTGACCAGGCCGGTCGCGAGGACGACGAGCGCGAAGCCGGCGACGACGCTCGCCACTGTGTAGGCGGCGGCCAGGATGACGGCCCCGCCGTCGAGCATGTCGTAGATCTCGAGCTGCATCGTCGAGAAGGTGGTCAGGGCGCCACAGAAGCCGGTGCCGAGCAGCGGCCGGCGGTAGGCGGACAGCGGCAGCCGCTCCTGAAGCCGGGTCGTGAACCAGCCGAGCAGGAAGGCGCCGACGAGGTTGGCGATGAACGTCGGCCAGGGCCACTCCAGCGCCCCGTGCGGGAGCGCCTCGACGAGGCCGAGGCGGGCGAGCGCGCCGGCGAAGCCGCCCGCGAACACAGCCGCCACCTCCCTGCGGTCGATCGGTGTCACCCGTTCAGGGCGAGGGCGTCGAGTCGAAGAGGACGCGCTGAAGCAGCCCGGTCAGGAGCTTGCGGTCGTCGGCGTCGAGTGCCGCCAGCAGCCGGTCCTCGGCGTGCTGCAGGGCCGGCCGGGCCCGGGCGAGCCAGTCGTCGCCGCGTCGGGTCACCTCGAGCGCGTAGGCGCGGCGGTCCTCGGGGTTTCGGCGCCGCTCGACCAGGCCCTCGGCCTCGAGGTCGTCGACGACCGCGACCATCGAGGAGCGGTCCTTGCCGATCATCTCGCCGAGCGCCTGCTGCGATATCGGCCCGGCCGCGCGGAGGATCGTGAGCGCCCCGAAGTGCATCCCCGTGAGGCCGACCCCCTCCTCGCGGAGCACGGCGATCGACTCGGCGCCCCACCGCTGGTGGAGCTTGGCGAGCAGGAACCCGATGCGCTCGGCGAGCATCGGTTGCACGGCGGGATCGATGGGTAGAGGCGGCTGAGGCGGGCCCGGGTGATCCGTAGGGTCGGCTGACATGCGTGTGATCGAATCGCTAGCCTGATCGTCAGCATTACTGATGATCAGTGTGACTGTGGAAAGGAAGGATAGATGAGCCGCAAGCGGTGGACCCTGCTGGCCGTCTGCGTGGCGACCTTCATGCTCCTGATCGACGTCACGATCGTCAACGTCGCCCTCCCGGAGATCCAGCGCGACCTCGACGCGAGCCTCTCGAGCCTGCAGTGGGTGATCGACGCCTACGCGCTCACCCTCGCCTCGTTCCTGCTCGTCTTCGGCTCGCTCGGCGACCGCCTCGGACGCCGGCGGGTCTTCACGATCGGCTTCGTCGTGTTCACGGCTGCCTCGTTCCTATGCGGGCTCTCAGGCGACCCGACCGTCCTCAACTTCGCGCGCGGCCTGCAGGGCACCGGCGCTGCGGCGATGTTCGCGACCTCGCTGGCCCTGATCGCGCAGGAGTTCGAGGGTCGCGAGCGCGCGACCGCTGTCGGCATCTGGGGGGCCACGGTCGGCGGCGCGGTCGCGATCGGCCCGCTCGTCGGCGGAGTCATCACCGACGGCCTCGGCTGGGAGTGGATCTTCTTCGTCAACGTCCCGATCGGGATCGCGGCGATCTTCATCACCGAGACCAAGCTCGTCAACGTCCGGGCGACCGATCCCCAGCCGATCGACTGGCCCGGTCTCGTCACCTTCTCGGCCGCCCTGTTCCTGCTCATCTTCGGGCTGATCCGCGGCAACGCGGAGGGCTGGGGCAGCCCGGTCATCGTCGCCTGCCTGGCCGCCGCCGCGGCGCTGTTGGTCGCGTTCGTCCTGATCGAGATCCATCGCCGGAACGCGATGCTCGACATGTCCCTGTTCCGCAATCCGTCGTTCGCCGGCGTCTCGATCGTCGCCTTCTGCCTGTCGGCGGGGATGTTCTCGATCTTCCTGTTCCTGACGCTCTACATGCAGGACGTCCTCGGCTACTCCCCGCTGGAGACGGGACTGCGTTTCCTGCCGCTGACGCTGCTCTCGTTCATCGTCGCGCCGATCTCCGCCCGGCTCTCCAACCGGGTCCCGTTCCGGGTGTTGATGGGCGTGGGACTGCTGCTCGTCGGCGTCGGCCTGATCCTGATGAACGGGATCGACGCCGGCGACGGCTGGACGACCCTCCTGCTCGGGTTCCTCATCGGCGGGGCCGGCATCGGCATGACCAACCCGGGCATCGCGTCGGTCGCGATCGGCGTCGTCGAGCCCGCCCGCGCCGGCATGGCCTCCGGGATCAACAGCACGTTCCGCCAGGTCGGCATCGCCACCGGGGTCGCGGCCCTCGGCGCGATCTTCCAGGCACGGGTCGACACGAAGCTGGCGGAGTCGCTGCCGCAGGCGCCGGCGGCATTCTCGGACGCAGTCTCGGCCGGAGCGGTCGAGAGCGCCCTCCCCTCGATCCCGCCGCAGTTCCGCGATCAGGCCGTCGAGGCCGCCAACGCGGCGTTCATCGGCGGGCTCAACGAGATCCTCCTGATCGGCGCCGGGATCGCGATCGCCGGCAGCATCGCCAGCTGGCTTCTGATCCGCTCCCGGGACATGGTCGGCCACCCCGCCCCGCCCGAGGCGGAAGCGGCGCCCGAGGGATCAGGCGAGCCGGTCCCGGCCAGATAAGGCAGAGGCGACCGCCTCGTCGACCGGGAAGGCTGGCTGCATCGTCCCGTCGAGGCGCTGCTCCGGCCGGGCGGCGACGAGGCAGTTGTAGACCGCTTCGCGGGCCGCGTCGTAGGCGGCGGCGAAGCAATGTTCGATTGCATCGTCGCCGACGCCCTCCCCGCCGGCGATCCCGCCGCCGGTCGCCAACGCGATCCCGATCTCCCCCGATCCCTCCGAGCCGTAGGAGCCGGTCCGGACGATGCCGAGAAGCGGCCGCAGCGCCAGCCGCTGGAGCTGTGCGATCGAGAGCGGCAGGTCGGTTGCGCAGACTGCGATGCAGGAGCCGTGCGGAGTCGGCCGGGCCGGGCCGTCGTCCTCGGCGGCGGCCGTCCCCTCGAGCAGGTCGAGATAGGGGCGCTCACCGAAGTTGCAGAGCAGCAGGACGCCGATCGTCCCGCTGTCAACGCGGCGCGAGGCGGTACCGATCCCGCCCGGGAACCCGTAGCACTGCATGCCGGTGCCGGCCCCGACCGAGCCCTCCGCGACCTCGGCGCCGAGGGCGCCGAGCGCCGCCTCGACATCGGCGGCGACCACCGTGCGCGAGTCCGCCAGATCGCCGTCGTCGCACTCGCCGACCACCGGCAGGACGATGTTGTCCGGGCCGCGTCCGGAGGCGACGATCGCCGCCTGCAGCACGGTCCCGATCGCATGCGATCCGCACAGGTAGACGGGGGTCTCCATCCGTCCGCGCTCGTCGATCTCGAGCTTCGCGGTGAGCTCGCCGACGCCGTTGACGGTCGCGGTCGCGGCCGGGGTCGGCAGCTCCGGAGGCGCGACCACGGTGATGCCGGTCCGCTGCCCGCTCGCAGCCTGCGCCTGTCCGACCCGGACCCCGGGAACGTCGGTGATCGCGTTCCGCGGGCCGGTGGGGATCGGCCCGACGCCAGCCGCGCCGGCGAGATCGCGCCAGCGACCGCTCATGCCGTTGATCCGGAGCCGTCCCTCTCCGCCGCCGCGACGGCGGCGGGATCGTGGAGCAGGCAGGCCGCCCGCTGACCCCGTCCGCCGGTTTCGATCAGCTCCGGGTCGACCCGGTCGCAGGGCTCGAAGCGGCGCGGACAGCGAGGATGGAAGCGGCACCCGGAGGGAACCGCGGTCGGGTCCGGCAGCTCGCCCTCGAGCAGCTCGCGACGGCCGCCGCCGCCCGGGGTCGGGACCGGGATCGCGGTGACGAGCGCCTGCGTGTAGGGGTGTTGCGGGCGCTCGATCACGTCCTCGGCGCTGCCCTCCTCGACGATCCGGCCGAGGTACATGACCGAGATCCGGTCGCAGAGCGACCAGGCGAGGCTGAGGTCGTGGGTGATGAAGATCAGAGCGAGGCCGCGCTGCTCGCGCAGGCCGACGAGCACCTTGAGGATCTGCGCCTGGACCGATGCGTCGAGCATCGAGACCGGCTCGTCGCAGATCAGGCCCTCCGGGTCGAGGACGAGCGCTGCCGCGATCGCGACTCGCTGCCGCTGCCCTCCCGAGAGCTGGTGGGGGTAGCGATCGAGGTAGCGATCGGAATCGAGTCCGACGTCGCTCATCGCCCGTCGCACCCGCTCGTCGTGCTCCTCCTTCGCGATCCCCTGGACCTTGAGCGGCTCGGCGACGATCGTCGAGACCCGCTGACGCGGGTTCAGGCTCTGGTAGGGGTCCTGGAAGATCATCTGGACCCGCTTCCGCAGCGCCCGCTGCTCGCTCTTGCCGGCGACGACCCCGCCATTGACCGTGAGCTCCCCCTCCGACGCCGGCTGCAGCCCCAGCATCGCCCTGGCGAGCGTCGACTTCCCGCAGCCGGACTCGCCGACGATCCCGAGGATCTCGCCGGGGCGCCAGTCCAGCGAGACGCCGTCGAGCGCGCGCGCCGTCTTCCTCCGGGCCCGGAAGTCGACCGCGACGTCGCTGACGCTCATCAGCGTCTCTCCTGTGCCGATCTCGCCGGCCTGGATCTCGCTCATCTCGACACCTCCGCGCCGGCGGCCGCCGCCGGCTCCGGCCATCTCTCCCAGGGTGCGTAGTGGCACGCCGCGAGCTGACCCGGGCGGACCTCGCGCAGCGGTGGATCGACGTCGCAGCGCTCGGCGCTGTAGGGACAGCGCGGACGGAAGCGGCAGCCCGGCGGCGGCTCGCCCGGGTTCGGCGGCGCCCCCGGGATCGCGACCCCGACGCCGCGATCGCCGCCGATCACCGGCAGCGAGTCGAGGAGGAGCTTCGTGTAGGGGTGCTGGGGAGCCGCGAAGACCGCATCGACCGAGCCGGTCTCGACGATCCGTCCGGCGTACATGACCGCGATCCGGTCGCAGGTCTCGGCGAGCACGCCGAGGTCGTGGGAGATCAGGATCAGGGCCAGTCCGAGCTCCTCGCGGAGCCGCTCGAGAAGCTGCAGGACCTGGGCCTGCATGACGACGTCGAGCGCCGTCGTCGGCTCGTCGGCGATCACCAGCGAGGGCCCGCAGGCGAGCGCCAGCGCGATCATCACACGCTGCCGCTGGCCGCCGGAGAGCTCGTGCGGGTAACGGTCGGCGACGCCGCCGGTCAGGCCGACGGTCGCGAGCAGATCGCCGATCCGGGCGGCGATGTCGCTCGAGCTCGCGCGCTCGTGGATGCCGATCGCCTCGGCGATCTGCTTGCCGACCTTCTGGACGGGGTCGAGCGAGTTCATCGCCCCCTGGAAGATCAGCGAGATGTGACGCCAGCGCACGAGTCGCATCCCGGTCTCGGTCCGGCGGCCGATGTTGATCGGGTCGGTGACGCCCTCCGGCCGCAGAGTGATCACGCCGCTCTGGGTCAACGTCGGCGGCAGCAGGCGCATCAGCGCCAGCGCCGTGGTCGTCTTGCCGCAGCCCGACTCGCCGGCGAGCGCCAGCGCCTCGCCCGGTGCGAGCGTCAGGTCGACGCCGTCGACGATCGGGTTGCCGTCGTGGGTGACCCGCAGGTCCTCGACCTCGAGCAACGCGCTCATGCCACCTCCCGGAGCCGCGGGTTGATGTATTCCTCGAACAGGAAGCCGAGCATCGAGACGGCGAGCACGAGGATCGTGATGCAGAGTCCCGGCGGCACCACGTACCACCAGGCGCCGGCGCTCGGCGCGCCGGAGCTGAAGGCGTTCTCGAGCATCGTCCCCCAGGAGATCTGGGTCGGATCGCCGAGGCCGAGGAAGGCGAGCGCCGCCTCGGAGAGGATCGCGACCGCGACGATCAGCACTGTGTTGGCGAAGATCAGCGGCAGGGTGTTCGGGAGGATGTGGGTGCGGATGATGTAGGTGTCGCCGGCTCCGAGCGCCCGGGCGCGCTCGACGAACGCGCGCTCGCGCAATGTCAGGACCTGGGCGCGGACGATTCGCCCGGTGCCCGCCCACGACGTCAGCCCGATCACCGCGATCAGGACGGTCAGCGACGGGTTGAGGACGCGGGCGAGGACGATCATCAGCGGCAGCGTCGGGATCACCAGGAACCAGTTCTCGGTCGCGTCCAGGATCCGGTCGGTCCAGCCGCCGAAGTAGCCGCCGGCGAGGCCGACGATCGAGCCGAGGACGGCCGAGATCAGCGCCGCGGCGAAGCCGACGATCACCGAGACGCGGGTCCCGACGAGGAGCTGCGAGAAGACGTCGGAGCCGTTCTCGGTCGTGCCGAGGATGTGGCTCCAGCTCGGCGACTGGAGGACATCGGTGCTGGAGGCGGTCGGGTCGTAGGGCGCCAGCAGCTCGCCGAAGATCGCGACGAAGATCGTCAACGCCAGCACGCCGATCCCGAAGCGGCCGCGCCAGGTCCCGAACAGCAGCGTCCTGACGCCGCTTGCGCCGCTTGCGCCGCTGCCGCCGGTCGCCGCCGTGATCGTGCCGGCGCTCATCGCGACTGCACCCGCGGGTCGAGGTAGAAGTAGAGGATGTCGGCGAGCAGGTTGGCGAAGATGACGCCGAAGCTGAAGACGAGGAACGTCCCCTGCAGCATCGGGAAGTCCTTGTCGTTGATCGCGTTGAAGCTGAGCTCGCCGAGCCCGGGCCACGAGAAGACCGTCTCGATCGTGATCGCGCCGCCGGCCACGGCCCCGAACTGGATCGCCGACAGGGTGACGAGCGGCAGCAGCGCGTTCGGGACGGCGTGACGGTTGATCACCCGCTCGCGCGACAGCCCGGTCGCCCGTTTGACGGTGATGAAGTCCTCGGTGAGGACGTCGACCATCGAGGAGCGCATGATCAGGAAGTACTGGCCGAGCAGCATCAGGGTCATCGCGGTCGCCGGCAGGATCAGGTGGTCGACGACGTCGAGCGCCTCGTCGAACCAGCTCGCGAACTCGACCCCGGGGGTGGCCTGCTGGCCGGCCGGGAATATCGGCCAGGCGACGGCGAACAAGAGGATCAGGATGATCCCGATCCAGTACTCGGGCGCGGCATAGGTGAACAGGCTGAAGCCGAGCAGGCCGTCGTCGGTCTTCGTGCCGCGTTTCGTCGCGGCTCTCACCCCCATCCACGCTCCGATCAGGGTCGCGAGCAACGTTCCGGTCCCGACCAGCAGCAGCGTCCACGGCAGCGCGTCGACGATCTCGTTCCAGACCGGCTCGCGCGTGTTCTGGCTGATCCCGAGATCGAGCGAGGCGGTGTCGCCGACGTAGTCGGCGAACTGGCCGAGCAGCGGCTTGTCGAGCCCGTAGTCGGACTTGAGCTGCTCGATCTCCTTGTCGGTGGCACCCGGCAGCCGGGCCAGCTGCGTCGTCGGATCGCCGATCGCCCGGAACAGGAAGAAGTTGAAGATGAGGACGAAGATCAGGGTCAGCACCGCGGCGCCGACCTTGGTGAAGAGCCACCTCCCAGTCATTCGGGAATCTCCAGCGGCTCGTTCTGGCCCCGGCTCCGCATCCGGGTGACGATGACGCCGCCGACGAACCCGACGATCAGGCCGATCAGTCCGGCGAGCCCGGCGTTGCCGGAGCCCGTCTCCCCCGACGACGCGCCGGCGACCGGCTCGAGGGCGAGGACGCCGTCGTAGGAGACCTGGTCGCAGAACAGGTCACCGGTCTCCTCCGGGCAGACAGGCTTGATCGCCTGGATCCTGTCGGTGCGATAGGCCTGCAGCTGCGGGTCCTCGGTCAGGACCAGGTAGGGCAGGTCGCGCTGGGTGATCGCGACCATCCGCTGGATGACCGCCTTGCGCTCCTCGGTGTCGAAGATCCCGGTCTGCTCGCGGTAGAGCTTGTCGTACTCGGCATTCGAGTAGAACGAGTCGGAGGAGCCGCCGATCTCGCCGGTGGTGAGAATGCTGAGCAGGAAGCTCGGGTCGTACGGATCGCCGCCCCAGCCCCAGATGAAGGTGTCGAAGTCCGGCGCGGGCTTGCCGTTCTCGGACCTGACGGTCAGGTCGTAGAGCTTGTCGGTGCTGACGACCTGGACGTTGAACTCGACGCCGATGTCCTGGGTCATCTCGGCGATCAGCTTCGCCATCTGGACCGTGAACGGGGACTCGGAGCGTACGTAGAGGTCGAACGAGAGCGTCTCGCCGTTCTTCTCGCGGACGCCGTCGTCGTTCAGCTCCCATCCCGCGTCGTCGAGCATCTGGTTCGCCTGATCGGGGTCGTACGGGTACGTCTGCTCCGGCGTCTCGTAGAACGACTTGTAGTAGGACGGCAGGATCCCGTTCGCCACGAACGAGGTGCCGCGGGTCGCGATCTCGTTCAGCTTGTTGCGGTCGACCGCGTAGGCGATCGCCTGCCGCACGGTCCGGTCCTGGACCGCCGGGTTGAACTGGGCGTCCGGGCAGAGCCGCTCCGGGCACATGTTGAAGGAGAGCTGCGTGTAGGCCGGCGTCTGGCTGCGCCGCGTCGAGACGTTGTCCTGCTCGCCGAGGCGGGCGTAGCTCGAGGACTCGACCTCGCGGACGAGGTCGATCTCGCCGAGGTCGAGGGCGCGCTCGACCGCGTCCTGGTTTCCGTACTTGATGAACTGGACCTTGTCGTAGGCGCCGGGCTCGCCCCGCCAGTTCGGGTTCCGCTCCATCGTGATGATCTTGCGGCGCTCGTACTCGGTGACGACGTAGGGGCCGCTGCCGACGATCGGCAGATCCGGCTGGTACTGGCCCTTGAGCTGCTTCAGCGGCACCTTGCCCCAGATGTGCTCGGGCAGCACGTAGACGAAGAGGCCGCCGATCACCCGCGCGTCGGGTCGTTTCGTGTGGATCACCACCGTCTCCGGGTCGGGAGTCTCGATCCGGGTGATGCTCGACGTGTAGCCGGCGAAGAGGACGCCGTGGCCGCCGAGCTCGTCGAGCGACCACTTCACGTCCTTCGACGTGATCGGCTTGCCGTCCGACCACTTCATGTCGGGCGCCAGCTTCATCGTCACCGTCTTGCGGTCGTCGGAGACCTCCCAGCTCTCGGCGATCCCGGGCGCGGGGCCGAGGGTCTTCGGGCTGAAGTTGATCGGCAGGTCCCAGTTCAGGGCCCAGACCGTGTAGTCCTCCTCGTTCTGGCCGACGAACGGGTTCAGCGTGTCGGGATCCTGCGCCCAACCGATCCGCAGCACGTTCTCGTCGTTGCTCGGCGCGGCCGTCGTCGCGTCGGCCGTCGTCCCGTCTGCCGTCGTCCCGTCCTGTCCGGACGCACCCGTCGCGACGAGCGCGAGCCCGAACGCGACCAGCACCAGGACCACCGTCACTGCTCCCTTGGTCACTTGCTCTCCTCCACAGCCGCTTCGATGATCTCCAGGCTCTTCGCGGCGCCGTCGATCCTAGCCCTGGCGCCGAGCGGCATCGTCGCCAGGTGCTTGCCGTGCCCGAACGGCACGTTCGCGATCGCCGGCACGCCGAGCGGCGCGATCAGCTCGTCGAGGATCTCCTCGATCGACAGCGTCGACTCGGGCCCCTCGGGAAGCGTCTGGTAGCCGAGGTTGACGCTGGTCCCGAAGGCGAAGCCTGCGATCCCGTCGAGCTTGCCGGCCAGGCGCAGGTGATTCAGCGCGGTGTCGATCAGGTACGCCTCGGTGTTCAGGTCCTCGACGATCAGGATCCGGCCCTCGGTCTCGACCTCGTAGGGGGTGCCGATGCTCGACGCGAGCAGGGTCAGGCAGCCGCCGGCGAGCGGCGCCTCGGCTGTCCCTTCGCCGAGCGTCAGCACGTAGGGGTCCTCGGGGTCTTCGAAGACCATGCCGAGCGGCTCCGGCCGGAGCGCCCGGTGGAACCACTCCTCGGTCTCCTTGGTGAGCTCGTAGTCGCCTTTCGTGCGCGTGAAGCGCAAAAAGCTCGGCCCGTAGAAGCTCACCCAGCCGGCGTGGCGCTGGACGAACAGGTGAAGCGCGGTCAGGTCGCTGAAGCCGCAGACGATCCGCGGGGCGCCGAGCGCCTCCCAGTCGATCAGCGGGTAGAGGCGCGCCGTCCCGTAGCCGCCCTCGAGGGCGTGGACCATGTCGATCCCGGGCTCGCTCAGCGCCCACTGCAGGTCGGCGGCGCGCTCCTCGTCGCTGCCGGCGAGATAGCCGTGGACCTTGCGGTGGTTGGGCCCGAAGACGACCTCGTGGCCGCGCGACTCGAAATAGGCCGTCGCCTGCTCGATCCCGGAGCGCTCCTGCGGCGGGCTCGCCGGCGCGACGACGGCGATAGTCGCCTCGTCGGGGAGCGCCGGTGGCTTCACCGCCATCCTCAACTCCTCGCGGCCGCGCTCGAGCGCGGCGATACGGCCGCGATCGCGGCGTCGATCCGCGAACGGTCGGCGTGAAGCGAGCCGAGGACGAGATCGACGTGGAGCGCGGCGACCTCGTCGAGGCCGAGCGGCCCGTCGGCGTCGAACCAGAGGGCGACGCCGGTGCACTGCAGGAGGATCGCGTAGGTGGCGACGTCGACGTCGGAGGCACGCAGCGAGCCCTCGTCGATCCCGGCCGCGATCAGGCCGCTGAAGATCGCCTGGTAGTCGTCGCGCTTGGCGATCAGCTCGCGGCGCGGCTCGTCGGCGAGCGCGCGGATCTCGCTGTCGGTCACGAATGCCTCGCTGGTGTGGAGGCCGTGGTAGACGACGTGCTCGCGGACCGCGGCGGCGAGCTTCGTCGCCGCCTGCTCCTGCTCGTCCATCGCGGCGGTGACGCGGGCGGTGAGCTGCTCCATGAAGTCGTCCTGAAGGTGGATCAGGATCGCCTCCTTGCTCGGATACCAGTGGTAGATCGCCGCCGGCTGCACGTCGGCGGCGGCGGCGAGGGCGCGCATCGAGGTTGCGTGGTAGCCGAGCTTCGCGAACAGGTCGATCGCGGCGCGGTGGATCGCCTCCCGGGTCTCGGGGCCGCGGCGGACGACGACCTGGCCGCTGATGTCGGGCTCGGCGGTCAAAGCCCGAGCAGCTCCCGGGTCTGCTCCTGGGTGGCGACCTCGCGGCCGAGCGTGCCGGCGAGGCCGACCGCCATTTCGACGAGGGCGGCGTTCGAGGGTGCGTGGACGCCGCGACTGATGTAGGCGACGTCCTCGAGGCCGGTGCGAATCCCGGGCGCGCCGCGGAGCAGCGCCAGCGCCAGCATCCGCTGGTGGTGGCGGCCGATGCAGGTGACGGTCCAGAACGTCTCCGGCGGCAGCGGCCGCAGCATCGCATCGAGCGCCTCCGGCGAGGCATCGATGCCGCCGGGTACGCCGAAGACGAGGTTGATCGTCATCGGCGACTCGATGATCCCCTGCTCGAGCCAGCGGACGGCGCTGACGACGTGGCCGACGTCGAAGACCTCGACCTCGAGCGCGATCCCGGCGTCCTGCGCCCGCTTGGCGATCCCGCGGCCGGCCGGCGGCGGGGTGATGAAGGTCTCGTCGCCGAAGTTCATCGACCCCGACTCGACGCCGGAGATGTCGGGCTTCGCCTCCAGCCCGGTCGTCCGCTCCTCGATCGTCATGTCGTTGGAGCCGCCGGTCGAGACCATCGTCAGGATCTCGCTCTCGGCGCGGATCCGCTCGATCACGTCGACGAACAGCTCCGGGCGCCCGCTCGGGGTCCCGTCGTCCTCGCGGACGTGGAGGTGGGCGACCGTCGCCCCCGCCCCCGCGGCGCCGATCGCCGAGTCGGCGATCTCGGCCGTCGTATAGGGGATGTTCGGGTTGTTCTCGCGGAAGACGTCGGCGCCGGTGATGGCGCAGGTGACGACGACCGGGTTCTCGTTCCAGGCGCTCATCCGGGCACCACCTCCGATTCGCTCAATGACGCCCGCTCGGCGTCGGTGATCGCCCGGGTGCTGCGCGACCCCGGGTCCCAGAGGACGAGGCCGAACTCGGCGTCGACGACGACCTCCCCGTCGCTGCCGAGGATCCGCTCGCGCGTCCGGACGCTCTTCGTCCCGAGCCCGCTGATCCCGCACTCGACCGCGACGCTGGCGTGGCCGGGCGCGATCTCGTCCCGGAACTCGACGGCGCAGCGGCCGACGACGTATTCCTCGCGCCCGATCCCGTGGTCGCGCAGGAACGCGTCGCGAGCCTCCTCCAGGTAGGTGAAGACGGCGGCGTGGTTGACGTGGCCGAGGCCGTCGAGGTCCTGCCAGCGCGTCTGCACGTCGTAGGTCCCCGGCCCGCTCATGCGGTCATCGCCTCTCGAAGGGCCGGCGTCCGCCGGTAGAGGTCGAGCGCGTAGGTGCCGGTGTCGGGGGCGTAGCCGTTGCCGACGATCATCGTGATCTCGGCCGACTGCCCGTCGGCGGTCAGCGCCGCGGTCTGAAAGCGCGTCGCCATCGAGTAGAAGAGGACCGTCCCGCCCCGGGCGGTGAGGAGGATCGCGGTCGGCTCGCAGCCGGTCGCGTTGACGACGACGACCGCCAGGTCGGCCGGCCCGACCCCGGCCTCGCGGACCGCGTCGAGCGTCGCGAGCGGGTCGCGGAGGTCGGCGACGACGCCGGCGTCGCAGAGGCCGAGCTCGACGACCCGGTCGACGGCTTCGGCATCGACGTCGACGGCGACGATCGTCCCGCCCGCCATCGCGTCGCGGGCGGCGGCGAGGGCGAGCTTGCCGGCGTGGCCGGCGCCGAGGACGCAGACCGTCCCGCCGTCGGGGGGCGCGAGGTCGCGGGTGTGCGAGCCGGCGCCGTAGACGTCGTAGAGCTCGATCGCCGTCGCGGTGGGGATGTCGTCGGGGAGCAGACCCCAGGGCGCTGACTGCCAGACGTATGCCGTCCCCTCGACCGCGACCTGGGCGGACTCGGGATCGATTCCGGTCACGGCATCGAGGCGGAGCGGCGTCAGCGTCAGCGAGGCCAGCGTCACGACCCGGGCGCCGATCGCGGGCGGATCCTCGAAGCGGCTGCCGACTGCGGTCACCGTCCCGAGCAGGACGCCGCCCGAGTCGGTCTCGGGGTTGTGCATCTTGCCGCGCTCGGCGACGATCGTCGCGATCCGCTCGCCCATCACGACCGGATCGCCGCCGCTGCGCTCGCGGATGTTCCGGAACGAGGTCGAGTCGAGGCAGAGCCGCTCGACCGCGAGCTCGAACTCGCGATCGCCGACCGGGCCGGAGGCGTCGAGCCGCTCGGCCGGCTGCGGCAGCGCCCGCGGCGGCGCCGCGACCCGTCCGGCGCCGAGGTCCTCCCTGATGTCCATCTCCGTCCCGGTCTTCAAATGAACGATCGTTAGGGAACCTATCCAGCCGCTCGGATGCCTGTCAACCCCCACCTGGGCGTGATAGGACGAGGCGATGGCCCTCTCCCTCCCGATCGTCTGGAGCGACGCCCACTCCCGGCACGAGCCGGGCGGCGAGGTCTGGGTCGGGGTGCGGACGCCGGGGACGGAGGTGCCGACTCGGGCGGAGCGGATCCGCGCCGCGCTCGAGGCCGCAGGGGCTCCCGTCGTCGCGGCCGAGGCGGCGCCGGACGACATTGCGTTGCGCTTCCACGACCCGGCGCTGGTCGGCTGGCTGCACGAGGCCTGGGACCTATGGGAGGAGGCGCGGCTGGACGTGGACCCGGGACAGGACCGGGTCGTCCCATATCTCTTCGCTCATCCGGGCCTGATCGGCGATCTGCCGCTGATCGATCCGGCGGCCACGACCGCGCGGGCGGGTCGCTTCGCCTACGACACGATGACGCTGATCGGCCCGGGGACCTGGGAGGCGGCGCGGGGGGCGGTCGACGCCGCGATCACGACCGCGGCGATCGCCGCCCGCGACGGCGCCGCCTACGCCTGCTGCCGGCCGCCCGGCCACCACGCCACCCGCGACGCCCACGGCGGCTCCTGCTACCTGAACAACGCCGCCGCGGCGGCCGGCTCGCTCCGCGACGCGACCGGCGGTCCGGTCGCCGTCCTCGACATCGACGCCCACCACGGCAACGGGACGCAGTCGATCTTCTGGTCCGACGGCGAGGTCGCGACCGGCTCGGTCCACGTCGATCCCGGCGCCGGCTGGTTCCCGCACTTCCTCGGCTTCGCGGACGAGCGCGGAACCGGTGCCGGTGCCGGCACGAACCTGAACCTGCCGCTCGCGCCCGGCTCCGGCGACGGGCCGTGGCTCGACGCCGTCGCCTCCCTCTGCGATTTCGCGCGCTCCTCCGGCGCCCGCGCGCTCGTCGTCGCGCTCGGCGTCGATGCGGCCGGCGGCGATCCGGAGAGCCCGCTCGAGGTCACGAGCGACGGCTACCGCGCGGCAGGCGAGCTGCTCGGCGGGCTCGGGCTGCCGACCGCGATCGTCCAGGAGGGTGGCTACGACCTCGAGACGATCGGCGAGCTGGTCGTCGCGACCCTCGAAGGGATCGAGGGCTTCAGCTCAGCGACCGGATCGCCCGCAGGTTGAATCGGACCATCTCGGCGAGGTCGGCGACGTCGATCGCCTCGTCGGCGCCGTGCATCCCGTCGAGATAGACGTCCAGCGGGGTCGAGAAGACCGGCGCGAAGCCGTAGGCGACGGTGTCATGCGCGCGCCGCACCCAGTGCGAGTCGGTGAAGCCCGGGGTCACCACCGGGAGCAGGAGAGCGCCGGGCAAACGCTCGGCGACGTACTGCTCGCAGATCCCGTAGAGCGGCGTGTCGGTCGGCGACTCGGTCCCGCCCTCGAGCGGCTCGAGCAGCTCGAGCTCGTACTCGATCCCGCCGAGCGCCGCGTCGATGTGGGCGCGAACGTCGTCGAGCGTCTGCCCCGGCAGCGCCCGGCAGTCGCAGATCAGGTCGGCGAACGGGGGGATCACGTTCGCGGGCTCGTGGGTCTGAAAGCCGGTCGGAGTCACTGTCATCCGGGTCATCGCCGGGACCATCCCGGCGAGCACGGAGTGCTGGGAGGCGGCCCAGGCGACCGCCGCATCGGGGTCGGATGCAGGGGCTCCGATCCCGTCGAGCGCCGCCGCGAGCGCCGGCGTCAGCTGCGCCTCGCCTCCGTGATCGAGCAGCCGCTGCACGGCCTCGGCGGCGCGGCCGAGGACGTTGTCGGCGCCCGCGGGCACCGACGCGTGCCCGGCGCGCCCGTGGAAGCGGAGCCGGACGGAGGCGACCTGCTTCTCGCCGATCGAGATCGTCACGACCCGGCGGCCGTCGGCGAGCTCGAGGAGCGTGCCGCCGCCCTCGTTGATCGCGTAGTCGCAGCGGAGGTCGTCGCGCTCACGGGCGATCCAGGACATGCCGACGTCGGCGGTGTTGCGCTCCTCGTCGGCCTCGGCGACGAGCACGACGTCGCCGGGCGGCGGCTCGCCGCTCCGGGCAACCTCGGCGAAGGCGACGACGCGGGAGGCGAGCTCGCCCTTCATGTCGGCGGCGCCGCGGCCGATCACCCGGCCGTCGCGGAGCTCGCCGGCGAACGGCGGCACCGTCCAGTCGGCGTCGGGGGCGGGAACGACGTCGGTGTGCGCCATCAGCATCAGCGACGGCCCCTCCCCCGCTCCAGGGATCCGGGCGACGAGATTGAGCCGCTTCGGGTCGGGTCCGGCGAGCTCACTCTCGACTCCCGCTTCGGCGAGCCAGCCCGCCAGGAAACCGGCGGCCTGCGACTCGCGACCGGGCGGGTTCGACGTGTCGATCCGGATCAGCTCGCGGGTCAGCTCGCTGACTTCGTCCCGCAGCCGCTGCTCGCTCCCCTCGTCGCTCGTCACGACGGCGAGTCTGCCACCCGCTCGACGAGGGCGGGCGTCACCTCGCCGGGCGTCATCACCGTGGCGGCGGCGAGCGCGAGCGCATCGGGCGCCGGCGGGTAGTGCGGGTTCGGGACCGCGATCACGGCCATCCCGGCCGCAGCCGCAGCCCGCAGGCCGTTCGAGGAGTCCTCGACGGCGACGCAGCGAGCGGCGTCGGCGCCGAGCCGCGCGGCGACCTCGAGGTAGACGTCGGGCGAGGGCTTGCCGCGACCGACCTCCTCGGAGGAGGTCGTCACGCGGAAGCGGTCGCGGAGGCCGGAGAGGTCGAGGAAGGCGTCGATGATCTCGCGGTTCGACGAGGAGGCGAGGCCGAGCGGCCAGCGCGCCGCCAGCGTTTCGACGGCATCGATCGCGCCCGGCAGGAGCGGCAGCTCCTCCGCGTAGCCGGCCGCCATGCGCTCGACGACGAGCTCGTTGATCCGCTCCGGCTCGTACGGCACCGCGAGCTCGTCGTGCATGTAAGCCGACCACTCCGGGGAGCTCATCCCCATCATCGCCGTCGCGGCATCGTCGCGCCAGCGGCCGCCGGCCGCCGTCGTGACCGCCTCCTTGGCGTCGTTCCAGCGCTGTTCGGAGTCGAGCAGGACGCCGTCGAGGTCGAAGACGACCGCGTCAGGCATCGGCCGTCGCCGCGGGTGGGGCCCGCGCCGCCTCGATCTGATCGAAGCGCTCGGCCGGGAGGTGCCGCGCCGCCCAGAACGAGGCGAGGACGATCAGCGAGGCGAACAGGAATGCCGTCTTCAAGGCGTTGATCTGGGCGTCCTCATAGTCGGCGACGATCACATCCGTCGTCTCCGGATCGACGCCGGCATCGGCCGCGGTCGCCCGGACCTGATCGGAGGCGACGAACGACCCGCCCGCGGAGAGTTGGACCTCGACCTGCTCCTTGACGTCGGCGGGGATCTCGGGGTTGGCGGCCACGTTCGCGGAGAAGGCGTATATGAGTCCGCTGATGACGACCGCGCCGAGCAACGCGGTGCCGAGCGAGGAGCCGAGCTGGGCGGCGGTGTTCTGCAAGCCGCCCGCCTCGCTGCGGTCGGCGTCGCCGACCGCGGACTGGACGACGTTGCCGAGCTGCGAGACGACGAGGCCCATCCCGATTCCGAGCACGCCCATCGCGACCAGGAACGACGCCGAGTCGAGCGTCGCGTCGATCGTGTCGAGGAGGAGCAGCGTCGACACGAAGACGATCGCGAGCCCGCCGCGGACGATGACGCGCGGCGGGAAGCGGCGCGCCAGCGCCGAGCCGGCCAGGGCGCTGACGAACAGGCCCACCGAGGCGGGCAGCATCCGCACACCGGTCTCGAGCGCGTCGAGGCCCTGGACGACCTGCAGGAACAGCGGGATCGTGAAGAAGATTCCCATCAGGATCAGGTTCTGCGCCAGGAGCATCGTCAAGCCGCCGCGCAGCATCGGCTTCTCGAAGAGGCGGAAGTGGACGAGCGGCTCCTCGCCGCGGCGCTCGCGACGCCGCTCCCAGGACCGGAAGCCGGCAAGGACGACCGCGCCGGCGGCGATGACGAACGGCGTCAGCGAGAAGCCGAACGGCTCGATCGGCGAGGCGAGCGGGCGGAGCCAGCCCCAGTTGCTCGCCTGCAGGACGCCGACGACGATCAGCGCCAGGCCGAGCGCCGACATCGCCGAGCCGACCCAGTCGAGGCGCGGCCGCCCCGGCTCCCGCTCGGGCTCGTCGATCAGCCGGGTGCCGATCAGGATCGCCGCCGCGACCACCACCTCGCCGATGAAGACGACCCGCCAGGTCAGCTCCGTCGTCGCCCAGCCGCCGAGGATCGGGCCGACGGCGATCCCGGCGCCGGCGATCCCGCCGAGGACGCCGTAGGCGACGGCGCGGCTCTCGCCGCGGTAGGTGCTCGCGGTGAGCGCGACCAGGGCGGGCAGGACCAGCGCCGCGCCGACCCCCTCGAGGATCGACCAGCCGAGCATCAGCGTCGGGACGCTCCACGAGGCGGCGGTCAGCGCCGATCCGCAGGCGTAGATCACCATCCCGATCGCGAAGGTGCGGCGGCGCCCGAGGAGATCGCCGATCTTGCCGCCGGTCATCATCAGCGCCGCCATGACGAGCGCGTAGAGCGCGATGACGATCTGGATCGTCGTCACGGTCGTGTCGAAATCCTCGACGAGCTGCGAGATCGCGACGTTCATCACCGCCTGATC
>Ga0207678_10001551_pt1 | contig 21085 bp, 19 predicted proteins | sample KBSC63metaG_FD_184319 | JGI IMG/M metagenome (GOLD analysis project Ga0207678, IMG submission 184319) | Corn rhizosphere microbial communities from Kellogg Biological Station, Michigan, USA - KBS C6-3 metaG (SPAdes) (version 2) | ecosystem: Host-associated > Plants > Roots > Rhizosphere > Soil ... | reverse complement strand
GTGAACGTGGTCTCGATGACGCCCGCGCGGGCGCCGCCGATGGCCGCGGCGTAGGACAGGGCGAGGGCCTTGGCGCCGCCCGTCGGGTCCTGCTCCACCGCGATCAGGCAGGGCACGCCCTTGCCGTCGACGAACTGCCGGCGCACGAGGTGGCCGGGGCCCTTCGGGGCCACCATCGCCACGTCGACGTCCTTCGGCGGCGTGATCAGGCCGTAGCGGATGTTGAAGCCGTGCCCGAAGAAGATCGCGTCGCCGCTCTTGAGGTTCGGGGCGATCGACTCGGCGTAGATGTGCCGCTGGGCGGTGTCCGGCGCGAGGATCATGATGACGTCGGCCTCCGCGGCGGCCTCGGCCGGCGTCACCACCCGCAGGCCCTGCTCCTCGGCCTTGGGCCGGCTCTTCGAGCCCGCCGGCAGGCCGACCCGCACGTCGACGCCGGAGTCGCGCAACGACAATGCGTGCGCGTGCCCCTGGCTGCCGTAGCCGATCACCGCGACCGTACGGCCCTGGATCACCGACAGGTCGGCGTCGTCGTCGTAGAAGATCTCCACACTCACTGTGAATGCCTTTCAGCTAGCGGCACGTAGCGCCGGGGCGGCGGTGATCGAACGCGATCCCCGACCGATGGCGACCACGCCGGACTGGACCATTTCCTTGATGCCGTACGGTTCGAGATCGCGCAGCAGGGCGTCCAGTTTCTCGGCCGTTCCGGTCGCCTCGATCGTCAGGGTCTCCGGTGCCACGTCGACCACGCGGGCCCGGAACAGTTGCACGGTCTCCAGGACCTGCGAGCGGGTGGCCCGGTCGGCGCGCACCTTGACCAGCAGCAGTTCCCGCTGCACGGCGGCGGCCTGGTCCAGCTCGACGATCTTCAGCACGTTGACGAGCTTGTTGAGCTGCTTGGTGACCTGCTCGAGCGGGCTGGCCTCGGCGTTGACGACGATGGTGATGCGGGAGATTTCCGGGTGCTCGGTCTCGCCGACGGCGAGCGAGTCGATGTTGAAGCCGCGCCGGGAGAACAGCCCCGAGACCCGGGCCAGAACGCCCGGCTTGTTCTCCACCAGCACGGAGAGCGTGTGCCTGCTCATGACCTTCCTTAAACGTCGTCGTCGTCGAAGATCGGCCGCACGCCGCGGGCGAACATGATCTCGTCGTTGCTGGTGCCGGCGGCCACCATCGGCCACACCATCGCGTCCTTGCCGACCACGAAGTCGATCACGACCGGCTGGTCGTTGATCCGCATCGCCGCCTCGATCGTGGCGTCGACGTCGGCGGCCGACTCGCACCGCAGCCCGATGCAGCCCAGCGCCTCGGCGAGCTTCACGAAATCGGGGATGCGGTGCTTGTGCGTGCCCAGGTCGGTGTTGGAGTAGCGCTGGTCGTAGAACAGCGTCTGCCACTGGCGCACCATGCCCAGGTTGCCGTTGTTGATGACGGCGACCTTGATCGGGATGCCTTCCAGCGCGCAGGTGGCCAACTCCTGGTTGGTCATCTGGAAGCAGCCGTCACCGTCGATGGCCCAGACCACGGTGTCGGGCATGCCGTGCTTGGCACCCATCGCGGCCGGCACGGCGTAGCCCATCGTGCCCAGGCCCCCGGAGTTGAGCCAGGTGCCGGGGTTCTCGTACGAGATGAACTGGGCCGCCCACATCTGGTGCTGCCCGACGCCGGCGCAGTAGATCGCGTCCGGCCCGGCGATCTCACCGATCCGCTTGATGACGTACTGCGGGGCCAGCGTGCCGTCGTCGGGTTCCTCGTATCCCAGCGGGTAGCGCTCGCGCAGGTCGGTCAGCGTCGCCCACCAGTCGGTCAGGTCGGCGCGCCGGCCCGCGGTGTGCTCCGCGCCGACGGCGGCGATCAGCTCGTCGATGACATGCCGCGCATCGCCGACGATCGGCACGTCGGCGTGCCGGTTCTTGCCGATCTCGGCCGGGTCGATGTCGGCGTGCACGATCGTCGCGTTGGGCGCGAACGACGAGAGCTGCCCGGTGACCCGGTCGTCGAAGCGCGCGCCCAGCGCCACGATCAGGTCTGACTTCTGCAGCGCGTAGACCGCGGTGACCGAACCGTGCATGCCGGGCATGCCGACGTGCTGGTCGTGCGAATCCGGGAACGCACCGCGCGCCATCAGCGTGGTCACCACCGGCAGGCCGGTCTGCTCGGCGAGCGCCTTCAGCCCCGCCGACGCGCCGGCCTTCAGCACGCCACCGCCGACGTACAGCACCGGCCGGCGGGCGGTGACCATGAGCCGCGCCGCCTCCCGGATCTGCTTGCCGTGCGGGTGCAGGGTCGGGTGGTAGCCGGGCAGCTCGAGCTGCGGCGGCCAGCTGAACAGCGTCTCCCGCTGCAGGACGTCCTTGGGGATGTCGACGAGCACCGGGCCGGGCCGGCCGGTGGCGGCCAGGTGGAACGCCTCGGCCAGGATCCGCGGCAGTTCCTCGCCCGTCTGCACCAGGTAGTTGTGCTTGGTGATCGGCAGCGTGATGCCCTGGATGTCGGCCTCCTGGAAGGCGTCCGTGCCGATGGCCGGCCCGGGCACCTGTCCGGTGATCGCGACGATCGGCACCGAGTCCATGTAGGCGTCGGCGATCGGGGTGACGAGGTTCGTCGCCCCCGGTCCGGACGTCGCCATGCACACGCCGACCCGGCCGGTGGCCTGGGCGTAGCCGGTGGCCGCGTGCCCGGCGCCCTGCTCGTGGCGGACCAGGATGTGGCGCACCTTCGAGTCGAATAGCGGGTCGTACGCCGGAAGGATCGCCCCGCCCGGGATGCCGAACACGGTGTCGACACCGAGCGCCTCGAGCGAACGGACAAGCGCGGAGGCGCCCGTCATCGGTACGTCGGTGACCCGTTCGACGGGCGGCTGCGCCGGGCCGTGCGCGGCCTGCGCGGCGGCCTGGGCCGCGGCGGCGTGCTGTCGGTGGGCGAGAAGTTCGGGCGTCGGTTTGCTCATGGCGGTTCGCACCTAATCGACTCTGGTTCGGGATCACTCTGGAGTTTCGCTGGATTCCGGCGTGGTCGCCCCGGCATCGCGAATAACCCGGGCAACAAAAAACCCCGCGTGCCCGGGCACGGGGGTTAGCGCGTCGGCAAGGTTCGCGACGCGCTAGACGATAAGTACTCGACTCATCGTGTGCACGCAGCGCGACCCATTGGACAGCATGGGCTAACCATGCCGGATCTCACGGCGTGAGTCAACTTCTCCCACATCCCGGAACGCGACGCTGTTCGGGAACACCGTCTCCACCCGCTCGGCGGGCATCGGACCGCCGAAGAGCTCGCCCTGCGCGTACCGGCATCCGTACTCGCGCAGCAGCGTGTGCTGCTCCGGCGTCGACACCCCCTCGGCGACGACGTCGAGGCCGAGCCGCTGGCCGATCGTCACCACGACGTCGACGATCGGGGCGTGGCGGCCGTCGGCGCTCACCACGTCGGCTCCATCGGCCGATGCCGCCGCGGACGCCGCGGCGGCGGCCTCAGCGGCGGCGGCGAGGGCCCGGGCGTCGCTGACGAGCAGATCGCGATCGATCTTCAGCGCGTCGACGGGCAGCGTGCGCAACAGCTTCAGCGACGAGTACTCGGAGCCGAAGTCGTCGATCGCGACGCGGACGCCGCTCGCCCGCAGCTCCTCGAGCCGGTCGACGAGCTGCTGGGCGTCGGCGGCCGCCGCGTGCTCGGTCACCTCGATCGTCAGCCGGTTGGGTGGAACCCGGTGCGCGCGCAGAACGTCGGTGATCTGCCGCGCGTACTCCTGGGTGTGCAGCTCGCGCACCGAGGCGTTGATCGACATCCACAGCTCGTGCCCGTCGGCGAGCCAGCGGGACAGCTGGTGCACGGCCTGGTGGACGACGAACGCGCCGAGCCCGTGGATCAGGCCGGACTCCTCGGCGACCGGGATGAACTCGACGGGCGGCACGCTGCCCAGCCGCGGGTGGTGCCAGCGCAGCAGCGCCTCGACGCCCGCCACGGCACCGGTCTCGACAGCGACCACCGGCTGGTAGACGAGCATCAGCTCGCCCCTGTCGACGGCGCCGCGCAGTTCGTGCTCCAGTTCGCTGTGCCGGCTCACCAGCTCGTCGTAGGCGACGTCGTACAGCTCGATCCGGTTCTTGCCGGACTGTTTGGCGGCGCGCAGCGCGAGATCGGCGTTGCGCAGCAACGAGTCGATGCTGTCGGCCTCGAGGCAGCCGGCGAGGCCGATGCTCGCCGAGACGAACACGGTGCCGCTGGGCAGTTCGAACGGCCGGTTCAGCACGTTGAGGAGGCGCCGGGCCACCGTCATCGCCTCGCTCGGCCTGGCCCACGTCAGCACGGCGAACTCGTCGCCGCCGAGGCGGGCCGCGCAGTCGCCCGGGCGGACGTTGCCGACCAGGCGCCGGGCGACCTCGATCAGCACGGCGTCGCCGACATCGTGCCCGCGGATGTCGTTGATGTTCTTGAAGCCGTCGAGGTCGATGGACAGCAGCACGCAGGCCGGGCCGCCGCTGGCCTCCTCCTCCAGAACGCGCAGCAACTCGCGGCGGTTGGCGAGGCCGGTGAGCGCGTCGGTGTGCGCCATCGTGCGGAAGTGCGCCTCGCTCTGCGCCAGGCGGTCCGCGATCCGGGCGAGAGCCCGCTGGGCGAGCATCTGCTGGGCGGTCAGGAACCCACCGATCAGCACGGCCAGCACGATGCTGACGGCGTCGAGGGTCGAGCCGGTGATCACGCGCACGACGGTGGTACCCATCGCGAGCACCATCGCGGCCATCGACAGTGAGGTGGGCCGGCCCCCTCGGGTCGGCTGCAGCGGCGCCCGGCCGGCGTGGTAGGCGCGGATGGCGAGCGCCGTCGTGCCGGCGACCATCGCCGCCGTGCCCACCTGCAGAACCGCCGGCCCGGACCGCCCCGTGCTCGCCATCATCAGCAGGATCGCGCCGAGGCTGAACAGCGCCGCGCCCGCGCAGCCGAGCAGTGCCGGTGACCGGAGCCGGACCAGGTGGCCCGTGTTGACCGCCACCATGCCCACGACCACGGCGTTCAGCACGATCGGCACGACAAGGACGAGGCAGTCGAGCATGAGCGGCTGCGGCACGTCGCCGTCCTGTACCCGCCGGTGCCACGGCTCCAGAAAGCCGGCCCAGATCAGGTACAGGATGCACATCGTGAACAGCGTGCCGTCGAGGGTCAGCGCCAGCCGGTTCTCCCGGGCGACCACGGCCGGGGTCACCAGCTGCCCGTAACCCATCAGCACGGCGGCCGCCGCAAAACCGATGGCGGTGAACGACATCGGCAGGCTGTCCTCGTCCCACCCGGCGAGGATCAGCAGCGCGGTGGCGGCCAACGAGACCATGCCGACGGAGACAGCGAGGCCGCCGTACAGCCGGACCCGGCGCGCCGGCGGTGGCACGGACCGGAGGCCCCGGAGCAGGAAGATCGCCGCGATGATGCCGGGAACCAGACAAATCGCCGTTGCTGTGCCAAACGACGCACCGGTATCAAGACCGTCCGGGTGGGGCACGATCACACTCTGCCCCATCAAATGCCGTCGCGGGAGTCCCGTTTCCCGACATCCGGCCTGATTCGGCCGGCCGCCCGGCGGAGGTGCACACTATGCACCATGCCTGAACTGCGGTCGAAGACCTCAACCCACGGCCGGAACATGGCGGGCGCCCGGGCCCTGTGGCGCGCCACCGGCATGACCGACGGTGACTTCGGCAAGCCGATCGTCGCCATCGCCAACAGCTTCACGCAGTTCGTACCGGGGCATGTGCACCTGCGGAACCTCGGCATGATCGTCGCGGATGCCGTCGCGGAGGCGGGCGGTGTCGCCAAGGAGTTCAACACCATCGCCGTCGACGACGGGATCGCGATGGGCCACGGCGGCATGCTCTACTCCCTGCCCAGCCGTGAGCTCATCGCCGACGCGGTGGAGTACATGGTCAACGCCCACTGCGCCGACGCGCTGGTGTGCATCTCCAACTGCGACAAGATCACGCCCGGGATGCTGATGGCCGCGCTGCGCCTGAACATCCCGACCGTGTTCGTCTCCGGCGGCCCGATGGAGGCCGGCAAGACGATCGCCATCGAGGGCATCGTCCACTCGAAGATCGACCTCATCGACGCGATGATCGCGTCGGCCAACGACGCCGTGAACGACGAGCAGCTCGGCGCGATCGAGCGCTCCGCCTGCCCCACCTGCGGCTCCTGCTCGGGCATGTTCACCGCGAACTCGATGAACTGCCTCACCGAGGCGATCGGGCTGGCGCTGCCCGGCAACGGCTCGACGCTCGCGACGTCGGAGGCCCGGCGCGCCCTGTTCGCCAAGGCCGGCACGGTCGTGGTCGACCTGGCGTCGCGCTACTACGGCGGCGACGACGCCTCCGTGCTGCCGCGCTCCATCGCGTCGCGGTCGGCGTTCGAGAACGCGGTCGCCCTCGACGTGGCGATGGGCGGGTCGACGAACACGATCCTGCACCTGCTCGCGGCCGCGCGGGAGGCGGAACTGGAGTTCCACGTCAGCGACATCGACGGGATCTCCCGCCGGGTGCCCTGCCTGTCGAAGGTCGCCCCGAACACGCCCCAGTACCACATGGAGGACGTGCACCGGGCCGGCGGCATCCCGGCGATCCTCGGTGAACTCGACCGCGGCGGGCTGCTCCGGCGTGACGTGCACGCGGTACACGCGCCCTCGCTCGACGAGTGGCTGTCCAGCTGGGACATCCGCGGCGGGTCGGCGTCGGCCGAGGCGGTGGAGCTGTTCCACGCGGCGCCGGGCGGCGTGCGCACCACCGAGCCGTTCTCGTCGACGGCGCGCTGGTCCACATTGGACACCGACGCGGCCGGCGGCTGCATCCGCGACGTCGCGCACGCCTACTCCGCCGACGGCGGCCTCGCGATCCTGTTCGGCAACCTCGCGCCGGAGGGCTGCGTGGTGAAGACCGCCGGCGTGCCGGCCGAGAACCTGACGTTCCAGGGCCCCGCCCGCGTCTTCGAGTCGCAGGAGTCCTGTGTCGAGGCGATCCTGCGCGGCGACGTGGTGGCCGGCGACGTCGTCGTGGTGCGCTACGAGGGTCCGCGCGGCGGGCCGGGCATGCAGGAGATGCTCTACCCGACGTCGTTCCTCAAGGGGCGCGGCCTCGGCCGGGCGTGCGCGCTGATCACCGACGGGCGGTTCTCCGGCGGCACCTCGGGCCTGTCGATCGGGCACATCTCCCCGGAGGCGGCCTCCCACGGGCTGATCGCGCTCGTCGAGGAGGGCGACAAGATCAGCATCGACATCCCGGCGCGCTCGATCGAGCTGAACGTGGCGCCGGACGTGCTGGAGGCGCGGCGGATCGCGCAGGAGAAGCGGGAGCGGCCATACACCCCCGTCGACCGCGAGCGGGTGGTGTCGGCGGCGCTGCGCGCGTACGCGTCGATGGCGACGAGCGCCAGCGACGGCGCCTACCGGCGGGTGCCCGAGTAGGGGCCGGTGAGGGGCCGGGGTCCCGGCCCCTCGATCGTCAGCGGACGTGCCTGTCGTCCTGGCTACCTGGAACGTGCGGGCGGGTCTCCCAGCCGGCGATCACGTCCGGACCGGGCCTGGTCACCGGCCGGAAGTCGACGTCGGTGCGCTTGTCGTCGGGCAGCAGGCCGCGGGCCAGGCGTGCGAGCAGACTCGGCAGGTTCATGTCCTGTCCTCCCCCTGTTCGGCGGACGGGGCGGTCACGCCGTCCTCCTTAGTGTCACTCCGCTCGGCCACCGGCGGGGACCGGGTTTCCGGCTCGTCCGCGTCCGGCATGGCGTCCGCGAACGGCTCGACGAGCCCTTCGACCGGACCGCTGACGATGTCGTAAGCCGGCACCGCGATCTGCTCGACGTTCTCGTGCAGCGCCTCACGGTCGACGGCCGTCGGGCCGGTCGCCGTGCCGCCGATGCCCTCATCGCTCGGGTTCGTCATGGTGTTCACCTACCCGGCTGGGCTCCGCGCCATTCCGGGCGTGCTGGCGCACGACTGCCTCGATGTGCGCGACCAGTTCGTCGACGGTCTCGTCGACCGGCACCGGGCTGCGGTCGGCCCGGCCCAGCAGTAGCGCGCCCTCCGCGCTCGCCACCACGAGCGACGCCAGCGCGGCGGCCCGTTTGCCGGGGACGCCGTCGCGCTCGAGCGCCCCGCGCAGCACCTCGCGCCAGCGCGCGAACGCCTCGGTGACGTGGTTGGCCAGCGCGTTGTCGGCCGGCATCAGGTCCAGCGCCACGCCGGCGATCGGGCAGCCGCGCCGGTAGTCGCTGGCGACGAGCGCCTCCCGCGACGCGGTGACGAAGGCGCGCACGGTCCCGGCGGCGGACGCGTTCTCGGCCGCGGCGCGCAGCGCCCGCACGCTCGCCTCGGTGTAGCGGCGCAGCGCCTCGGCGGCGAGTTCCTCCTTGCCGCCCGGGAAGTGGTGGTAGATGGATCCCCGCGGCGCGCCGCTGCGGGCGAGCACGTCGCCGAACGAGGTGGCCGCGTAACCACGTTCGCGGAACAGTTCCACGGCCGCCCGCACCATCCGCTCCCGGCTGTCGCTCCCCACGCCGCGTTTCCCCCTTCCGACCCTTGACTATGACGAGCAGCATAGTGGAGCCTCAGCTGTATGACGGTCGGCATAGTGGAGCAGGCTCAGCTCGTCCTCGAATCTCCCGGCAAGGCGGCCTGGACCGCACTGGCGGTGCCGACGCTCGACGGCGCCACCGGCCCCTCGGCCGGGGCGAGCGGGCCGGCGGCCGATCCCGCCGGCGCCGCGCTCGTGCGGCCGCTCGCCGTGGCCACGTGCGACCTCGACACCGTGGTCAACGCCGGCGTCTACCCGCTGCCGCTTCCGTACGCGCTCGGCCACGAGTTCGTCGCCGAGGTGATCGAGGTCGGTCCGCAGGTCACCGTCGCCCGGCCGGGTGACCGGGTAGCCGTGCCGTTCCAGATCAACTGCGGCGCGTGCCGGTTCTGCGTGCGCGGCCAGACCGGCGACTGCGCGACGGTGCCGCACGTCGCCGGCTACGGCCTCGGCGCGCTCGGCGGCGACTGGGGTGGTGCGTTGTGCGACGTCGTGCGGGTGCCGTTCGCCGACGCGATGCTGGTGCCGCTGCCGGCCGGCGTGCCACTGGCGGCCGTCGCCAGCCTGGACAACCTCGCCGACGGCTGGCGCACCGTCGGGCCACACCTCGACGTCCTCGACGGCGACCGGCGGATGCTCGTCATGGGCGGGATGTCGGTCGGGCTGTACGCGACGGCGATCGCGCGGGCGCTGGACGTCGAGGTCACCTACCTCGACCGCGACGAGCGGCGGCTGGCGATCGCGCAGGGCCTGGGCGCGAGCGTCGGCGACGTGACCGACCGGACGGCGAAGTACCCGCTGACCGTGAACACGTCCGGTCGGGAGAGCAACCTGCTGCACGCGATCAAGGCGACCGACCGCGGCGGCACGCTCGTCGACACCGGGATCTTTCCCGGCGAGGTCGCCCTGCCGATGCTGCGGATGTACACCGTCGGAATCACGCTCGTCACCGGACGAGCGCAGGCCCGGCGCGACATCCCCGCCGTCCTGGATCTGGTGGCCCGCGGGCGGCTCGATCCAGCGGTGATCACGGCCACCACGGCACCCTGGGGTGACGCCGCCGATGCATGGTCGGCGCATCACGAGAAGCTCGTTGTGGTGCGGTAAACTCGGCGCCTTCGTCCGCGACTGGCGCAGCCTGAGGTGGAACCGACCACCGGGAAGCTTGTTCGTTGGTGCATCGTGCGCCTGGGTGCCCCGACCGGAGGACGCCATGCACGTACCCCCGCTGCAGAACCTGGCCACCGCCGATCCGCAGCTCGCCGAGCTGATCGAGGCGGAGGCCACCCGCCAGCACGACAAGCTGCGCATGATCGCGTCGGAGAACTACGTGTCCCGGGCCGTGCTCGAAGCCACCGGCACCGTGCTGACCAACAAGTACTCCGAGGGCTACGCCGGCAAGCGCTACTACGAGGGCCAGCAGTTCATCGACCCGATCGAGGAGCTCGCCGTGGCCCGGGCGAAGGCGCTGTTCGGCGTCGAGCACGCCAACGTCCAGCCGTACTCCGGCTCCCCCGCGAACCTCGCCGTCTATCTCGCCTTCGCCAAGCCGGGAGAGACGATCATGGGGATGGCGCTGCCGATGGGCGGCCACCTCACCCACGGCTGGTCGGTGTCCGCGACCGGCCTGTGGTTCAACTCGGTGCGCTACAACGTCCGGCGCGAAGACGGCCGGATCGACTTCGACGAGGTGCGCGACATCGCCCGCGCCGAGCGTCCGAAGATCATTTTCTGCGGCGGCACCGCGATTCCCCGCACCATCGACTTCCCGCGCTTCGCCGAGATCGCCCGCGAGGTCGGCGCGATCCTGGCGGCCGACATCGCCCACATCGCCGGCCTGATCGCCGGCGGTGCGCACCCGTCGCCGGTCGGCCACGCCGACGTGATCACCACGACCACCCACAAGACGCTGCGCGGGCCCCGCGGCGCGATGATCATGTCGACGGCGGAGCACGCGAAGGCCGTCGACAAGGCGGTGTTCCCGGGCCTGCAGGGCGGTCCGCACAACCACACCACGGCCGGCATCGCGGTCGCGCTGGGCGAGGCGGCGCGGCCGGAGTTCCGCACCTACGCGGCGCAGATCGTCGCGAACGCCAAGGCGCTCGCCGCGGCGCTGATGGAGCGCGGGTTCGACCTGGTCACCGGCGGCACCGACAACCACCTGATCCTCATCGACCTGACCAACAAGGGCATCGGCGGCAAGCCGGCGGCCCAGGCGCTGGACCGGGCCGGGCTCGAACTGAACTACAACACGGTGCCGTACGACACCCGCAAGCCGTTCGACCCGTCCGGGCTGCGGCTCGGAACCCCGGGCATCACCACGCGCGGCCTCACCGAGGAGCACATGCCGCAGATCGCGGCCTGGATGTCCGACTCGGTCGACGCGGCGGTCAAGGACGACGAGGCGGTGCAGAAGCGCATCGCGGGCGAGGTCCGCGACCTTCTCGCCGGCTACCCGATGCCCGGCTGGGCGGCGGCCTGACGTGCGTCCCGGGAGTTCAGGACCCGTTTCCTGAACTCCCGGGATCGGAGTCCGCGTACAGGTCGGCGAGTTCCCGCATGACGTCGACGCTGATCGTGTTGGCGTCGGCGGCGAGGAACCCGCCCACCGTCTCGACGAAGCCGTCGGCGGCCACCACCTGCACGCCCTCGACCGCCGGCAGGTTGACGCGCACGGTGTCGGCGAGCCGGCCGCTGGCCGGGTGCACGGTGAGGAACGCCCGGCAGGTGGCGCCCACCGGGCCCAGCCGCTGCGCCCAGCGCCGCAGGTCGTCGACTGTGCCGTCGACCTCGTCGGTGCCCGGCGCGAACGGGCGCCCGTTGCGCACCACCTCGTTGCCCTCGACGCCGTACTCGCCGCGCGGCCACACCGTCGTGCCCACCAGGGCCGCCCGCCGGCCGGCCACCACCAGGTGCGAGCAGGCGCCCTTCGGCAGCGCGAAGAAGTGCGCCGAGGGCACCTGCTCCAACGCGGGCAACTGCGGCTCCGGATCGCCGACGTTCACCCCGAACCAGCGCCGGCCGCCGAGGCCCGCGGTGACGGCGGCGAGCGCCGCGCGGCGACCGTCGGCCCAGATCGCGGCGAGGTAGGCCAGCACGAGGGGCACCGCGAAGACCAGGTTGCCGACGATCAGCGTCGCGAGGCCGCCGTAATCGGTGCCGGAGTCGGGAACCCACGCCCTGGCCACGAACGCCCAGCACGCCACCGACGCGAGCAGCGCCGGGACCGCGGGCAGCGGGAAGCCGCGGACGACGAGCGCCAGCCCGCCCAGGCCGAGCACCGCCGCGAGCAGGCTCCAGGCCGCGTCGACCCGGACCGCGCCGTAGCCGACGACGACAACCCACGCCAGGGCCGCCGCGCCGAACACCACGAGCGGCAGCGCCGGCCCGGGTCGAGTGACGATCCGTGGCGACTTGACCGCGCCGAGCCACGAGGGCGGCGCGCTCGGCGCCGCCCAGGCACCGGTGTCGTACCCGAACGCTGCGGAGGGGCGCGGCGAGGTTGTCACGGTGGACCAGTCAACCACCGGCGACCGACGGAATCACCTGCACTTCCGTGCCGTCACGGACGGGAGTTCCCAGGCCACCGGCGTGCCGGCAGTCTTCCCCGTCGACGAAGACATTGACGTAGCGCCGGATCTGTCCCTGATCGTCGCGGATGCGCCGGTGCAGCAGCGGCCAGCGGGACGCCACCGTGTCCAGGACGTCGCCCAGCGTCGTCGCGTCGGCGTTCTCGAGCTGCAGCCGGCCCTCACCGCCCGCGTCGGCCCGCAGCGCACCCGGCACCAGGATCGTGATCATCGGCGTCACACCACGGCGGCGCGGACGCAGAGCACGTCGGGCAGGTGGGCGGCGACCTGCTGCCAGCTCTGCCCCTCGTCGGCGCTCGCGAACACCTCGCCCGAACGCGAGCCGAAGTAGACGCCGGCCGGTTCGGCCGTGTCGACGCACATGGCATCGCGCAGCACGCTCGGGAAGAACGGCCCCTCGGGCAGGCCGTCGGACAGCGGCGTCCAGGAGGCGCCGGCGTCGTCGCTGCGGAAGACGCGGCACTTCAGGTCGGGCGGGAAGCGCCGCCCGTCGGCCTCGATCGGGAACGTGTAGACCACGCCGGGCCGGTGCGGGTGGGCGACCATCGTGAACCCGAAGTCGGTGGGCAGGCCCTCGGCGATCGACTGCCAGGTGCCGCCAGCATCGTCGGAGCGGTAGACGCCGTGGTGGTTCTGCAGGAAGAACTGCTCGGGCCGGGCCGGGTGCCCGGCCACCTTGTGCACGCACTGCCCGAACTCCGGATAGGGATCGGGGAAGAAGTAAGCCTTGACGCCTGTGTTGCTCGCCGTCCACGACGCGCCGCCGTCGGCCGTGCGGTAGACGCCGCCGGTGGACATCGCCACCAGCACCCGGTTCGGGTCTTCGGGGTGCGGCAGCACCGTGTGGATCGCCTGGCCGCCGAAGCCGGCGCCCCAGTTGGGCCGGTGCGGGTGGTCCCACAGGGCGCGCACCAGCTCGAACGACTCGCCGCCGTCGTCGGAGACGAACAGCGCCGACGGCTCCACCCCGGCGTAGATCCGCCCCGGTTGGCCGGCCGGGCCGGGCGTGAGCTGCCAGACCCGCTCCAGGCTGGTTTCGGTGTCGGCCGGGAATGCGATCGGCGCCCGCTCCGGCTCGCGCCACGTCTCGCCCAGGTCATCGCTGACCGCGACGGTGGGCCCGTAGTGCGAACTCGTGACGCCGGCCAGCAGGCGCGGGGTGGCGCCCCGCGGGTCGACGCCGACCGAGTACACCCCGGTCATCGGGAACTGGACGGGCCCGATCTCCCAGCTCTTGCGGTGCTCGTCGCTCCGCGCGACGAACAGGCCCTTGGCGGTGCCGATCAGCAGCAGCACTGTCACGGTTCGCTCCTCCCTCGCTCCCGGAACCCGGTCAGTATGCGCGGCCCCTCCGACAATTTCCGGCCGCTGCGGATGGGAGGATGGGTTTCGTGGTCAGGTTCCGGTACAACGCGGCGATCAGCGTCGCGGGGGTGGTGGCGTTCATCGGCGCGCTGCCGCTGGCCGCCAGCCGCTGGTACTTCGTGCCGGTGCTGCTCGTGCCGCTGGCCGTCGCGGTGTGGGGCTGGCGCGCCGGAACCGACGCGAACACCAACGGCGTGCGGGCGCGCGCCATGCTCGGGTCGCGGTTCCTGCCCTGGTCGCGGATCGACTCGCTGGAGGTGGGCGAGCGCAGCCGGGTCTACGCGCGCACCACCGCCGACTCCGCGGTGCGCCTGCCGGCCGTCTCCGCCGCCGACCTGCCCCGGCTCGTCGCGGCGAGCGGTGAGCAGCTCACTCAGTAGTCGCCGGTGACCACGTTGATCAGCGGTTCACCCGCCGCGTAGCGGCGCAACTGGTCACCCACCAGCGCGAACGCCCGGCGGTGCAGGCCGGCCACCGAGCCGGCCACGTGCGGCGTGAGGAACACGTTCGGCAACGTCCACAGTGGATGATCGGCCGGCAGCGGCTCCGGATCGGTGACATCGAGAGCGGCGTTCAGCCGACCGGACGAGCACTCCGCGAGCAGGGCGGCGGTGTCCACGACCGGCCCGCGCGCCGCGTTGACGAGCAGCGCGCCGCTCGGCATCGCGGCCAGGAACTCGGCGTCGACGAGGCCGCGCGTCTGCGGCGTCAGCGGTACCAGCAGGACCACGACGTCGGCGCGCGGCAGGAGGACGGGCAGCCGCTCGACCGGCGCCACGCCGTCCCGGGCCGACCGGGCCACCAGCGTGATCTCGACGTCGAACGGCGTCAGCCGGGCGGCCAGCGCCGACCCGATCGACCCGGCGCCGACGACGAGCACCCGCTTGCCGGCGAGTTCGTCGGTGGGTGCGGGGTTCCAGCGGCGCTCGGCCTGGGCCCGCGCGAAGGCCGGGAAGTTGCGCAGGTGCGCGAGGATCGCGGCGGCCGCCCACTCGGCCGTCCCCGAATCGTGGACGCCGCGCGCGTCGCAGAGCGTCACGTGATCGGACACCTTGCCCAGCCAGGCGTCGACGCCGGCGGACATCAACTGGACGACGCGCAGCGCCGGCATCCGTTCCAACAGCCCGACCACCGCGCCGGTGGCGAGGAACGGCGCGTTCCAGAACTCCAGCGTCGCGGGGTCCGACGGCAGGTCGGCCCGACCGCCGGAGTAGACCTCGACCGTCCAGCCCGGCGGCACCGCGCCGATGAGCTTGTGGCCGTTCTCGTCGGCGATCCAGGCCTTCACCGGGCCGCCACCAGATCGGCCTGGTCGGGATGCCTCTTCAGGTACGCGGCGATGTACGGGCAGCTCGGCACGATCCGGCCGCCGGCGGCGCGCACGTCGGCCAGCACACCGGCGACGAGTCTGGCCGCCACCCCCCGACCCTCGTAGGCCGGCCCGACCTCGGTGTGCACCAGGTCCAGGTGATCCGGGTGGCGCACGTACCGCACGAACCCCGCCACCTCCCCGTCGACGCTGATCTCGTACCGGTGACGCTTCGGTTGATCGACAACGGTGAATTCGGGCATCGCCGCACCTCCAGCACCCAAGCATGCCCGAGATCGGGCCCACCAATTCCTGCAAATCCGTGCAACTCCGTTGACCCCATCGGCCTTCATCACTATTTTCAGCTCAGGAAAGCGCTTTCCTAAGGCCCGTATCCCACCCCCGGGAGGTTGCAATGGTCAAGCTCCACCGTGCCTTGACGGCTGCGCTCACCACCACCCTGACCGTCACCGCGGCGGCGGCCGCCACCGCCACGATCGCCGCACCCGCCTCGGCGGCGACCGTCGACCCGAACGCGTCCTACGTGCTCGTCTCGCGCCACAGCGGCAAGGCGATGGACGTCCTCGACCGCAGCACCGCCGACGGCGCGGCCATCGTCCAGTGGGCCCGCAACGACGGCGCCTGGCAGCAGTGGCAGTTCGTGTCCGTCGGCAGCGGCTACTACCAGCTCAGATCCCGTAACAGCGGCAAGGTGCTGGAGATAGCCAACGGCCAGGACGGCGCCGCGCTCACCCAGCAGGCGTCGAGCAGCGTGACCCGGCAGCACTTCCGCCTCGCCGACTCCGACAGCGGCTACGTGCGGCTCATCAACCGGCACAGCAACAAGGCCCTCGACGTCTGGGAGTGGTCGACCGCCGACGGCGGCCGCATCTCCCAGTTCAGCGACCTGAACGGCTGGAACCAGCAGTGGCAGCTCGTCGCCGTCGGCGGAGGTGGCGGCGGAGGTGGCGGAGGTGGCGGCGGAGGTGGCGGGGGCGGCTCGACCGGCCTCGTCGGCTGGGCCACCCAGAACGGCGGCACCAGCGGCGGCGGCAGCGCGGCCACGACGACCGTCACCAGCGCGTCGGCGTTGACGAGCGCGGTGGGCTCCACCAGCGCGGCCGTGATCCGGGTGTCCGGCACGATCTCCTGCTCCGGCATGCTCCGCGTCCGGTCGAACAAGACGATCATCGGAAACGCGGGCGCGACGATCGCCGGCTGCGGCTTCAACATCAACGGCGACCGCAACGTCATCATCCGCAACCTGAGTTTCCGCGGCTGGGACGACGACGCGATCAACGTCCAGGAGTCGGCCACCAACATCTGGATCGACCACAACAGCTTCACCGACGGCTACGACGGCGCGGTGGACATCAAGCGCGGCTCGGACTTCATCACCGTGTCGTGGAACCGCACCTTCGGCCACGACAAGACGATGCTGCTCGGCCACAGCGACGACAACGCCGGCCAGGACGTCGGCCACCTGCGCGTCACCTACCACCACAACTGGTTCGACGGCAGCAACCAGCGCCACCCGCGGGTGCGCTTCGGCAACCCGGTGCACGTCTACAACAACCTGTACAGCAACGTCGGCGGTTACGGCGTCGCGTCGACGATGAACGCCGGTGTCCTCGTCGAGGGCAACTACTTCGAGAACACCGACGACCCGTTCCACCGCGGCGAGGGCGACTCCGGTCCGGGCAACCTGGTGGCCCGGAACAACGTCTTCGTGAACTCCGGCTCGGGGGACGCGGGCGGCAGCGTCGCCTCGATCCCGTACTCGTACAGCCTGGACACCGCGTCGAACGTGAAGTCGATCGTGTCGGCGGGCGCCGGCGCCGGTCGGATCAGCGTCTGACCGAACGCGACATCCCGGACGCCCGCCGCGTGCGCGCGGCGGGCGTCCACAGCCTGTGCCGTTAGTCTTGGTTTCCGTGAGGGAGCGCAGCGAGCGAACCATCGACGGCAGACGCGGCCGCGCCGCGGAGCGAAGCGGCCGCGTCGCAGGCCGCTGCTCGCGGAGCGAGGAGCGGCCGTGAGTGCCTCTCGCCGTCTCAGGGTCGCCGTGGCCGTGGCCACCGCGGCCGTCGTCGGCCTCGCCGGCTGCGCGTTCGGCGACCCGCCTCCCGACGAGACCGGCACGCCGCCCAAGCTGCCCTCCCCCAGCACGGCGCCCAGCACCCCGGACGAGGACGCCGAGGTCAGCATCGCCTCGACGGTGATCGCCAAGAACCTGGACGTGCCCTGGGCCGTCGCCTTCCTGCCCGACGGTGGCGCCCTGGTGACGGAGCGCGACACCCGCCGGATCCTCAAGGTCGGCCCGGAGCAGAACGCCGACGGTCTCGTCGTCACCCCGGTGCAGACCATCGAGGAGGCGTACTCCGCCGGGGAGGGCGGCCTGATGGGGATCGCGCTCTCGCCGACCTACGAGGTCGACCAGACGGTCTTCATCTACTACACGACGCAGGCAGACAATCGCATCGCCAAGCTGGTGCTCGGCCAGAAGCCGACCCCGATCGTCACCGGCATCCCGGTCTCCGGCATCCACAACGGCGGACGCATCCAGTTCGGCCCGGACGGCTACCTGTACGCCGGCACCGGCGACGGGTCGATGACCAACCTCGCGCAGGACCTCAACAGCCTCGGGGGCAAGATCCTGCGGATGACCGCCGACGGCAAGCCGGCCCCCGGGAACCCGTTCAACACGCTCGTGTGGAGCTACGGCCACCGCAACGTGCAGGGCTTCGCCTGGTCGAAGTCCGGGCGGATGTTCGCAACGGAGTTCGGGCAGAACACGTGGGACGAGGTCAACGCGATCGAGCCGGGCAAGAACTACGGGTGGCCGACGGTGGAGGGCATCGGGCACAACCCGAGCTTCGTCGACCCGATCGTGCAGTGGAAGACCGACGAGGCGTCCTGCTCCGGTGCCGCGATGATCGACACCCTGTACATCACCGCCTGCCTGCGCGGCGAGCGGCTGTGGCTGGTGCAGACGACCGCGACCGGTAGCGTGCTCGGCGCGCCGAAGTCGGTGCTGACCAAGGCGTACGGCCGGCTGCGCGCCGCGGTGGTGGCGCCCGACGGCTCGGTCTGGATCTCCACGTCCAACAAGGACGGTCGCGGCGCACCCAAGCCGGAGGACGACCGCCTCATCCGGCTCGTCATCAGCGGCGCCGGGGAGGCGGGTAAGGGGTGAGGCTCCGGCTCCGCCTGCCGTCGGTGTTCCGGCGGCCGCGGGTGCGGCGGTTAGCGTCGTATGTCGGGCTCTTCGCCGTCTCCGTGACGGGCGTCGTGCTCGGCGTGCTGCTCGCCGGGCACACCACCGACGACCTCGGGCCGTTCCGGGCCGAGTACTCGGTGAAGCCGTCGTTCACCGGCGGCACCGAGGTGTCGATCCCGCCGCTCGGCTCGCTGCACCTGCGTTCCCACTACGGCCCGGCGCACCTCAAGGTGACGCTCGACGCACTGGACCAGAAGCGCACCAAGGCGATCGTGACCGACCCCAACGCGCTGGAACACGCGAGTGACGGCGCGGTCGAGGACGTCTCGCGCGGGGTGCGGCGGCTGGTGTGGCAGGTGGCCGGCGTCTCGGTGCTCGGCGCGATGCTCGCCGGCGCGGTGATCTACCGGTCGCCCCGGCGGGTCGCGGCGTGCGGCGGGATCGCGCTGGTGCTCGTGCTCGGCACCGGGCTGACCGCCGCCAGCACGTTCCGCGCGGAATCCATCCAGGAACCTCGATACGAAGGCCTGCTGACGAACGCGCCCGCCGTCGTCGGTGACGCCCGGCGCATCGCCGACCGGTACGAGGAGTACCGCGACCAGCTGCAGCGGCTCGTCGCCAACGTCGGCCGGATCTACGGGACGGTGTCCAGCCTGCCCGTGTTCGAACCGGACACGACGACGACCCGCGTGCTGCACATCAGCGACATGCACCTGAACCCGGCCGCCTGGTCGGTGGTGAGCACGGTCGTGGAGCAGTTCGACATCGACATCGTCGTCGACACCGGCGACATCACCGACTGGGGAAGCGAACCCGAGGCGGCCTTCGTCGCGTCGATCGCGTCCCTGCACGTCCCGTACATCTACATCCGCGGCAACCACGACTCCGCGGCGACGGCCGACGCCGTCGCCCGGCAGCCGAACGCGCGGGTGCTCGACAACACGATCACCGAGGTCGACGGCCTTGTCATCGCGGGGATCTCCGATCCCCGCTTCACCCCCGACAAGTCCGCCGACGGCGCGGCATCGCTGGAGGGGACCGGGGAGTCGCTGGCCGCGACGATCCGCACCGCCGGACGCCGCATCGACGTGGCCATGGTGCACGACCCGCAGGCCGCGCCGCCGCTGGCCGGCGTGTGCCCGGTGGTGCTGGCCGGGCACAAGCACAAGCGCGACGTCAGCCGGCTCGACGAGGAGGACGGCAAGATCCCGCCGGAGGGCCGCACGCTGCTGATGGTGCAGGGCTCCACCGGCGGCGCAGGGCTGCGCGGGCTCGAGGACGAGGAGCCGACGCCGCTGGCGATGTCGGTGCTCTACTTCGACGACAAGGACAAGAAGCTGCAGGCCTACGACGACATCACGCTGGGCGGGACCGGACAGTCCGAGGTGACGCTGCAGCGCAACATCGTCCGGCCCGACAAGCAGGCGCCGGAGCCGAGCCCGTCGTCTTCCTCCTCCTCGTCGTCGCCCATTCCGTCCATCAGCCCGTCGTGATCAGCTGAGGCGCGCCAGGATCAGCTCGCGGACCGTCTTCGCGTCGGCCATCCCGCGGGTCTCCTTCATCACGGCGCCCACCAGGACGCCGGCCGCGGCCACCTTGCCGTCGCGCACCTTGGCCGCGACGTCGGGGTTGGCGGCGATCGCCGCGTCGACGGCTGCTGTGAGCGCGCCGGTGTCGGAGACGACCTCCAGGTTGCGGGCGGCCATCACGTCGGCCGGTGCGCCCTCGCCGGCCAGCACGCCCTCGAGCACGGTGCGGGCCAGCTTGTCGGTGAGCTTGCCGTCGTCGACGAGCCGCTGCAGCTGCGCGACGTGGTCGGGCGTCACCGGCAGGGTGGCGAGGTCGACGCCGTCGGCGTTCGCGCGCCGCGCCAGCTCACCCAGCCACCACTTGCGCGCCGCCTCCGGCGTTGCGCCCGCTGACACCGTCGCCTCGATCAGTTCGAACGCGCCGGCGTTGGCGATGGACCGCATGTCCACATCGGACAGTGACCACTCTCCCTGCAGACGGAGGTGCCGCGCCCGCGGCGCCTCCGGCAGGCCCGTGCGCAACTCCTCCACCCAGGCCGGGTCCGGCGCGATCGGGACGAGGTCGGGCTCCGGGAAGTAGCGGTAGTCGGTCGCCGTCTCCTTGCTGCGACCGGACGTGGTGTCGCCGGTGTTCTCGTGGAAGTGGCGGGTTTCCTGGGTGATGGTTCCACCGCTTTCCAGGATGTGGCTCTGGCGCAGCATTTCCGACTGCACGGCCCGCTCGACGCTCCGTAGCGAGTTGACGTTCTTGGTCTCGGTGCGGGTGCCCCACGGCTCGCCGGGCCGGTTCAGCGACGTGTTGACGTCGCAGCGCAGCGACCCCTGCTCCATCCGGACGTCCGAGACACCCAGCGAGCGGATCAGGTCGCGCAGCGCCGTGACGTAGGCGCGGGCCACCGCGGGGGCCTTGGCACCGGTGCCGGGCACCGGCTTGGTGACGATCTCGACGAGCGGGATGCCGGCACGGTTGTAGTCCACAAGGGACTCGGTGGCGCCGTGGATGCGCCCGGTGCTGCCGCCGATGTGCAGCGACTTGCCGGTGTCCTCCTCCAGGTGCACGCGCTCGATGCCGATGCGGACCGTCTCGCCGTCGACGTCGACGTCGAGCCAGCCGTCGACACACAACGGCTCGTCGTACTGGCTGATCTGGAAGTTCTTCGGCATGTCCGGGTAGAAGTAGTTCTTGCGGGCGAACCGGCACCAGGCGGCGATCGTGCAGTTGAGCGCCAGGCCGATGCGGATGGTGGCTTCGATCGCGGCGCGGTTGGCCACCGGCAGGCTGCCGGGAAGGCCCAGGCAAACGGGGCAGACCTGGGTGTTGGGCTCGGCGCCGAACTCGGTGGGGCAGCCGCAGAACATCTTCGTGTTGGTGCCGAGTTCCACGTGTACCTCGAGCCCGATGACGGGTTCGAAGGCGGCAGTGACCTCGTCGACCGTTGTACTCGTCACTCGCCCAGCGTAGTCGGACCGGGCGGGCGGAGGCAGGCGGGTCCGGGCGGTCCACTATGGAGCGTGCGTACGGG
>Ga0207678_10001550_pt1 | contig 21090 bp, 17 predicted proteins | sample KBSC63metaG_FD_184319 | JGI IMG/M metagenome (GOLD analysis project Ga0207678, IMG submission 184319) | Corn rhizosphere microbial communities from Kellogg Biological Station, Michigan, USA - KBS C6-3 metaG (SPAdes) (version 2) | ecosystem: Host-associated > Plants > Roots > Rhizosphere > Soil ... | reverse complement strand
TACTCAGGCGATGGTGGAGATGCGACCGCCACGGCATGAGGTGAACTGCCCTCGTCCGATCGCCGAGGAGGACTTGTCCAGAAGGATCAGCTGGGATGTTTCCAAGAGCATTCAGACCTTGATGGCGGATCTCTCGAAGGCTGGTGTCATGAGGCAGGACATGATCGTGCTCAGCCAGTTCTCCTCGTCGCTTGAGGGGATTGATGTCGCACAATCCACAATCTCGGCGTATCGCGGCATGGAGAAGCCCGTCGTCATCGTCGTGGCGGGTATCGACATGGATGACACCACATTGGCTTGCGCTCTCGGGCGAGCAACCACACGCGCTTACATTATCGTACCCATTGAACTGGTCACTTGCCCGAGCCACGTGAAGTCGGATTTCCTGCGCAGGGGCTTGGAGACGATCGATCTCGCGCCGCTGCTCGAACAGGATGAGCGTGGTCCGGAACCTCGGATCGTCACCAACAGGGTGAAGAAATACGCAGGCTTAGTCGGAAGACACGAGATATTCGGTGAAGGATTCTCCTATGCAATTCGATGGAGGCGATGGCTCTATGAAGGTGGAGCTAGATGGAGCAACCGTGGAGTTCAGCTCTGGGGCTGGTGGCTCTCACTAACGACAAGCCTTCCCATCTCCGGGATCGACCCTGAGCGTAACGAGCCGACCGGGTGCTTTCTCCGCCACTGCGTCGAATGCAACACCATGACGCCGCATATGCCGTTTCGCACATGTTCGACTTGCCCGGCCGCACCATTGGACGAATCCAGGACCTCTGAGATCGTCCTGCAGGCGGCCGCATTTGGCATCGCGCGATCAGGAACGTGGGGGCAATCTCTGATTAATGTGGCGGCATTGGTCGGTGATTTCCAATTTCCTGGCTCTAGTTACGAAGTGCATGGGCGGACTGAAATGCCTGTTCTGTTCCTCGCCACTACGATCGTCGAGTTTCGGATGCGCCAAGGGGCGACAGTTGCCACGAAATCTCAGATGGAGCAGTGGCTGCGAGATATGTTGGTGGCCAGCGATTTAGATGGCTCAATCGAGAACCTTGCGGGCCGCACGATCAGTAGTCTCTGCGCCCAGAAGCTACTGCTGAAAATTGGCACCGGCCGATACCGACTAACGGATCTTCAATAGCCTCGAAAGCGGGGCTCCTTGAGCCCCGACCTGCGGTATCAAGCCTTCGACAGGTCCGCGTCCGTCAAAAGCAGTTGCCAGATCCATTCGCCCATAGCGGCGAAAACCGTGTTGAGTAAGACCGGACCGCGATGGTGCAGATTTCGGTTCGAATCTTCTGTAGCCATGAGTGTGGCGCGGAAGTGCCAACAAGCAGCGGATGGCGAGTGGCCGTTCTTCGCCGATTGAGGGAGGTCGCCACCGGCCGCTTTGCGGATTCCAGGTCTTCAAGATCAAGGTTCGGCCGAGTGACCGGTTCGGAGGAAGTTGTCTGACCGAGTTGGGTCGGTCACCGCCATTGGCGACGAGCGGTCGTCGCGGATATCGGCTTAACTTAACCTGCACACAGCCATCCAACCGTTACCTTCGGAGCCATAGGAGACGTCGGAAGTAGAGTTGAAAACGGAGAAGTAGTGGTCCTGTAAAGGTCCTGTAAAATTCCCGACGCCCAAGTGGACCAGTATTCAACGCATCGCCATGCTTGGCTTTCACCAACCGCTGTCCAAACACCGTCATTGCAGAACAACGCTTGCCGCCCATCGTTACCGAATGATCCGTTCGGCCCGCACTGTGCACCCGTCGATGCAATCTGCCCAGCCCGGATGTAGCCGTCTCCGTCGACGTTACCCGTAACCTGCAGATTTCCGCTACCGCCGCCCCCGCCGACGATCGTTTGACCGCCTGACCAAGGGTTCAGATACAACGGGCCATTGGCGTTCACCTGCAGCTGACCACCGCCGATCACCGACGTGCCGTTTTGCGCCAGGTACACGTTGCTGTTGGTCGTGATCTGGCCGTTTGCTGTGAAGTTACCGCTCGCGTTGACGTTGCCACTTTGATCCACGGAGAAAAGTTGCCCGTTCCACGAGCCGTTCACAAGGCGGAAAGTGCCGTTCAAGCTTTCTAGATAAATGGGCTGGCCATTCGCGCCTACTAGTCCGAGCACCCCGCCCTCCGGCACCTGATTGAAGCTAATCACCTTGCCATTAGCCAACGATACGGAAGGCGCGCCCACCGTGCCGTTCGAGAGCGCCTGCAGGCTCTGAGAACTGATCAAGTTCGCTCCCGTAACGTTGTGGGGCGTACCGCTCGTGTCCATCATGCCAAGATCCGTCTGCATGTTCGTCAGCTCGGGGTGTCCCGGCACCGCCTTGCGATAGAGGTAATCAGTCACCATTGATCCATTCTCGAACATAAGCGAATAGACCATGTGGCCGCCCCCGGGTGAGTTCGGAATCGTCTTGGGCCCCCATGCCCCGTAGCTGCCGTTCGCAACGCTCGGATTGGTCGAAGAAATAAAACCGCCAGCGCCACCGATCAGTTGCGCAATTTTTCGCATGTTTCCTTCGCTGATCGTCTGCCCCCCCGACGTCACAATGATTGTGTCGAGCGTACCTGCCGTCGGCTGGTATGCCTGCGCCGCCACCGTTTGCCCATACGGGTTTTTTGCCGAAAAGCCGGTCGCGAACATTTGGGGGTACTGGGACTGCAGCATCGGAACAGTGATCGTCGCCGGCGCCGTGCTAGTCGCGTTCGCTAACACAGCAGCGTAGTTGTCTTTGATGTACTGCGCAGCGGCGAGGACCACTTGCTTGTCATGGTCAGCCGTTGCGCGGTTGATCTTGTTGTCCGCGTCGTCGGTCATCCAGCCCCAGACAGAAGGCATGATCAGACCTGCGACAATGAGAACGCCCAGCGTCTCAAGCAGCGTCACAGCGCCTCTCTGGCGCTTAAGGTTCGACGGAAATTTCATGTTCATTATGAGGATCTCCTTGTTACGCGCCCACGAGCGGGCACAAAAGCGTCGCGCAGGACACGTGACGGGGTAGGCCCGCGCCCGCCCGTGGACGGCTGCGCTGCCCACACCGCAAGGGCGTGGACAGCCCCGGCCGAACTGCCCGGCCGGGGTCCCGCAACCGCCCACCGGCTCCCCGCGGCCGAGCCCTACGGGCCTGACGCGGCCCTCTCGGGCCTTGCCTCGATGAGAGAGAAAAGCCCAAACGACATGCAGGTCTCGAACATGCATCGCAACGTCGCGCCCCATGGGTTTTTCCCTGCAAGACTTTTCATGCGCCAGCACACCGCCGAGGCTTGCCCCGCGCCATGTAGGGAAGCGGCGTAGCCGCCGAGCCGGTAGGGGCCGGTCCGGTAGGACTCGCCCGCCCGAAGGGTGGGCGACCCCGTAGCCCGGCGAGCCGATGGCGCGGACCACTGCCCGTTGCCGACCATCGGTCCTGGGCAGGCCGATGGTTTTCCACAAGGGGTTGTCGGTAGAAATAGATAGAAGAAAAGGTAGAGGGCGGGGGATTGCCGCAAATCGTAGGCGGGAGGCGGCTATCGCGGCCAAAGGCGGAACACCATTACGACAAAGCGGAACGCCATTACGACGATGCGGAAAGCTATTACGACAGCGGCGGAACGCCATTACGATGCCCGCGCAAGCAAGGAATGCCTTCAGGCTTAGAGCTTTGTCCATACGGCCTGCTCCTTGCCCTTCGTGCTGTATTCGATGCGGCCGGCAGCGATGATCTCTCGGTCCTCGAGTTCCAGCATGGCTCGCTTCATCGCTTCTCGAAATTTGCGCGTTGGACTCGTGTACCGGGCGCGAAGCTTGAGCGACTCTAGGCTGTACCGCTGGACGGTGTCGGCGGAGGTTGAGACAAGACGTTGCAGGCTCTTCGCAAGGTCCTGTCCTCGACCAATTTGAAGTCGTTTATGCCAGTCGACGAGGCCGTATTCCTGATTGCCAAACGTCTGGCGCCAACGCTCGTCGATGAAGAGTCGATATTCGTCGCGTTGGTCATCGTAGTCCAAGCCGCCCAACATATTCATCAGGCGGCTTCGTGGGTGATACCCGATGCTGTACTTGGTTTTTCCGTTCTTCGAACGGGCTTCGATTGCGATGGAGAAAGTACTGAGGGCGGTGACGCCGTTGTGCAACCATTGATAGCTCGCGCCGCTCGTGTTGCGTCCGAGCGCACGCAGAAATTCCGCGCGGTTGATCGTCACCGGAATTCCTATCGGCTGCTTCGAGGCGATCGCGATCGAGTGTAGCCAGATGTCCGCATGATCTTCAGTGAGCTGCTTACCCCAGCCCTTTAGCGTTACGAGTTCGGTTTGGTACAGCACATCACCGTCATACCGCTGGCCTTTTTCGGGGGCTGCTGGAGCGAAGACCGGTGACCTGCTCAAGTAATTGGGCATGGCGCGCATGTGTTCTGCCATGCCCGGCAGGAATAGCTGATGCGTTTCGCTTTGCTGTTGAGTTTCGGTGCGTGCGAGAGCTTCAGCCGTGCGCTGCTGAATGAGGGCACGCACCCGCGGATGAACGCCGATCATTCGCCACCCCGCTCGCGGGTGAGGGTGGCGGCCTTCGTTGGTCGGCCTCGCGGGCGCTTTTCTGAGCCGAGCTCGTCGTCGATGTAGCGGGCGAGGTCGATCTTTCTGACGAGCCGCTTACCACCAACTAGAACAGTCCTGACGGGGAAGGTGCCGTCATGCAGCTTATTTCTAGTCGTCTGAGGCTTGAAACTCAGAAGCTCGCCGGCGGCAACGGCAGGAATAAGCGCTAGACGCGGATATAGCGTCTCGAGGTACTGAAGGGTCGAGTGAAGTGTAGACACGGACTTTCCCTAGCGGCCCGGTGCAACCGGGTCGGCCCACGGGCCTAAGCTAAGAAAAGTCGGGGATTAGAGATAGCTGCGCAGTGCAATCGAGAACTAGTGGCCCGTGGACCTATCGTCTCTTCCGCTCGACCTCTATCGAGGTGAACGTCCTCTGCACCCGCCTTGCATAGGGGCTAGCCGCTTCTCCACCACTCGAGGGAGTCGACCCGACGTCGACTATCGATTGGCAGTTCCGTGGAGTTGATCTCGTCCCTCCACGACAGGGGAGTGTGACCTGCCTCCCCGCAGCATGGCGAGAAGTATCGCAAAGTACCCGTCGAGCGTCAACGACGAGTCGTGTGACAATCTGGGAAAATTTTTCGCGAAAAAGAGGGTATCTCGCGGTATTCGAAGGTAGCTAGCGGTACGCTAACCCCTTGATTTCAAATGGTGCCCAGGGCCGGAATCGAACCGGCACGCCTTGCGGCGGGGGATTTTGAGTCCCCTGCGTCTACCAATTTCACCACCTGGGCTTTTTGATCCTGGCCGCGCTGCAGTCGCGCGCGGCGAACGGCAGATTATGGCGGAAAACGGGGCGTCGGGCAAGATGCCCGGCGAGCCGTTCGCGCGTTACTGGCTCAGGTAGACGAACTGGCCATGCTTGACGATTCCCATCACGCTTGCGCGCTGATCGAGTCCGACGTGATCCTTGTCGCTGGTATTGACCACGCCGTTCGGCACGACGAGCTCGTTCGCGCGTTCGAGTTCGCGTCGCAGCGCCGCGCGGAAGGCGGGCGTGCCGGGCTGCGCGGTCTTCAGCGCGCGGCCGACCGCGTCCGCCAGGCGCGGGTACACGCCGGCCGCGTCGCCCGCGAACTGCGTGACGGTGCCGGCGCCGTATTTCGCTTCATAGGCGTCGACGAATGCCAGCGCAGCCTTGCGCGCCGGATGATCGGCAGGCAACGTGCGCGCGACGACGACCGGCTGGGTCGGGAACAGCGTCCCGTCGACGTCCTTGCCGCCGAGCTTGATGAATTCCGGCGTTGCGATCCCGTGCGTCTGATAGATCGCGCCCTTGTAGCCGCGCTCGATCAACGTGCGTTGCGGCAGCACGGCCGGCGTGCCCGAGCCTGCGACCAGGATCGCATCGGGCTTCGCCGCGATCAGCTTCAGCGCCTGGCCGGTGACGCTCGCGTCGGTGCGGTTGAAGCGCTCGGTCGCGATCACGCGAATCTTGCGCACTTGCGCGAAGCGCGTGAATTCATTGAGCCAGCTGTCGCCGTAGCTGTCGGCGAAGCCGATGAAGCCGACGGTCTTCACGCCGTGATTGGCCATGTAGCGCGTCATCACGTCGGCCATCGCGCTGTCGCTCTGCGCCATCTTGAACGCCCAGGTCCGCGCGCCTTCCTGCGGCTCGACGATCGCGCCGGAGCCGACCAGCGTGATCATCGGCGTCTGCGCAGCCGCCACCGCGTCGAGCGCCGCGAGCGCGGCCGGCGTGATGTTCGGCCCGACCACGACGTCGACGTGATCCTCGTCGACCAGCTTGCGGATGTTGCGCACGGCGGTGCCCGGGTCCGACGCGTCGTCGAGCACCGTCACCTGCACCGGCTGCCCGGCGATCGTCTTCGGCCACATCAGGATCGCGTTCTTGCTGGTGATGCCGATCGCGGCGGCCGGGCCGGTGGACGACAGGTCGACGCCGACCTTCAGGTCGGCATGCGCGGCCATGCAGGCGAGCGCGAGGGCGGCGCCGGCGGCGCGGCGCAACAGGGCGGGAAGCGTCATGCGGGAATCTCCGTCGGGCAACGAAAAGGGGCGCGATATGCGCCCCTGTGGTTATACACGTACACGTCGCTTCGAGAAAACGCCGGCCGCCCCAGGGTGTTACTGATCCCCGCGGGGCGTCTGGCGCGAAGCGACCGGCCTGGGGTGCCGGTCAAAGCTCGTACGATTCGGCTTCGCCCTTGAGGGCCTGCTCGATCAGCTTGCGGTTCAGCGTCGGCGACAGCAGCTCGACGAGCGTATACACATAGCTGCGCAGATACGCGCCCTGCTTGAGCGCGACGCGCGTCACGTTGCTGCCGAACAGGTGACCAACCGGAATCAGCCGGAGGTTGCGGTCGCGCTCCGGGTTGAACGCGATGTCGGCCATGATCCCGACGCCGAGGCCGAGCTCGACATAGGTCTTGATCACGTCGGCGTCGATCGCCTCGAGCACGATGTCCGGCGACAGCCCGCGCAGCGCGAACGCATGGTTGATCTTCTTGCGGCCCGCGAACGCATCGTCGTACGTGATCAGCGGGTACTGCGCGAGATCGTCCAGCGTGACCGGCTTGCGTTCGAGCAACGGGTGGTCGGCCGGCACCACGGCCGCGTGATGCCACTGGAAGCAGGGCAGCGACACGAGTTCCTTGTAGTCGGCGATCGCCTCCGTCGCGATCGCGAGATCGGCCTGGTCGTGGATCACCATCTCGGCCACCTGCGTCGGGCTGCCCTGCAGGATCGACAGGTGCACCTTCGGGAAGCGCTTCTTGAACTCGGCGATCGCGGCCGGCAGCGAGTAGCGCGCCTGCGTGTGGGTGGCGGCGATCGTCAGGTTGCCCTGATCCTGCGCCGCATAATCTTTTCCGACCCTTTTGAGGCTTTCCACTTCCTGGAGGATCCGCTCGACCGACGCGAGGATGATCCTGCCGGGCTCGGTGAGCGAGCGCACACGCTTGCCGTGCCGCGTGAAGATCTCCACGCCGAGCTCGTCCTCGAGCTCGATGATCGCCTTCGAAACCCCCGGCTGCGACGTGTAGAGCGCCTTGGCGGCCTCGGTGAGGTTGAAATTCTGCCGGACGGCCTCGCGCACGAAGCGAAATTGGTGCAGGTTCATTTATAACCCTTCCGCATATCAACAGAATTTTTTAGTCGTTTGAAATATAAGGCGAGTTTATTACGATTCACCGGAGTTTTTCAAATATGGATATCTGTTTTCGTCATTAGCAATCCAGCCGGGCAGCGGAAGGCCGCCGGCGGTGGCGGCGGAACGGAGATTCGGGCGCGACGTGGCTAGGACGTCGCGCGGTCACCACGAAAACCCTGGGGTCCCCGAATGTATCAGTACGACCAGTACGACCAGACGATCGTCGACGAACGCGTCGCACAGTACCGCGATCAGGTGCGCCGCCGCCTGTCGGGCGAGCTGAGCGAAGACGAGTTCCGTCCGCTGCGCCTGCAGAACGGCCTGTACATGCAGCGCCACGCGTACATGCACCGCATCGCGATTCCGTACGGCAACCTGCGCAGCGACCAGCTCCGCATGCTGGCGCGCATCGCCCGCGAACACGACCGCGGCTACGGCCACTTCTCGACCCGCTCGAACATCCAGTTCAACTGGGTCGAGCTGGAAGACACGCCGGAAATCCTCGCGAAGCTCGCATCGGTGCAGATGCACGCGATCCAGACGTCGGGCAACTGCATCCGCAACATCACGGCCGACCAGTTCGCCGGCGTCGCGCAGGACGAGGAGATCGATCCGCGTCCGTGGGCCGAGATCCTGCGCCAGTGGTCGACGTTCCATCCCGAATTCGCATGGCTGCCGCGCAAGTTCAAGATCGCGGTGTCCGGCTCGAAGGACGACCGCGCGGCCGTGCAGATCCACGACCTCGGCGTGTACCTGAAGAAGAACGCGCAGGGCGACGTGGTCGCGAGCATCCTCGCGGGCGGCGGCCTCGGCCGTACGCCGATCGTCGGCGCGGTGATCAAGGAAGACCTGCCGTGGCAGCACCTGCTCACCTACTGCGAAGCCGTGCTGCGCGTGTACAACCGCTACGGCCGCCGCGACAACCTGTACAAGGCGCGGATCAAGATTCTCGTGAAGGCGCTGTCGCCGGCGAAGTTCGCGCAGCAGGTCGAGGAAGAGTGGCAGCACCTGAAGGACGGCCCGTCGACGCTCACCCAGGCCGAGCTCGACCGCGTGTCGCAGTCGTTCGTGCCGCCCGTCTACGAGAAGCTCGCCGACACCGACGCATCGTTCGAACAGCACCTGCTCGAGAACAAGGCGTTCGCGCGCTGGGTCGAGCGCAACGTCGCGCCGCACAAGGTGCCGGGCTATGCCGCCGTCACGCTGTCGCTGAAGGACCACCGCGTGGCCCCGGGCGACGCGACCGACGCGCAGATGGATCTGGTGGCCGACTGGGCCGACGCGTACTCGTTCGGCGAACTGCGCGTGTCGCACGAGCAGAACCTGATTCTCGCGAACGTGAAGAAGCGCGACCTGTTCGCGCTGTGGGAAAAGGCGAAGGCGGCTGGCTTCGCGACGCCGAACGTCGGCCTGCTGACCGACATCATCGCGTGCCCGGGCGGCGATTTCTGCTCGCTCGCGAACGCGAAGTCGATCCCGATCGCGCTGGCGATCCAGCAGCGTTTCGACGATCTGGACTACGTGTACGACCTCGGCGACCTGTCGCTGAATATTTCTGGTTGCATGAACTCGTGCGGTCATCATCACGTGGGCAACATCGGCATCCTCGGCGTCGACAAGGACGGTGCCGAGTGGTACCAGGTGTCGCTCGGCGGCGAGCAGGGCACGGGCCGCAACGGCGCGCGCCTCGGCCGCGTGATCGGGCCGTCGTTCTCGGCGGAAGAAGTGCCGGGCGTGATCGCGAAGCTGATCGACACGTTCGTCGAGGCGCGCATCGACGGCGAGCGCTTCATCGACACGTACGATCGCATCGGCCTCGCGCCGTTCAAGGAGCGCGTGTATGCGGCGCGCCAGGCAGTGAACGCGTAACCAACCGGCTAGAAGGAATTTGCAGATGGCTTCGATTATCAAGAACCGCGCAGTGATCGACGACGCATGGCAGGTCGTGCGCGCGGCGGAAGACGGTGCGCTGCCCGCGGTCGACGCGTTGCCGGCCGGCAAGGTGCTGGTGCCGTTCACCCTGTGGCAGGCCGAGCGCGCGGCGCTTGTCGCCGCGAAGACGAAGGACGAACTCGGCGTGTGGCTCGCGCCCGACAGCGAGCCGGCCGATCTCGTGGCCGACTTCGGCGCGATCTCGCTGATCGCCGTCGAATTCCCGCGCTTCGCCGACGGCCGCGGCTACAGCATCGGCCGCTTGCTGCGCGAGCGCCATGGCTGGACCGGCGAGCTGCGCGCGATCGGCGACGTGCTGCGCGACCAGCTGCTGTACATGTCGCGTTGCGGCTTCGACGCGTTCGCGGTGCGTGCCGACAAGGACATCCACGACGCGCTGAACGCGTTTGGCGAATTCACGCAGCGTTACCAGGGCGCGTTCGACGAGCCGGCGCCGCTGTTCCGCCGCCGCGCCGACGTAGCGACGCCCGACGCGAAGGTGAGCGCATGAGCACCGCGACCGCCACCGCACTGACGCCGGAACTCGCCGCGAAGGTTGAGCGCCTCGACGCGCTGCTCGCGCGGATCGGCGCCCGGCACGAGAAGGTGAAGTTCGCGAGCAGCCTCGCCGCGGAAGACATGCTGCTCACGCACGCGATCCTGTCCAAGGGCGTGTCGATCGGCATTTTCTCGCTGAACACCGGCCGCCTGCATGCGGAAACGCTGGGCATGATCGACCGCGTGCGCGAGCGCTACGGCTACGAGATCGAGCAGTTTCACCCGCAGCAGGACGCGGTCGACCAGTACGTCGCCGAGCACGGCCTGAACGCGTTCTACGAAAGCGTCGAGCTGCGCAAGTCGTGCTGCCACATCCGCAAGGTCGAGCCGCTGAACCGTGCGCTGGCCGACGTCGGCGCGTGGGTCACGGGCCAGCGTCGCGAGCAGTCGGTCACGCGTGCGGAGCTGCACGAGGAAGAACAGGACGAAGCGCGCGGGATCGCGAAGTACAACCCGCTCGCCGACTGGACGGAAGCCGACGTGTGGGCGTACCTGAAGGCGTTCGACGTGCCGGTCAACCCGCTGCATGCGCGCGGCTACCCGAGCATCGGCTGCGAGCCGTGTACCCGCGCGATCCGTCCCGGCGAGGACAGCCGGGCGGGCCGCTGGTGGTGGGAGTCGCGCGACACGAAGGAATGCGGGCTGCACATCACGATCACGCCGATTCCCGCGAACGCCGAAGCCGGCGCCGCGCACTGACAGCCGACCAGAAACCGAATATTGCGCCGCCTGCGACAGCGGGTGGCACGAACCCAGAAGAGAAGGACTGAAATCATGAGCACGACGCTCGAGCAATCCGCCTTTGCCCCGCCCACCGGTGCCGACAACCGCATGGGCCACCTCGACTGGCTCGAAGCCGAGTCGATCCACATCCTGCGCGAGCTGGTCGCCGAGTGCAGCAAGCCGGCGCTGTTGTTCTCGGGCGGCAAGGATTCGGTCGTCGTGCTGCATCTCGCGCTGAAGGCCTTCGGCCTCGGCGCGAACCGCAAGACGACGCTGCCGTTCCCGCTCGTGCACATCGACACGGGCCACAACTACGAGGAAGTGATCGACTTCCGCGACCGCCGCGCGCAAGAACTCGGCGCCGAGCTGGTGGTCGGCCACGTCGAGGATTCGATCAAGCGCGGCACGGTCGTGCTGCGCCGCGAAACCGATTCGCGCAACGCCGCGCAGGCCGTCACGCTGCTCGAGACGATCGAGCAGCACGGCTACACCGCGCTGATCGGCGGCGCGCGCCGCGACGAAGAGAAGGCGCGTGCGAAGGAGCGGATCTTCTCGTTCCGCGACGAATTCGGCCAGTGGGATCCGAAGGCGCAGCGCCCGGAACTGTGGAGCCTGTACAACGCACGCCTGCACAAGGGCGAGCACCTGCGCGTGTTCCCGATCTCCAACTGGACCGAACTCGACGTGTGGCAGTACATCGCCCGCGAGAACCTCGAACTGCCGTCGATCTACTACGCGCACCAGCGCGAGATCGTGCGCCGCAACGGGCTGCTCGTGCCCGTCACGCCGCTCACGCCGATGCGCGAAGGCGAGACGAGCGAGATCGCGCAGGTGCGCTTCCGCACGGTGGGCGACATCAGCTGCACGTGCCCGGTGGCGAGCGATGCGGACGACGTCGAGAAGATCATCGCCGAGACGGCCGTGACCGAGATCACCGAACGCGGCGCGACCCGGATGGACGACCAGGCCTCCGAAGCCGCGATGGAACAGCGCAAGAAGCAAGGTTATTTCTGAAGCACACGAGGACATTCAAATCATGAGCATCATCGAGAACACCGAAGACCTCGGCGTGCTGCGCTTCATCACCGCAGGCAGCGTCGACGACGGCAAGAGCACGCTGATCGGCCGCCTGCTGTACGACAGCAAGGCCGTGTTGTCCGACCAGCTGTCCGCGCTGTCGCGCGCGAAGAACAAGCGCACCGTCGGCGACGAGCTCGACCTCGCGCTGCTGACGGACGGGCTCGAGGCCGAGCGCGAGCAGGGCATCACGATCGACGTCGCGTACCGCTATTTCGCGACCGCGAAGCGCAAGTTCATCATCGCCGACACGCCTGGCCACGAGCAGTACACGCGCAACATGGTGACGGGCGCATCGACCGCGCATGCGGCGATCATCCTGGTCGACGCGACGCGCGTGACGATCGAGAACGGCGTTGCGCAACTGCTGCCGCAAACCAAGCGCCACAGCGCGATCGTGAAGCTGCTCGCGCTGCAGCACGTGATCGTCGCGATCAACAAGATGGACCTCGTCGACTACAGCGAAGCGCGCTTCAACGAGATCCGCGACGCGTACGTCACGCTCGCGAAGCAGCTCGGCCTGACCGACGTGCGCTTCGTGCCGGTGTCGGCGCTGAAGGGCGACAACATCGTCGGCGCGAGCGAACGCATGCCGTGGTACGCGGGCGAGCCGCTGCTCGACGTGCTCGAGTCGCTGCCGGTCGAGACGCAGGCGCATGACGCGCTGCGCTTCCCGGTGCAGTGGGTCGCACGCCAGGACGGCAGCTCGGCCGACGATTTCCGCGGCTACATGGGCCGAATCGAATCGGGCGAGGTGAAGGTCGGCGACCAGATCGTCGTGCTGCCGTCGAACCGCACCGCGACGGTCGCCGAGATCGTCGCGCCGGTGCCGGGCGGCACCGCGTCCGTCGCGCACGCATTCGCGGGCCAGACGGTGACGATTCGCCTCGAGGAGGATGTCGACGTGTCGCGCGGCGACATGTTCGTCACGACCGCCGAGCCGGTCGAGCCGGCGAAGAAACTCGAGGCCGACCTGTGCTGGTTCGACGAGACGCCGCTGTCGCCGCAGCGCAAGTATCTGCTGAAGCAGACCACGAGCACGGTGTTCGCGAAGATCGGCGCGGTCAAGGAAGTGCTCGACGTGCATACGCTGTCGCAAGCGACCGACCGCCAGGAACTGAAGATGAACGACATCGGCCGCGTCGCGCTGACGCTGCAGAAGCCGATAGTCTGCGACACGTACGATGCACATCCGGGCACGGGCGCATTCGTGCTCATCGACGAGGCGACGCACCATACGGTCGCCGCCGGCATGATCCGGGCGTTCTCGGCGTAACCGGCGTTGCGCGCCGCCCTCGTGGCGGCGCGGGCCGGCCTCCGTCCGCACGGGCAGAATCGAAGCGAAGCGACAAACATGGGCAAGGTGTATCTGATCGGAGCAGGGCCGGGCGCCGCGGACCTCATCACGGTGCGCGGCGCGCGGCTGCTCGAGCAAGCCGACGTCGTGCTGCACGACGCGCTCGTCGAGCCGGCGATGCTCGACTACGCGCCGAACGCGCGCAAGATCGCGGTCGGCAAGCGCTGCGGGCAGCGTTCGACCGCGCAGCACTTCATCAACAAGCAGATCGTCGACGCGGCGCGCGAGCATGCATGCGTCGTGCGGCTGAAGGGCGGCGACCCGATGCTGTTCGGTCGCGCCGAAGAGGAAATGCGTGCGCTCGAGGCGGCCGGCATCGACTTCGAGGTCGTGCCGGGCATCACCGCGGCGCTGGCCGGCGCGGCGACGCTCAAGCGCTCGCTGACGTTGCGCGGCGTGTCGCGCAGCGTCGCGTTCGCGACGTACAGCCGCGCACCCGGCAGCGACGAGATTCGCGAGGCCGCGCGCGCCGATTCGATCGTCTACTACATGGGCCGCGACAGCGCGCCGGGAATCGCGCAGGAGCTGATCGACGCGGGCCGTGCGCCGGCGACGCCGGTGGCGATCGTCGAGGCATGCAGCACCGCGCGCGAACGCACGCTGACGCTCACACTCGCGCAGATGGCGGCGGGTGACGCGCAGGCGTGGCTCGATCCGGCGGAGCCGAGCCTGCTGATGATCGGCGATGCATTCGCCGAACGCGTGCGACCCGCGAAAGCGGGCGATGCGTTGCGCAATGCGGCTTGAGTCGACGTAGCGGTTCCGACGCGGCAGCCGCTCGGCTTCGCGGTGGGTAATTCGAATGAGCGCTGGCGGAAGCCGGCGCTTTTTCATTGGTGCCGTTGATCCGGCAACGGGCTACGCGTTGCGGCCGAGCTGGTCGATGCAGTAGCGTGCGATGGCATCGAGCACGCCGTCGTCTTCGCCGACCGCCGTCGCGGAACGGATCTCGACATTCGGATGGGCGGCCCGGCAGGCGTCGACGAGCTGCGGCAGATCGCGACGGACATGGCCGCCCTGGCCGAAGAACACGGGCACCACGGTGATGCGCGTGCACCCGGCCGCGACCTGCGCGGCGACGGCCGTGTCGAGCGAAGGCGTCATCAGTTCGAGGAACGCGAGCGACACGTGCGGCGCGGGTGCGCCGCTGCCGCGCAGCCGCGCGGCCAGCCGCTCGAACGGCTCGGCCCAGCGCGGATCGCGTGCGCCGTGGCCGAACAGGACGATGCCGTGCGAACTCATGTCGAAGCCTCCGTCGTGACGGCGCTCAGTGCCGGTCGACCCACTTGAGCGCGAACAGGCCGAGCGCGAGATAGATGAGGCCCGGCGTCGCCGCGGTCAGCGGCGCGGGCCACGTGTTCAGCGTGCCGATGTGCGAGAACAGCGTGTTGAGCAGCTGGAAGCTCATGCCGAGCATGATGCCGCCGAACACCTTCACGCCGACCACGCCGGCGCGCGTATGCAGGTACGCGAACGGCAGCGACAGCACGAGCATCACGAACACCGCGAACGGGTAGAGCAGCTTGCGCCATAGCGCGATGTCGTAGCGCTGCGTGTCCTGCTGATTCTCGCGCAAGTGCTGGATATAGCGGAACAGGTTGATGAGCGACATCCGCTCCGGCGACACCAGCAGCACCGACAGGATCTGCGGGGTCAGGTCCGAGCGGAGCCGGTATTCCGGCAGCGTGACCTGCTGCGACCGGTATACGGGGTTCAGCGCATCGGCCGGGGCGCCGCTGATCGGCTTGATCGGCGTCAGTTCGGTTTCCGTCACGCCGGTTAGCAGCCAGTGGCCGGGCGGCTCGTAGCGGCCCGTCTGCGCGATCCGCACGTTCTGCAGCTGGAATTTCGAGTCGAACTCGTAGATGCGCACGTTGCTGATCGTCGAATCGGGCGACAGGTTGCCGACGTTGACGAAGCGCGTGACCTGCTCGCCGTTCTCGCGGGCCGCGAGCGTGTCCTTCACCCACACGCCCGACTGGAAGTTCGACGACACCGACGCGCCGAGCGCCTGCAGCCGCACGCGTTCGGACAACTGGTCGGCGTACGGGCCGACGAATTCGCCGATCAGGTAGGTGATGATCACGAGCGGAATGCCGATCTTCAGCAGCGAGCGCAGCGCCTGGTTGGTCGCGAGGCCCGACACGCGGAAGATCGTGAATTCCGAGTTCGCGGCCATTTGCGCGAACACGTAGATCGCGCTGATCAGCGCGGCGACCGGGATGATCTCGTAGAAGCGCGACGGGGTTTGCAGCGCGACGCGCAGCACCGCGTAGCCGAACTTGTAGTTGCCGTGCCCGACCGAGTTCAGTTCGCTGATCAGGTCGAAGAAGAAGAACAGGCCCGAGAACGCGAACAGGATGAAGATGAACGTGACGTAGATCTGCCGCGCGAAGTATTTTTCATAGAGCCGCATCGATCATGCTCCCGAGCGGCCGAACAGCGCGCGTGTCAACAGCGGACGGTTGCGCACGCGCAACCAGAAGATGAGCGCGACGATCGCCGCGACAATCACATGCAGGCCGACCAGGCCGACGCCGAACGACATCTTGCCCTGCTCGATCTGCGCCTGCACCACGTTCAGCAGGTTCGAGTACGTGAGGTAGATCAGCACGGCCATCACGAGGTTGATCGTGCGGCTGCGGCGCGGGTTCTGGTACGACAGCGGGATGCCGAGCACCATCAGGTTGATCGCGATCAGCGGCAAGCCCGCGCGCCACGCGAATTCCGCGAGGTTGTCGCGCGTCGGGTTGCGCAGCAGGTCGGGTGTGGGCGTGCTGTTGGTGGTCGGCACGTTGGTGACCGGGGTGCTCGTGATCTTCACGCCGTAGCGCTGGAACTCCATGATCTTGAAGTTCGGCTGGCCGGGCGTGCCGTCGTAGCGGCGGCCGTCCTCCAGCACGACGAAACGATCGCCGTCCTTCGTTTCCGTATGGCCCGTGTGCGATACGACGATATTGACCTTGCCGTTCTCGGTCGACGTGACGAACACGTTCTGCACCTTGCTCTGGTCCGGCGACATCTTCTCGATGAAGAACACGCGATGGTTCGACGCCGATTCGCGGAACTGGCCGGGCGCGAGCAGCGAGATCTCGTCGCGCTGCTGGAAGCGCGCCTTGATCATCTTGCTCTGCTGGTTCGACCACGGCCAGCCGACGAACGCGAAGAACGCGATCAGCAGGATGAGCGGCGTGGCGAACACGCCGATCGGCTTGATCAGGCGCGTGAGGCTGACGCCGGACGCGAGCCAGACGACCATTTCGGAGTCCCGGTACCACCGGGTCAGCACGAACAGGATCGACACGAACAGCGTGACGACGAGCATCACGGCGAGATAGCCGATCACGGTCAGTCCGATCAGCACGAGCACGTCCCGCGGATCGATTTCGCCGGACGCGGCATAGCCGACGATGCGGATCATCATCGTCGTGAGCATGATCGTGAGCAGCACCATGAACACGGCGCCAGCCGTATACGCAAGCTCGCGCTGGAGGGAGCGTTCGAAGATCATTCTTGATGAGAAGAGGGCGGGAGGCTGCGCACGCGTGGTGGAGCGCTCGCGCCGCCACGGGAAAAATAGCGGATAATTGCGGCTTTCATCCTTAGCCCAGATTTTATCCGAGGACAAGCGCGATGGACTTTAGCATAAAAGGCTGTGATTGGAGCAAAGGCGAGGCCAAGGGGTTCCTGACGGGGAAGTCCGATTGCATCGTGCTCGGCATCTTCGAGGCGCAAACCCTTTCGGGCGCGGCGCTCGACATCGACACGGCCACCAAGGGGCTGATCTCGCGCGTGGTGAAGGCCGGCGACATGGACGGCAAGCGCGGCAAGACGCTGTTCCTGCATGAAGTATCGGGCATCGGTGCGTCGCGCGTGCTGCTCGTCGGCCTCGGCAAGCAGGACGCTTTCAATCAGAAAGCCTACACCGACGCGGTGACGGCCGCATGGCGCGCGCTGCTGTCGACCAAGATCGTCCAGGTCACGTTCACGCTCGCGCAGCTGCCGGTCGACGAGCGCAGCTCCGACTGGGGCGTGCGTGCGGCGATTCTCGCGCTGCGCAACGAGACCTACCGCTTCACGCAGATGAAGAGCAAGCCGGAACCGGCGTCGCACACGCTCAAGCGTGTCGTGTTCAGCGTCGATCCGGCCGATGAAAAGGCGGCGAAGCTGGCGGTCAAGCAGGCCGTCGCGCTGGCGAACGGGATGGATCTCACGCGCGACCTGGGCAACCTGCCCGGCAACGTGTGCACGCCGACCTATCTCGGCAATACCGCGAAGAAGATCGCGAAGGATTGGGGTCTGAAGGCCGAGGTGCTGGGCCTGAAGCAGATCCAGGCGCTCAACATGGGCTCGTTCCTGTCGGTCGCGCGCGCGTCGGTCGAGCCGCCGCAGTTCATCGTGCTGCACTACCAGGGCGCCGCCGCGAAGGCCGCGCCGGTCGTGCTGGTCGGCAAGGGCATCACGTTCGACACGGGCGGCATCTCGCTGAAGCCGGGCGAGGGCATGGACGAGATGAAGTACGACATGTGCGGCGCCGGTTCGGTGCTCGGCACGATGCGTGCGGTCGCGGAAATGGGCCTGAAGATCAATGTCGTCGCGATCGTGCCGACCTGCGAGAACATGCCGGGCGGCAACGCGACGAAGCCGGGCGACATCGTCACCAGCATGAAGGGGCTGACGATCGAGGTGCTGAACACCGACGCCGAGGGCCGCCTGATCCTGTGCGACGCGCTGACCTATGCGGAGCGCTTCAAGCCGGCCGCGGTGATCGACGTGGCGACGCTGACAGGCGCGTGCGTGATCGCGCTCGGCGCCCACAACAGCGGCCTGTTCTCGAAGGACGACGCGCTGGCGGGCGAACTGCTCGACGCATCGCGCGAAGCGAACGATCCGGCGTGGCGCATGCCGCTCGACGACGAGTACCAGGACCAGCTGAAGTCGAATTTCGCGGACATCGCGAACATCGGCGGGCGTCCGGCCGGTGCCGTGACGGCGGCGTGCTTCCTGTCGCGCTTCACCGACAGCTATCCGTGGGCGCACCTGGACATCGCCGGCACCGCCTGGAAGGGCGGCGCGGCGAAGGGCGCGACCGGCCGTCCGGTGCCGCTGCTCGCGCAGTTCCTGATCGACCGCGCCGGCCAGTGATGGCAGGTCTCACGACGATGCGGGTGCGCGGGCAATGACGCGAATCGATTTCCATTCGAACGTCGGCGATTCGCTCGCATACGCGTGCCGGCTGCTGCGCAAGGCCTATCAGGCCGGGCAGCCGGTCGTCGTGCTCGCGGAACCCGCGCGCCTGCGCGCGCTCGACGAGCGGCTCTGGACATTCTCGCCGCTCGATTTCATCCCGCATTGCGGCGTCGACAGCGCGCACGCGGCCGGCACGCCGATCGTGCTGGCCGCCGATCTCGACCAGGCGCCGCATTACCATGTGCTGTTGAACCTCGGCGCGGCCGTGCCCGCGCAGTTCGCCCGCTTCGAGCGCCTGCTCGAGGTGGTCGGCAACGCGCCGGACGAACTGGCCGCGGGCCGCGACCGCTATCGCTTCTATCGCGATCGCGGCTACGCGCTGAACAACTACAAGCAGGGCAGCTAGCCGCAACCGTCGACGGAGCCTTCCCGTGACACAAGCCGAATCCTCTTCGATCCCGACGCTGACCGACGTGCTGGTGCCTGGCAAGCCGGTGCCGGCGCGTTCTGCCGCGGCCGATGTGCCGCCGCGCGACGAGGCCGCCGTGCCGGAACACGCCGGAACCGACCCTGAATCCGTGGTGGTCGAGCCGGTGCCGACGCCGCACGTGCCGACCGTCGAACTGCCGGGTGACAGTGACGCGCCGGCGCTACCCGGTGCCGCCGGGCGTGTGGTGGCCGAGGAAGCGGCCGGGATGCAGGCGCCGCTGCGCTCCGCGCTGGCCCCCGACGAGGCGCAGCAGCCGGCCTTTGCCGTGACGCCGGCGCAGGCCGACGAAGCGATGCTGCCGCACGGGGTCGCGCCGGCTGCCGACGAACTGGCTACCGATCATCTCGCCGCCGCGGCCCAGCCGGACACGCATGCGGTCGCCCCGTTGACGCCTGAGGACGCGCAGCATATCGCCGAGCGGCTGCGCAATCGGCTGACGAATTATCTGACCGGGGAGGGGCGCGAGGCCATCGAGGCCCGCTGCCGCGACGCACTGCACGACCATACGGCCTGGCTGGTCGGCCAGATCACGCGCGAGGTGGCGCTGGCGCTCGAAACCGAAGTGATGGAGTGGGTCCGCGACGCGGTCGACGAAGAGATCGCCCGCCGCCGGACCGGTCGTTCAGGCTGAGTGCACGATCGTTTCGTGCACGGGAACGCGAGCGCGGCGGTTCCGTTCCTCGTCGATGACGATCGCCGAGCCGGTCATGTCGAGGAGAGCGGGGCGGTGCCCGTTCATCCGCCTCAATGCAGCGACATCACCCACTGCGCGAGCGTGTGCGCCTCGGCGCTCGTCAGCTGCGTGTTGGCGGGCATCGGCACGCTGCCCCACACCCCGATACTGCCCTTTACGATCGATTGCGCGAGGTAATCGACTGCGTCGGCGCGCGCCGCGTACTTGCCGGCGATGTCGTGGAACGGCGGGCCCATCAGCGGCTTGTTGACCGCATGGCAGGCCACGCAGTTCTTGCGCTGTGCGAGCGCGAGCCCGTCGCCGGCCAGGTCGGCGTGCGCAGCCGCCGCGCTGCCGGTCAGCAGCGCCGCGAGCAGCGCGCGCAATATCGTCTGTTTCATGCGGTTCTCCGCCGGCGGGGACGGCCGGCTTCACGGTCCGCGCATTATAAAAGCAAAGGGGAAACGCGTTTTGCGCGTTTCCCGGGCGGCCGCGTGAAGTGGGGTCGCATGAACCGCGCGCCGCGTCAACCGGTGACGGCGCCCTGATTCGCCGGGCGGGCGAGGGCCGCATACTTGGCGAGCACGCCGCGCGTGTAGCGCGGCGCCGGCTGCTTCCACGCGGCGCGGCGGCGCGCGAGCTCCGCGTCGTCGACGTTCAGCTGCAGCACCAGCTGGTGCGCGTCGATCGTGATCGAATCGCCTTCCTGCACGAGCGCGATCGTGCCGCCGACGAACGCCTCGGGCGCGACGTGGCCGACCACCATCCCCCAGGTACCGCCCGAGAAGCGGCCGTCCGTGATGAAGCCGACCGATTCGCCGAGCCCCTTGCCGATGATCGCCGATGTAGGCGCGAGCATTTCCGGCATGCCGGGGCCGCCCTGCGGGCCGAGATAGCGCAGCACCAGCACGTCGCCCGCGCGGATCCGGTCGCCGAGGATCGCATCCATCGCGCTTTGCTCGTCGTCGAACACGCGCGCGGGGCCCGTGATCACCGGGTTCTTCAGGCCGGTGATCTTCGCGACCGCGCCGTCTTCCGCGAGGTTGCCCTTCAGGATCGCCAGATGCCCTTCCTTGTACAGCGCGCGATCGATCGGGAAGATCACCTGCTGATCCGCGCGCGGCACGCCCGGCACGTCCTTCAGTTCCTCGGCGATCGTGCGGCCGGTGATCGTCATGCAGTCGCCGTGCAGCAGCCCCGCATCGAGCAGGATGCGCAGCACCTGCGGGATGCCGCCTGCCTGGTGAAGATCGGTCGCGACGTACTGACCCGACGGCTTCAGGTCGCAGAGCACCGGCACGCGTTTGCGGATGCGCTCGAAGTCGTCGATCGTCCAGTCGATCTCGGCCGCGTGCGCGATCGCGAGATAGTGCACCACCGCGTTGATCGAGACG
>Ga0207678_10001549_pt1 | contig 21099 bp, 18 predicted proteins | sample KBSC63metaG_FD_184319 | JGI IMG/M metagenome (GOLD analysis project Ga0207678, IMG submission 184319) | Corn rhizosphere microbial communities from Kellogg Biological Station, Michigan, USA - KBS C6-3 metaG (SPAdes) (version 2) | ecosystem: Host-associated > Plants > Roots > Rhizosphere > Soil ... | reverse complement strand
TCCCCCACGTCGCGGGCATCCCCAAGACCCTCTACGCCCTCAAGTACATCGACATCACCATCGGCAAAGGCCCCCTCGCCGAAACCCACAAGTGGTACACCGTCCACTACACCGGCTGGTTCCCTGACGGCACCAAGTTTGACTCCTCATACGACCACCCCGGCGCGGAACCCATCACCTTCCCCTACGGTGCCCACCGCGTCATCTACGGTTGGGACACCGGCTTCGAGGGCATGCATGTCGGTGGCAAGCGCCGCCTCTTCGTCCCCTACGAGCTGGCCTACGGCGAACTCGGCAATCCGCCCCGTATGCCCGCCAAAGCCAACCTGATCTTCGACGTCGAGCTGATTGGCCAGTCCGACAACCCGCCCGCGCAGCCCAAGCCCCAACCCGAGCCGGCCAGGCCAACCACCGAGCCAGCCAAACCGGAGACCGAAGCCGCTCCTGCAACCACTCCAAAAGAGACTCCGGAGGCCAAGCCCGAAACTCCTCCGCATCCAGACACCCACTAACCGCGTCCAATCTAAGGACATAAAAAAGCAAGTAAAAGTAAATCAATATGGTTGAGAAACTCCGACCGCTCTTCCCCTACCTCAGGCGCTACTGGAAAGCCCTCGCCTGGGGCGGGGTGTCGGTCATCCTCTACAACGTCATCAAGGTCCTCATCCCCGTCGTCATCGGCCACGCCATCGACGACATGCAGCACGGCCTCACTGCGGCCAAAGTCCTCCACCACGGCCTTCGCCTCCTCGTCATCGCTATCTTCTCCGCCATCTTTCTTTACACCACCCGCTGGGTCATCATCGGAGCCTCCCGCGACATCGAGTACGATCTCCGCAACGATCTCTTCCTCAATCTCGAACGCCAGTCCCCCACCTTCTACCACACCCATCGCACCGGCGACATCATGGCCCGCACCACCAACGACCTCGCCGCCGTCCGCCAGCTCCTCGGCCCCGCGATCATGTACAGCGCCAACACCCTCGTCTTCACCGCCGCCGCGCTGCCCTTCATGTACCGCATCAGTCCGAAGCTCACCCTCTGCGCCTTCGTCCCCCTGCCCATCGCCTCCGTCCTCGTCCAATACTTCGGCGCCCGCATCCACCGCCGCTTCGAGCGCATCCAGGCCATGTTCTCCGACATCTCCGCCAAGGCCCAGGAGAACTTCTCCGGCGCGCGCCTCATCCGCGCCTTCGCCCAGGAAGACGCCGAGATCGCCTCCTTCGAGACCGCCAACCAGGAGTACATCCGCCGCAGCCTCTACCTCGTCCGCCTCATGGCCATGCTCTGGCCCACGCTGGAGTTCGTCCTCGGCCTCTCCCTGATGATCACCCTCTTCGTCGGAGGCCACGAGGTCGTCGCCCACCGCATCTCCGTCGGCCAGTTCACCGCCTTCAACGTCTACATGGTCCAGCTCACCTGGCCCATGATCGCCGTAGGCTGGGTCGTCAACCTCATCCAGCGCGGCACCGCCTCCATGGTCCGCATCGAGGAGCTCCTCAAGCAAACCCCCGACATCGCCGACGGCCCCACCGCCGCCCCCACTCCCATCACCGGAGACATCGAGTTCCGCCACCTCACCTTCGCCTACCCCGGCGCCCCCCCAGTCCTCAAAGACATCAACCTCAAGATCCCCGCCGGCACCAGCCTTGCCATCGTAGGCCCCACCGGCTCAGGAAAATCCACCCTCGTCAGCCTCATCCCGCGCATGAACGACGCCGCCCCGGGCGAAGTCCTGATCGACCAGCAACCCATCCGCGACTTCACCCTCGAAGAGCTGCGCAAGAGCATCGGCTTCGTCCCGCAGGAGACCTTCCTCTTCTCCGAAACCATCCGCCAGAACATCGCCTTCGGCCGCCCCGACGCCACCCCTGAGCAAGTCGAGCAGGCCGCCACCGTCGCCCACATCGCCACCGAAATCCTCGAATTCCCCAAAGCCTTCGAGACTATGGTCGGCGAACGCGGCGTCACGCTCTCAGGCGGCCAAAAACAGCGCACAGCCATTGCCCGCGCCGTCATTCGCGACCCGCGCATCCTCATCCTCGACGACGCCCTCGCCTCCGTAGACACCTACACCGAAGATCGCATCCTCAGCGGCCTCCGAGAAGGAATGGAGGGCCGCACCACCGTCTTCATCTCCCACCGCATCTCCACCGCGCGCCACGCCGACCAAATCGCTGTCCTCGTCAACGGCCGCATCGCCGAACTGGGCACCCATGACGAACTGCTCGAACGCAACGGCTACTACACCAGCCTCTTCGAAAAGCAGCGCCTCGAAGAAGAGATCTCCGTCACCGCCTAGTTCATCCAACACAACGCTTCGGCGGAAGCGCAGGGCTTCAGCCCTGCGAAAAAGCCAAGCCGCAGAGCGGCCTCCACTCTGCCGAAGGCTGGAGCGAAGGCCAAGCGACTCAATATTGCCTTTGTCGTTGCAGTTGTCTGTTCTTTGCACCCCACCCACAGCCAAAAATCTAAGCCATCCACCGCGAAGCGCCGGCCTCTCCCGCTCCCTCATTCGTAACCGCCGCAGGCACAAACTTCTCCTCCCGTGTACGCAGCTCCCGCGGCAACACTCGTCCAGCCTCAGGATCGTGAGCCGCCACCACCCACGCATCGCGAACATTCCGCACACACGCGATCACCTCCCGAAACTGCTCCACCGACTCGAAGTGCGAAGCCTCCAGCGTCAGCGTAAACATCGCCGCATAGAAATCCGCCAGCGACACCGCTGCACTCCCGCCCACATCCGGCCGCAGCCGCGCCTGAAGATACATCAGGATATCGAGCACCTTCTTCACGGCCATCCGCCGCCCATGCACATCCCCCTCTTCCACGCACTGCATCGCCCGATACAGAAACCGGAGCGCGCCGTCATAGAGCGCCACCACCAGCTCCACCCCCGTCGCCCCCGCCAAAGCCTGCTGCTGATAACTCGTATCGTTCACCGTCTATCCCCTTCCCTTGTTGTATCCGGTCACAGCGCTATAAATCTCATCTACCTGATTGAGCTGGCTCGGAATCGACTGCAGGATCTGATTCGCCATGTTCAGTTCCGAAGTAAGCTGGATCTTCTGCGCCGCCAGCCGTGCGTCCTCGTCGCTGATGCTCTTGTTCAGCGTCGCCTCCTGGGCAACGTTCTGCTGCTGCGCCAGGTACACAAGCCCCTGGGTCGACTGCGTGCCAAGGTTGTTGAGCGTCGTTCCTAACGTCTGGCCAAAGCCGCCAGCGTTCTGTAGAAAGCCCGTCACATCGGCGAAGTTCGCATTGAGCGCTGCACTGAGCGTGTCGGTGTTCAACGACAACGTGCCATCGTTATTCAAGTTGATCCCAAGCTGCATGACGTTGCTGATCGCTCCGCTTGCAGCTCCCCCTAAGAGCGCTCCCGAGAGTTGACTCTGCAACTGCGCCAGCGCCGGATTCCCAAACAGCGGCTCGGCATTGCCGTTCGCGTCTTTGCCTTCCTGCGTGTTGATGTCCTTCATCACAGCGTTATAGGCGTTCACCAGACTGTTGACGGCCGTTCCCACAGCGGTCGTATCGTTCGTAATCTGAACCTGCACCGGCGTCCCGGCCGAAGCCGACAGCAACTGAAACGTCACTCCCGGAATCGCCGTGGTCACCGTATTCGATCCACTGGTGAGCGCAATTCCATCCACGGTCAGGCTCGCATCCACCCCGGTCTGCCCTGTCTGAAACGACATCGCCGACCCGCCCGTCGTCGTATCCGACAAGCCGCTCGTCACCGTCAGCGCCCCCGCGCTCCCTCCCGTTCCGCTCACCAGCGAGAGCCGCGACCCGTTCACATCCGAGATGATGCTCGCCGTCACCCCAATCCCCGCCGAATTGATCGCCGCGGCGAATGTCTTCAGCGTGTTGCTACTCGCGTCGACCGTAATCGTCTGGCTCGCGCCCGAACCCACCTGGATCGTCACGCTCCCCGAGATCGTATCGCTCGCCGCAATCGGCGCCGAGTACTCCGACGAGGTCTGCGCCAGTGAATTGACGACAACCGTGTGGCTCCCAGCCACAGCCGTCGAGTCCGCCGAAGTCAGACTCAACAAATTCGTATCCGAACTCGACCCCTGCTTCTGCGATAAGACACCGCTGAAGTCCGTCAAGTTCTGCAAACTGGTCGTCAGCGTGGCAAGATCCGTTCCCAGTGAGGTGAAGACCGCATCCTGAGCCTGCAACGCCGTCAGTTGGTTCTTCCACGGTGTCTCAATCGCCTGCTCCGACGCCATGATCTGCGACACGGTCGTCGCCACATCAAAGCCCTGTCCACTGGTCGCCGATCCAAAGTTAATCCCAACTGTGCCCATGGAGCCTCCATCTTCCCGTCGCGCCTCGCGAAAGGAAGCGCAATCCCAACGCCAACTTCAGAGCCGCCAAATAAGACGGCTCAAAGAATCTGTCCACCAAACCTGTCCAACGGAATCCCGATCGTCGCCGACTTCGCCAACCAGCCTCCTCACTCCGCAAAGTGTTCCGAAAGTTGTCAAGCCCCCGAATCTGTGGATAACTCCGCATCTCACACATAACAAACGATCATTTTGTCTTTTGAAATTGGCGCTTTAGTTTTATCGAAACAGCTAAAATAGAAGTAAGGCTAAAAAAAGTCCCGGTCCATAGCCGGGGCATTTCTTTGTCCCAGAACAAGGGTTCCACCTTAACTCGTTTGGTATGACGAATTTGCGTGTAACTCCTTTGGAATGACGAATTTGCAGAGTCAAAAAAATGCAAGCCGTTGAAATAAGGCATTTTAGTCAGGGGTACCCCCAGGGGGGAGGGGTCACCTCTGGAAGACCTGCCCAGTGAGCCCCAAAAAATACGAAGCGACGGCGACAGGGAACATCTTCCCTGACGCCGTCGCTTCCAGGCAGACTATTGCAGCAGCTTCAGGATCTCCTGCTGCACGCTGTTCGCCTGCGCAAGCGCACTGATACCGGTCTGGCTCAGCACCTGGTACTTTGCCAGGTCGCTTGTAGCCTGACCATAGTTGGTCGCGCGGATGTTGCTCTCGGCCGCAGACAGATTCACCTGCTCCGTGCTGGCCACGCTCGAGGCCGCGTTCAACTGGTTGATGCTCGCGCCCAGCGTTCCACGCTGAGCGGCAACCGCGGCAATCGCTGCCGTGACGTCCGTCAAGGCAGTCGCGGCGCCGGCGTTGGTGGCCAGCGAGTCCGCGCCCAGCGTGACCGCTGTGCCGCCGATGCTGGAGTTCGTAAGAACGCCAACCACCGGAGCGAACGTTGTGACTCCGGTCGCCGTTCCGTCCGTCGTCACGATGTTTGAAGCAGTCGCCGAGAAGACAGCATTGCCATTAAAGTTCGTCGATGTACCGATGTTGGTGATCTCCTGCACGATGGACGTAAACTCCGTGTTGGCCGCGGTCAACTGCGCCGTGTTCAAGGTGGAGTTGGAGGCCTCGGTCGCCAGCGTGACCGCGCGGGTCAGCAGGTTGGTCACCTGGGCCAGAGCGCCATCGGCGGTCTGCAACATCCCCACGCCGTTCTGTGCGTTCTGCGCAGACTGCGTGAGGGCTGCTTCGTTTGCCGCCAGGCCGTCGGCGACAGCAAGACCGGCTGCGTCATCCGCGCCACTGTTGATGCGCGAACCAGAGGAGAGCTGTTGCAGAACCTTCTGAAGACTGCCCTGAGTCTGATTCAGATTGTTCTGCGCATAAGTTGCTGCAACGTTGGTAAGAATGCCCAAGGCCATGTGGAAACGCTCCTGTTATGACTCGATTTGAGTTACCGCGCTGCCAGCCTCGGTGGAGATCCGGCGAGCTCATAGCCCTCGATGGCAGCTATAAGATCCGGTGCACCTTGCGGAAGGCTCCGCGTTCCCACACCTCATCGGCCCGTCCACAAAGGACTTTAGCCGCGTCCCACCGCCTCTTTCGTTTCCGCCGCGAACGCTGCTCTCCTATTGATACCCGCTCCCACGCCGATGAAAGACACGGAAGGAACCCATCGCATGATTGAATTGACACGCTTGAACGGCAGTCATCTGGTCGTGAACTGCGACCTGATTAAATACGCCGAGGCCGCGCCCGACACAGTCCTTACTCTCGTCACTGGAGAGAAGCTCGTCGTCCTCGAACCCTGCATCGAAATCACACAGCGCACGCTCGAGTACCGCGCATCCGTCCTCCGCACAGCCTGGCCCGAAGCCGCATCGTCGCTCAGCGCCAAAGCCGCCCACAATGCGGAAAAGCTGGTCAGCGATCTAAGCCGCAACGCGTCCGAAGCATAACCCATTTCTCCCATGGAAGAGGAAACTCATGGATATCGCCAGCATCGGTGGCATCGTCCTCGCACTCGCCGGCATTCTCGCCGGCATGATGATGGAGGGCGGAAGCATCTCGCAGATCACCCAGCCCACCGCGGCGATGATCGTCTTCGGCGGCACCCTGGGTGCCGTCATGTTGCAGTTCCCCCTCAACATCTTTCTCGCCGCGCTCAAACAGATCGTGAGAATCTTTCTCACCGGAGGCTCGAATGGCGAAGAAGTCCTCAAGCAGCTCGTCCAATTCGCCAACAAAGCACGCAAGAGTGGCATCGTCTCGCTCGATCAGGATCTCAGCTCCGTCACGGACCCCTTCCTTCATCAAGCCCTCATGCTCGCCATCGACGGCACCGAGCCCAACGAAGTCCGCAAGATCATGCGCATGGAACTCGACAACAAATCCGAGATGGAGGAAAAGATCCCCCAGGTCTTCGAGGCCGCCGGAGGCTACTCCCCCACCGTAGGCATCATCGGCGCCATCCTCGGCCTTATCCAGGTCATGCAGCATCTCGACAACATCACCGAGGTGGGCCGCGGCATCGCCGTCGCCTTCGTCGCTACCATCTACGGCGTCGCCTTCGCCAACCTCATCTTTCTCCCCGCAGCCGGCAAACTCAAAATCCGCCACCATCAGGAGCAGTTCATCAAGGAGATGATGCTCGAAGGCGTCATCTCCATCCTCGAAGGCATGAATCCCCGCATGATCGAAACCAAGCTCCGCACCTTCCTCTCCGACAGCAAGCCCGCCAAAGTTGAAAAGGTGCCCGCGTGAGCCGCAGAAAAAAACATCCCGAACACGTCAACCACGAGCGCTGGCTGGTCTCCTACGCAGACTTCATCACCCTGCTCTTCGCCTTCTTCGTCGTCCTCTTCTCCTCCAGCCAGGCCGACAAGAAAAAGCAGTCGGACCTCTCCTCGGCCATGCAGTCGGCCTTCACCCCGCTCGGAGTCTTCGAAGCGCACTCCAAAACACCGCCCCTCGCCCAGGGCGGCAGCACCATCAACGCCACCCCGCTCGCCCTTCCCCTCCCCACCATCCACATCGAGACCGCCGAGGAGACCGAGAAGCGCCTCAACAAAATCCTCGCTCAGCAGATCGCCGCCGGGCAGATCCCTCCCGGCAGCGTCACCATGCACGTCACCGCCGAAGGCCTTGTCATCTCGCTCCACGAAGCAGGCTTCTTCCCCTCCGGCTCCGCCGAAGTCCGCCCCGCATCCATTCCCATGCTGTCTCTTCTCGCGAAGGCCCTGCCCATGGGCCCTCTCCGCATCGAAGGCCACACCGATAACGTCCCCATCCACACTGCACAGTTCGCCACCAACTGGGAGCTCTCCACCACTCGCGCCACCGCCATCGCCCGCCTGCTCCTCAACCACGGCCCCATCGATCCAGCCAGCGTCTCCGCCGCAGGCTACGCCGAGTTCCATCCCATCGCCTCCAACACCACCGAAGAAGGACGCGCCCAGAACCGCCGCGTCGACATCATCCTCCTCCGCCGCGCATCCCCTTCTCAATAAGCGCTGGCGCCGTCGTTGCCTCATCTCCGATAGTGCAAAATAAAGCCACACCATGACCCTCTACGTCGCCACCACCAATCCAGGCAAGCTCCGCGACTTCGCCGCCGCCGCGAGCAACCGCATCGCCACCGAACCCCTGCCCAACCTCAACCAAATCGTCACGCCCTCCGAAGACGAACCCACCTTCGAAGGCAACGCCCGCCTCAAGGCCATCTACTACTCGCAACACGCCCCCGGAAAAATCGTCCTCGCCGACGACTCCGGCCTCGAAGTCGACGCTCTCAACGGAGCCCCCGGAGTCCACTCCGCCCGCTACGCCGACGACCACTCCTATATCGGCCCTCCCACTGCCTCCATCGACGAGTGCAATAACCTCTTCCTCCTCTCCGAACTAAAAGCCGCCCTCAGTAAAAATCGTGCCGCCCGCTATCACTGTGTCCTCGCCGCCGCCCGCGACGGCAAGGTCCTCTGCACAGGCACTGGCACAGTCGAAGGCAAGATCCTGTCCGCGCCCCAGGGCACACACGGCTTCGGCTACGACCCCCTCTTCTATCTCCCCGAACGCAAAAAGACCATGGCCGAACTCGACGTCGAGACCAAGCTCGCCTTCAGCCATCGCGGCCGGGCCTTCGCCGAACTCCTCGAACACCTCCTCCGTATCGTGTCTCTTGAGCAAATAATCGCACAAAATAGTCGATAATCGCACAAATTCGCCTCCCTTCCTTGACGCTGGCAAGCCAGAGCGGAATAATCACCCTGCTGCACTTTTCCTTCCGTCCAGTGCACCCACACCGATCCAAGGAGTCCTTCATGGCCACCGCACCGCCAGCATCCCCTGCCCAGCAGCCACTCCGTGGCGTGCAACCGCTCCGAGCGGGCCAGGGAAACTCCTTCTTCTGGCGCAAGTTGCACTCCCTCACCGGCATCGTCCCCATCGGCGCCTTCCTCATCGAGCACATCGTCTCCAACTTCGAGACAGTCCACGGCCCCCTCGCCTACGCCAAAACGGTGCTCTTCCTGAACTCGCTGCCGCTGGTCCGCGTGCTGGAGTGGACTCTCATCTTCATCCCCCTCACCTACCACGCGCTCTATGGCGTCTATATCGCCATCCGCGGCCGCAACAATGTCAACGTCTACCCCTGGGCCGGCAACTGGATGTACCTCAGCCAGCGCGTCACTGGCATCATCGCGCTGCTCTACATCGTCTATCACGTCTGGACCCAACGCTTCAGCGGCGTCAGCCTGCCGGAGCACCCCGGCGCGGCCTTCGCAAAGGTTCAGCACGAACTCGCCAACCCGTGGGTCCTCGTCGTCTACGTCATCGCGATGATCGCGACCACCTGGCACTTCGCCTACGGCACCTGGCTCTTCGCCGCCAAGTGGGGCATCACCCCCGGCGACCGCGCCCGCAAGCGCTTCGCCTACGTCTGCGCCGTCGTCGGCATCGTCCTCTGCCTCATGGGCCTCACCAGCATCTACGCGGTCGTCACCGCACCACCCGCACCCGATGATGTCATGCCGATGCAGACCTCCAGCCTCTCCTTGCCCGCACCAACGACAGCCACACCGGGAACAACAAATTTGGCGCGGTCGGGGCCGGTGCAGTGATCGATTCCGGCGTTGCCTTGCTATTTAGCGGTTTGTTTGGAATAGCAATCTTTCTCGCCGGGATCGTAATGGGAAACACGGTTTTATTCAGAATGCAAAAGGCACTAAATGAGCAGGCCGAACCAGAAAATAGAGTTTCACCTTGGAAGGTGATGGGAAGACGCGGAGGTAGATACAACACCTTCGAGAGATACAAAACGAGGTTTGGCGATGACTCGCTGGTTCATCAAGATCGTTTCGGCGCTCGCTTGATTTTCTGTGGAGCAATCGTAGGGTTTGGAAGTCTTTTGATCTTGAAAGTTCGAAATTAAAAAGAGTAAGAAGGCAAACATGGCAGCAGCAACTCCCAGAATCATCGTAGTAGGCGGCGGTCTCGCCGGACTCTCCGCGGTCATCAAGATCGCCGAAGCCGGTGGCAAGGTCGATCTCTTCTCCATCGTCCCCGTCAAGCGCTCGCACTCCGTCTGCGCGCAGGGCGGCATCAACTCCGCCAAGAACCTCAAGGGCGAAGGCGACACCACCTTCAAGCACTTCGACGACACCGTCTACAGCGGCGACTTCCTCGCCGACCAGACCCCCGTCAAGCAGATGTGCGAGCAGGGCCCCGCCATCATCGACCTCCTCGACCGCATGGGCGTCCCCTTCAACCGCACCCCCGAAGGCCTCCTCGACTTCCGCCGCTTCGGCGGCACCCTCTATCACCGCACTGCCTTCGCCGGAGCCACCACCGGCCAGCAGCTCCTCTACGCGCTCGACGAGCAGGTCCGCCGCCACGAGTCCGAGGGCAAGGTCACCAAGTACGAAGGCTGGGAGTTCCTCTCCGCCGTCCTCGACTCCAAGGGAGCCGCCCGCGGCATCTGCGCGATGGACCTCCGCACCATGGAAGTCCGCACCTTCCCGGCAGACGCCGTCATCATCTGCACCGGCGGCATCGGAGCCATCTTCGGCAAGTCCACCAACTCCGTTGTCTGCACCGGCAGCGCGCAGTCCGCCCTCTATCAGCAGGGAGCCTACTACGCCAACGGCGAGTTCATCCAGGTCCACCCCACCGCCATCCCCGGCGAAGACAAGCTCCGCCTCATGTCCGAGTCGGCCCGCGGCGAAGGTGGCCGCGTCTGGGTCCCCCGCGACAAGAACGACAAGCGCGCAGGCAAGTCCATCCCCGAATCCGAGCGCTGGTACTTCCTCGAAGAGTGGTATCCCAAGTACGGCAACCTCGTCCCCCGCGACGTCGCCACCCGCGCCATCTTCAAGGTCGTCTACGAGCACGGCATGGGCATCGACGGCCAGCCCATGGTCTACCTCGACCTCACCCACATCGATCGTGCTACCCTCAACCACAAGCTCGAAGGCATCCTCGAAATCTACGAAAAGTTCGTAGGCGACGACCCGCGCGACGTCCCCATGAAGATCTTCCCCGGCATGCACTACACCATGGGCGGCCTCTGGGTGGACTTCAACCAGGCGACCAACATCCCCGGCATCTTCGCCGCGGGCGAGGCCGACTTCACCATCCACGGAGCCAACCGCCTCGGCGCCAACTCCCTCCTCTCCTGCATCTACGGAGGCTTCCTCGCCGGCCCGCAGGCCCTCGCCCACGCCAAATCCCTGCCTCCGCAGGAAGGCGACGGTGGCCACGCCGCCGAGCTACAGCGTCAAAAGGAGAAGAACAACGCGCTCCTCTCCTCCACCGGTACAGAGAACCCCTTCAAGATCTGGCGCGAGCTCGGTGAGACCATGACCAAGCACGCCACCATCATTCGCTACAACACCGGCCTCGCCGAAGCCGACGCCAAGATCGTCGAACTCCTCGACCGCTACAAGAACATCAATCTCGCCGACAAGAGCCAGTGGGCCAACACCAGCTTCGCCTTCGCCCGCCAGCTCTACAACATGCTCGAACTAGGCCGCGTCATCGTCCAGGGAGCGCTCCTCCGCGACGAGTCCCGCGGAGCCCACTACAAACCCGACTTCCCCGAGCGCAACGACGAAAAGTTCCTCAAGACCACCAAAGCCAGCTTCGCAGGCAACGCACCCAGGTTCGAATACGACGAAGTAGACATCAGCCTTCTCAAACCCCGGCTGCGCAACTACACAGCCACCTAGCAGCAAACGCGCTCTCTAAACGCTTGTCATGCCAAGCACCATCAAAGTCGAGATCAAAGCGCCAAAGGCGCGTTACATACCAGCCTAGGGCGAAGCCCTAGGTAACGATTGCAGAGAACGAACGAGGGCTAAAAGCCCGACATATAGAGTTTGTAAAGGCGCGGACCACCCGAGCCACAGAAAACGTAGAAAACGGGGCTTTAGCCCCTGAGGGCACAAACAATGCCAAGCACCATCAAAGTCGAGATCAAACGCCAGGCCAACCCGGACGCCCCCGCCGTCACCGAGAAGTTCGAGATCCCCTACCGCCCCGGCATGAACATCACCTCGCTCCTCGGCGAGATCGCGCTCAACCCGACCACCATCACCGGTCAGGCCACCACGCCCGTCACCTACGACTCCAACTGCCTCGAAGAGATCTGCGGCTCCTGCTCCATGCTCATCAACGGCAAAGCCCGCATGGCCTGCTCCGCGCTCGTAGACAAGCTCACCGGACCAAATCAGGATCAGACCATCACCCTCGCGCCGCTCAGCAAGTTCCCTGTCGTCCGCGACCTCGCCGTCGACCGCAGCGTCCTCTTCGAGAACCTCAAGGCCGTCAAAGCCTGGGTCCCCATCGACGGCACCTACGACCTCGGCCCCGGCCCCCGTCAGTTCCCCCAGCTCCAGGAGCAGCTCTACCCGCTCTCGAACTGCATCTCCTGCTGCGTCTGCATGGAGGTCTGCCCCCAGTTCAACGTCGTCACCGGCTTCGTCGGAGCAGCCACCATCGCCCAGGTCAAGCTCTTCAACAACAACCCCACCGGAGCCGTCCTGAAAGAAGACCGCCTCCGCGCCATGGCCGGCGACGGAGGCATCCAGGACTGCGCCTACGCCCAGAACTGTGTCAACGCCTGCCCCAAGGGCCTCCCCCTCACCGAAGCCATCAGCGAAGTCAACGGAGACGTCATCCGCCAAAAGGTAAAAGACCTCTTCGTCCGCTAAAGAGCAGCGAGGGTCTTGCATTCCGCAAACAGGAAGCCCCGCACTCAGCGGGGCTTCTTCCGTTACGGCATCACCTTACTTCGAGAAGATCGTATTCCCCGGAGTCGTCTCTTCATCCTCGTGGATACGATTCTGTGCGCGCTTCGCCATTTGCATCGCAGTATGGTCCATCTTGTGTTGTTCGCTCTTACCAACTTCTGTAGCGTCCACACCTTCTTCAATCGCTTCGTGGGAAGGACGCGCCCCGGTTTTCGTTGAATCCAGACCTTGTGACATACATCACCTCTACTCAAAGAGATGGTGAGAGAGGAGTCGAAGGTTGCCCTCAGTCTTGCCACAGAAAAATCTGTACAGATCGCTCCACCTACCAGGAAAACCGAATCAGCGTAACTCCCCGTCTCTCCAGCGTGAACTCCAACCTCGACTCTCCATCTTTACGAACGATCTCCGGCGGCACAGCAACAGCCTGCAACCGCCCTGCCTGCTGCAGCGCAACAAACTGCTGCGCCGTCGGGTGCTGCGGACTCCCCATCGTTTGCCACGCCGCATAAGCATTGCTGTGATGCGAGTCCATCAGGAACTGCTGCACCTTCACCCCGCTCGCCGGAAGCGAACGAACAGCAAGCGAGATTCGCGCCGCCGAAGTAGCAACGTCATCGTCATGGTAGTTCCACAAAAGCACATCGACATGATGATCCGCACGCGTAGCCACGGCGTCTACATCCGGCGCAGCGCGAACACTGTCCTTCAGCAACTGATCCACGGCAAGCGCGCCAGAGCTGCTCACCTCCAGCGACTGTCCTCCAAGCATTCCGAGCATTCGGAAGACATTGAGCACAGGCTTATCCACTAAATAAGAGACACCATTGGCCTTGCCACCCGTAGCCAACTCGCGAAATCCAGCAAAGACAGGCTGATCCTCAAACTCGAACGCCCACGTCACCGCCCCCTGCAACGTAACGCCGTTGCGCCGTGCAAGTTCAACCGAACGAGCCGTAGCCTCGGCAGCGCTGACGCCGTAAAGCGGTCCATTGCGATAGCCGTTCTGCGCTCCCTTGCAGGCGGCACAGCCCTCCGGATCGCTCTCGCCCAGAATAATCGGCGTCTTCTTCCACTCGGGATACGAAGCAACAACGCGCATCCCAAGATCCATCGCGCGGAGTTGGTGTCCGATATCCATTCGCACATGACCATCGACAGTGTGAGGCGACCCCTTGGGATGGAAGCTGATAAACGCCAGCGGCGCGCCAACGCGTCCCGTAGCAGCGTTCGTGCCATGCGCACAATGCTCAAGAAACTGTCGCAGGAAATCTTCCGAGCGCCCCGGCCCAATCCCCGTCGCCTCCGGGCCGCCGATCTTCGCGTCAGGCAGCACCTTCTGAATCGCCGCGGCCGTAATGTCGTAGAGCTTGTCATACTCCTCGGGCGTCCCATGCCAGTAATCGATATCCGGTTCGTTCCAAACCTCCCACAGCCACGTGTTCACAGCCGCATCCCCGTAACGCTCGTGCAGGTGGCGAGTCCACGCAGTAATCAGCGCAGCCCACTTCGCATAATCCTTCGGTGGATAGCTCCATCCCGTGAACACCTGTCCATCAGGAAACGTATGTCGGTAAGGCTGAGGATGCGTAGAAAGCGCCTCTGGCATAAACCCCACCTCCACCAGAGGACGCACTCCGTTATCCCGCAATGCATCGAAGATGCGATCTGTAATCGTCCAGTCATAGATCGGTTTGCCAGTGGCGTCCTCGCGATACACATTCGTCGATCCCCACTTCAGCGAGGCGCTCCCATCGCCCGTCGTCAGTAGATTGTGCAGCCGCACATACACCGGTGCCGGGCTCAACTGCGAAAGCTCGCGCAGCAGATGCTGTCCATTCGGGGCGTAGCTGTAATTCGGCTCATCCGCGCCAAAGTTATTCCACGTCCGCTGATATGGACCCGTAGGATGGGCAGCATCCACCCGCACTGTAACTAGGTTCGCAGTTCCAGACTGCGCACGGCACCCCGCCGCAAATCCGGCAATCAGGGCAAACGCAAGAAAGTATCGGCAAAAGAGCATGGTGAAACGTTAGCAGAGTTCCGGAGGAACCACTTGCTACAATCCATCTGTTCCTCCAGGCGAAGAGATTGGTGTCTTCTATGAAAAGATTTAGTGTGTTCGCATCCACGCTCGTCTTGCTTGCAACAACATGGATGCTGGGGCCACAAGCAATCGCCCAGACCGCCACCGCCCCACAGTCACCCCGAAAGAAGATGATGACCCATCAGCCCGCCGAAACCGACCCCGCCCAAGTCCACCAGTCCGCCATCGTCATCGACACCCACGCCGACACCCCCCAGCGCTTCGTCGATCAAAACTGGAACTTCACCGACCCCCTCGAAGGCGGCATGTTGAACTACGACAGCGCGAAGCAGGGCAACCTCGACGCCCAGTTCTTCTCCATCTGGGTCGACCCGGACCAGTACCCCGGCAACCGCGCAGCCTTCCGCACCCTCGAGCTCATCGACGGCACCCTCGAACAGGTCCGCAAGCATCCCGACAAGCTCCAGCTCTGCGTCTCCGCCGACGACATCCTCGCCGCTCACCGTCAGGGCAAGTTCGCCGTCCTCATGGGCATCGAAGGCGGCCACTCCATCGAGAACTCCCTCGCCCTCCTCCGCGACTACTACCGCCTCGGCGTCCGCTACATGACCCTCACCTGGTCCAACACCAACGACTGGGCCGATTCCTCCGGCGATCAGGATAACCCCAGGGTTCACCACCACGACGGCCTCACCCCATTCGGAAAAGACGTCGTCCGCGAGATGAACCGCCTCGGCATGATCGTCGACATCTCCCACGTCTCCGACAAGACCTTCTGGGACACCATTGCCACCACTCGCACCCCCATCATCGCCTCCCACTCCTCCTCCCGCGCCCTCACCTCTGCCGCCCGCAACATGACCGACGACATGCTCCGCGCCATGGCCAAAAACAACGGCGTCGTCATGGTCAACTTCTACCCCGCCTTCATCGACGAGAACTGGCGCAAGGCCTGGAACGCCTCCCGCCCCGAACGCCAGAAAGAGCAGGACGCCCTCGAAGCCGAGTACAAAGCCAAAGGCCAGCCCGTCCCCTTCTTCGCCTCCGACCAGATCGACCGCAAATACGCCGCCATGATCGGCCGCGCACCATTCAACTCCCTCATCGACCACTTCGACCACATCATCAAGGTCGCCGGCATCGACCACGTAGGCATAGGCACCGACTTCGACGGCATCCCCGTCCCCCCCGCCGAGATCGACTCCGCCGCCGACTTCCCCAAGATCACCGCCGCCCTGATGGCCCGTGGCTACACCGCCGAAGACATGCGCAAGATCCTCGGCGGCAACATCCTCCGCGTCTTCCGCGAAGTCCAGGCCGACGCCGCCCACACCGAAACCGTCACCATCAAAGCCCAATAGTTCAGACACCAATTTCCGGGTGCCCCACTCATGCGGTTTTCATCGCATGAGTGGACATTCGCGCAACGCGCGAACCGTCGCCCCTCGCTCAGCCAAGCGGGTAGTGGTGCAGTTGAGTGGCCTTGTTAAGGGCACAGCTTCAACTGTGCCGCAAACGCTCCACTGCCAGTGCGGCTTTAGCCGCTGAGGCACGTTTTTATCAAATTGCACCATTACCACCAACCGCAGCGCAATTGCCCAACCCACGCGTCTACGATAGCCTGTTCTATGGAGTCGCCCACCGCATGAAGCTGCACACTCTCGCGCTTATTCTTGCTATCGCCGCACCCGCCCTGGCGCAAACCACGCAGCCAGCCGACGCTCTGCCCGATGCCCCCAGCACCACCAGCACCGTCAAGCCGCCCGTCGTCCCCACCGGCCCCACCGCTGTCCTCGACACCTCCATGGGCCGTCTCACCTGCAAGCTCTACGACAAACAGGCTCCCGTCACCGTAGCCAACTTCATCGGCCTCGCCGAAGGCACCAAGGACTGGACCGACCCAATCTCCCTCAAGAAGATGCATAACAAGCCCCTCTACAACGGCACCACCTTCCACCGCGTCATTCCCGGCTTCATGATCCAGGGCGGCGACCCCGAAGGCAACGGCATGGGCGACCCTGGCTACTACTTCCAGGACGAGATTGACCCCTCCCTCACCTTCGACCAACCCGGCCGCCTCGCCATGGCCAACTCCGGCCCCGGCCCCTCCGGCAACGGCACCAACGGCAGCCAGTTCTTCATCACCGAAGCCACCGTGCCGGAACTCAACGGCAAGCACACCATCTTCGGCCAGTGCGACGCTCACAGCGTCCTCCTCGTCGCCTCCATCGCCCGCGTCGAGCGCGACGCCAACGACAAGCCACTCACCCCGGTCGTCATCAACCACATCACCATCGTGCGCGAAGGCCAACCCATGCCGCCCGAACCGGCGCTTCCACCGGCACCGCCCACCACACCCACCCCAGCCAAATAACTCGTCTCACCGTCCCGAGGTTCAAAGATTTGCCCCTCAAGAGTGCCGAATCCGTATCGACCTCTCGATCGGCGCGCACCTTGCGTCACCTGCGTCTGGCAGGCATCGCCGCAGCACTCATCGCCCTCTGCTATGCGCTCACACCGCCGCCCGACGTACGACACCGCGCCAGCATGGCCTCCGCCTACGTAGCCATAATCTTCCTTGCATGGTCGCTCCTCCTCGGCCCCATCAATGTCCTGCGCTCGCGTCCCAATCCCATCAGCTTCAACCTCCGCCGCGACGTGAGCATCTGGGCCGGCCTCCTCGCTCTTCTCCACACAGCCGTCGGGCTCACCGTACATCTCCGCGGAAGAATGTGGATGTACTTCTTCGCCAAGCTGCACCCGCTTCAACTGCAGAAGACCCAGTTCGGATTCGCCAACTACACCGGCCTCATCGCCGCTCTCCTCTTCCTCGGCCTTCTGCTCATCTCCAACGATCTCTCCCTCCGCTCCTTCGGCACCCAGCGCTGGAAGACGTTACAGCGTCTCGCTTACGTAGCCTTCTTCCTGACCATCCTCCACGGCTGGGCATTCCAGTCGGTCGAGAATCGGAAAATCCAGTGGATCGCTGTATTCTGGTTCATAGCGGCTGCCGCACTCGTCGCACAGTTGATCGGCCTTTTTCAGCGAAGCAAGAGTCGCACACGCAAGCGTTGACGAGAGAAGTCCACGCTCCACCTACCAACCTGGTTTCAACCCCGTAAGGAGAACACTGAAATGCCAACCAAGCCCGGCACCTATGCCACCTTCAAAACCTCGGAAGGAACCATCGTCTGCGAGCTCTTCGAGCAGGACGCCCCCCAGACCGTAGCCAACTTCATCGGCCTCGCCGAGGGCACCAAGGAGTGGAACAGCCGCAGCAAGAAGGGCGCCAAGCTCTACGACGGCACCATCTTCCACCGCGTCATCCCCAACTTCATGATCCAGGGCGGCGACCCCGAAGGCACCGGCATGGGCGGCCCCGGCTACAAGTTCGCCGACGAAACCAAGGGCTCCAAACACGGCTTCCAGCAGCCCGGCAAGCTCGCCATGGCCAACGCCGGTCCTAACACCAACGGCAGCCAGTTCTTCATCACCACAACCGACACCAGTTGGCTCACCGGCAAGCACACCATCTTCGGCGAAGTAGTCGAAGGCTACGACATTGTAGAAAAAATCAGCAAACTACCCACCGCCGCCCAGGACCGCCCTAAAAAGGACGTAGTTCTCGAATCCGTCACCATCGAGCGCGTAGCGTAAAAGTCGCTCGCACCAAAAGATAAGGCCCGCTCATCAGAGCGGGCCTTATCTTTGTTCTATCCGTTTTTATCCGTGAGATCCGCGGTCGGCCTTTCGGTCTAGGCCATTCCGATCACGCTGCAAAGCTCCTTCACCGAGTCCGCGCTCTTCTGCAATCCAGCCTGCTCTTCAGCCGTCAGCTTGATCTGGATGATCTCCTCAAGACCCTTCGCTCCAAGCTTGCAAGGCACTCCGATATACAGCCCTGAGATTCCATACTCCCCTTGCAGATACGCAGCGCAAGGCAGAATCTTTTTCTTATCTTTCAGGATCGCCTCAACCATCTCCGTAGCCGCAGCAGAAGGCGCATAGAACGCGCTGCCCGTCTTCAGGTACTTCACAATCTCAGCCCCGCCATCGCGTGTCCGCTGCACCAGTTCCGCAAGCCGCTCCGGCGCAATCAACTCCGTAATCGGAATCCCCGCCACGGTCGAGTACCGCGACAGCGGAACCATCGTATCGCCATGCCCACCCAGCACAAACGCCGTCACGTTCTCCACCGACACCTTCAACTCCTGCGCAATAAACGTCCGGAACCGCGCCGAATCCAGCACGCCAGCCATCCCGATCACACGCTCCCGCGGCAACCCGGCCTGCTTGAACGCGGTCTGCGCCATCGCATCCAGCGGATTCGAGACAATAATCAAAATCGTATTCGGCGAAGCCGCCACCACCTTCGAGACCACATCGCTCATGATCTTGAAGTTCGTATTCAGCAGATCGTCGCGGCTCATCCCAGGCTTGCGCGCAATCCCAGCCGTAATCACGACAACATCAGAGTCCTTCGTATCCGCATAGTCATTCGTGCCAAGGATGCTCACGTCGCGCTTCTCAATCGGCATCGCTTCGAGCAGATCGAGCCCCTTGCCCTGCGGCACGCCCTCGACCACATCCAGAAGCACCACATCGGCCAATTCCTTCGCCGCAATCCAGTGAGCCGTGGTAGCTCCAACATTTCCCGAACCTACAATCGTTACTTTCTTCCGCATTGCATCCCTCTCCTGTCCAAATCCGTAGTCGTCTGTTCTTATCCGTTTTGATCCGCGCAATCCGTGGTCGGCATCTGTGTCCGCAGGTCAGCCCATATTCTCAATCATGCGCGTAGCAAACTCGCTTGTCTTCGCCTTCGTCGCGCCCTGCATCCCACGCTCGAAGTCATAGGTCACAAATTTCTGCGCAATCGTCTTCTCCATCGAGCTCTCTATCAGCCGCGCCGCCTCACCCCAGCCCAGAAAGTCAAACAGCATCACGCCCGAGAGCATCACGCTCCCCGGATTGATCACATCCTTGTCCGCGTACTTCGGAGCCGTTCCATGCGTAGCCTCAAACACGGCAAAACCATCGCCGATGTTCCCACCCGGAGCAATGCCCAGCCCGCCAACCTGAGCAGCAGCAGCGTCCGAAATATAATCTCCGTTCAAATTCGTCGTAGCCAGAACGCTGTAGTCCTCCGGCCGCAGAATAATCTGCTGAAAGATCGAGTCGGCAATGCGGTCGTTGATCAAAATCTTCGTCTTCCACTTGCCACCACCATGCGAAGCGCCAATCGAAGCGATCACCGACTTCACCTCGGCCACCACGCCCTCGCCAAACTCCTTCGCAGCAAACTCGATACCCGGCTCGATCAGCGCGGCATTCTGTTCCGCAGTCAGTCCAGGGTTCGCTTCCAGATTGCCAAGAATCCAGCTCTCCCGCTCCGTCACTGTCTGCTCGCGGAACTCCTGCGACGCAACCTCGTACCCCCACTCGCGGAACGCGCCCTCGGTAAACTTCTGGATATTCCCCTTATGCACCAGCGTCACCGTCTTGCGCCCATTGTCGAGCGCATACTGAATCGCCGCCCTTACCAGCCGCTTCGATCCCGTAATCGAGATCGGCTTCACGCCCACGCCCGAGTCCAGCCGAATCTTCTTCTTCGTCCCCTTCAGCATCTCGTCGTTCACAAACGAGATAAACTTCTGCGCCTCGGGCGTCCCTTCGCGGAACTCGATCCCGGCATAAATATCCTCCGTATTCTCACGGAAGATCACCACATCCAGCTTCTCCGGATGCTTCACCGGGCTGGGCACGCCAACATAGTACTTCACTGGACGCACACACTGGTACAGATCCATCAACTGCCGCAGCGCCACATTCAGCGAACGAATCCCGCCACCCACCGGCGTCGTCAACGGTCCCTTGATCGACACGCGAAAGTCCATGGTCGCCTTCACGGTATCGTCCGGCAGCCAGTTCTGCGTCTTGCGATAGCTCTTTTCCCCAGCCAGCACCTCATACCACTTCACCGACCGCTTGCCGCCATAGGCCTTCTCCACCGCCGCATCGAACACCCGCTGCGAAGCCTTCCAGATGTCGCGCCCGGTCCCATCGCCTTCAATAAACGGGATGATCGGGTGGTTGGGAACCGTATAGGCACCGTTGTTGTACTCAATAGGCTGGCCGTCCACAGGGACGGGGATTCCGTTGTAACTAGATTGCATGGAAGTGTGATCTCCGGCGAAAAAGGACTAGAACTCGAAGCTACCACCCGCCCTATACCAGTTGCAACAAAACCCGCCCTTCCGGTGCGCTTATCGAACGAGGTAGTAGTCCACCGTCGCCACCACGCGGACTTTTTTCATGATGCTCGCGTCTGCATTCCCACCGCCACCCTCGCCATTCGCCCCAGCCCCGCCCTCATCCGCCGCAGAAATCGAGAACACACCTTGGTTAGCCGACCGGATCGACCCCACCTGGCTCCCCGAGTCCGCCGCAAACCGGTCCGCCGAAGCCCGCGCATTCCTCGTCGCCTCCGTAATCATGTCCGGCTTCAG